>ERZ1106943.2218-NODE-2218-length-17152-cov-3.308300_pt1 | contig 17152 bp, 10 predicted proteins | sample MGYA00403671_ERZ1106943 | MGnify/ENA primary metagenome ERZ1106943 (study PRJEB35170, sample SAMEA104062427) | human gut metagenome | biome: human gut; feature: human-associated habitat; material: faeces | place: Denmark | collected 2012-06-14 ...
GATGATGTTGACAAAGAAAAGATTGCCGCCCAAGTAGAAAATGGCGTATTGAATATCAATCTGCCGAAATTCACTGAACAGGAAAAAGAAAAAGCTAAAAGATTCATTGACGTGAAATAAAGTAACTGGTAATTAGGGAAATGCCCCGGTGCAATGTGATTGGCATCGGGGCATTTTTATAATATCATAATTGATAATCAACATTTGGCTTCTTTCCTCTTTCCTTTCAGGAAACGGTTTGTCAACCAACTGCGTATAGGCTCATCATAAAGTTTCAAGCAAGCATAAGCAAGAATGAAAGATCCGGCAAAGGTTAATATCATATAAGGTATACCCTCCGCCAAAGTTGCATTATTATTACATACCCATGCCGTATAAGTGTATATCAATGGATAGTGCGTTATATATACCGGATATGAAATATCTCCCAAGAACTTGCACATTTTAGTGGAACGTTTACCGGTTATTTTCCCTCCAGCTCCCATAGAGACAATCACAGGAAAAACAAACAGTATGCAGCAAGCCTCGTACAGCCCATTCATCCAAAAGTGATTTTCTCCACCCAAACGAGGAAAAGACAAGATCACTACAATCATCAGGCTACACCACCAGAAGGCACGTTTTTTAATGTGAACCAACCATCCCAATCGGAACAACAGCAGTCCGCCGAAGAATGGATACATCAATCGAACAATTCCCACATATTGCTGCCTCCAATTCAACGACCAACCGCCAACGATATCTCCTGTTGGTGCTGTGAGGCAATAATGTACCGTAAAACATCCGGCTATCAAGACTAAAACAGTCAAAGCTGTTTTGCTGAATCGCCGAACGAATAGCGCATAAAGGATATTACCTATGTATTCAAAATAAAGCGACCAAGCCGGAGCATTCAGCGGATGCATCTCCGCCCAACCGCGAATGTCCCATTTCAAAGGAAGCGGAAGTAAAGTACATCCCAGCAGCATAACCAATAACATAGTTCCTACCGTTGTATTTTGGATGGGCGGGAAACAAGGAGACTCCTGAAAAAAGAAAAATGCCGCCCCTACGATACTCCCTACTATAACCATCGGATGCAAACGTATAATACGTCGTTTGAAGAAAGTGACGGTACTCATCCGGTTCCAACGATCATCATAGGCATAACCTATAACAAAGCCGGAAAGCATAAAGAAAAAGTCTACCGCCAAATAACCATGGTTGATAATCTGTTCCAAGTGATTGCCGCCCGCATGTGCTTCAAAAAGATGAAAAATTACAACCATGACTGCTGCTACACCACGAAGCCCATCGAGTATTTCATAATGCGGTTTCGAGGCAAGATAAGAGTTTTGCGTGTTCATTTAGATATTAAGATGTTTATTTAGCACGCAAAGATACAAAAAAAGAGATACTTCAAAAAGACCGAACGAACAGTTACTCTAAAATATCTTCCTTATCTAAAGGCATATACGGTCCATCCTTCACTTCAAATATAACGGAAGGTTCCAGAACTTCCAAAGTATGCCACTGCCCTTTCGGAATATGAACTCCATAAATTCCATTTCCGGGATACAGTTCATAGCGCTCCATCTCTCCCCCATCAGCATTGTAGAACATCACATTAATGTGCCCACGCAGTAGAATATAGGTTTCTGCTGTATGCCGATGCCGATGTATGGGCAGCACAGTCCCTACTTCCAACGCATTAAGCAACCGTTGTGCTTTGGCGTCCAAAGTTTCATGCAAATTGAAGTTCATACGCAACCGTTCACTCTCTTTGGCCTGACCGGATACCTGATCCAGTAATTGATTGTCTATTATCATGTTGTTGTTAAGTAAACTTTGTACAAATATTTACGTCTAATAGTAGCACAACTGAGAATCAAATATTTACCTTACGATCCGCACTTATATGCTTTTAGTAGAACGCCACAAAGATAGTATTTTTTTGTCTTGAAGTATTTTACCCTGCAATTCAACCGCACCGTAACGACTATTCAACCAATGCATCCTCATTTTCTTACTTGTGCGAAGAATTGAAAAAGAAAACACAGTAAAGAAAGTAAGATAGAAGGGAAATACAAAGTTAACATCCAATCATGCAAGAAGTTAACTTTATACAGTGCAAAGTATTAACTTCGTATCAATAGGAAATTAACTTCGTACAAACACGAAGTTAATTTCCAAAATCAGCTACTTTTCCTGTAACTTCTCACAGCCCAAATATTAGCAACTATGGCAAAAATCAGCAAGGCTCCTAATTGAGGAAACAGTTCGGCCAAGCCACCGCCGCGAAGATATATTGTACGCATCACCTCAACAAAATACCTCAATGGATTTATATGGGTAATCCATTGTGCCCATTCGGGCATACTATGAATAGGAGTAAAAAGACCACTCATCAAAATAAGGACGAGCATAAAAAACCACATGACAAACATGGCTTGCTGTAACGTTGCCGAATGATTGGATATGACCAGTCCAAAACCGGAAACAACCGGCAGAAACACCAGTGCAAAAACATAAATAGTAAGAAAATGTCCGGCAGGTAAAATACCATATAGCAACCAAGCGAGTACAAAACAAATGGTAAGCACAACAAAGCCTATCAGCCAATAAGGTATCAGCTTGGCCGCAATAAATGTGAATTTATTGACCGGTGTCACATTGATTTGTTCAATAGTCCCCGCCTCTTTCTCTCCCACTACATTGAGTGCGGGAAGAAAGCCGCAAATCAGCGTCAGCAACATAACCATTAATGCAGGAATCATGAAAAGCTTATAGTTCAAAGTAGGATTATAGAGGTTCAAGGTAGAAACACTGATACGGGGAAGCGGCTTGCCTGTTAATGCTTTTACAGGTACTTCCGACATCAGTTCACGAGAATAATCGCTGATGATGGAAGACAGATAAGAACCTCCCAGACTCCCTTTTGTTCCGTTCACCGCATTGGCTGCGACGAGCAAACGAGGAGCTTTACCGTTTATCCAATCTTTTTCAAAATCATAGGGTATCTCCAAAATGACATCTGCTGTGCCCGCTTCAATACCGAGCAAAGCCTCATCGTAAGTAGCCGGAAGCGCTGTCAGACGAAAATAGGTAGAAGCTCTAATCTTGTCTACCAGGCGACGGGATACAACGCTATGATCGTTATCCACAATATTCAGATTTATATTCTTTATCTCCAAGTTGGCAGCCCAAGGCATCAATATCATAATCATACATGGAAATATGAAAATCAGCTTTGGCAAGAATGAGTTGCGGAGCATCTGCTTGAATTCTTTTTCTATCAAATACTTAATCATAGAGGTATTTACTACTAATTGTTATAATTGAAATTACTTCATTCCAGCCTGTTCTTGAACTTCTTGAAACTAACGGTTATCAACAGAACCGCCATAACAGCCAGTATACCGATCTCGGTCAGCACCAGTGATATATCCACTCCCTCTATCATCAGTTTACGCACAGCCTGAATATACCAACGTGCGGGAATCACAGTGGAAATGCTTTGCAAAATGACAGGCATGCTCTCAACAGGGAATATCATACCCGAAAGCAACATTGTGGGCATCATCAGCATTAGTCCGGACACCAGCATAGCGGCTACCTGTGTGTGAGTAACAGTAGAGATGAGCAATCCCAAAGCCAGTGATACGAATATGAAAAGCAGCGATACGACCACCAACCAAAACAGGCTGCCTGCAACCGGAACATGGAGCACATAGACCGAAAGCAATAATATCGTAATCAGGTTGACAAACGACAACACGAAGTACGGCACTGCCTTGGCAAGAATGATAAACAGGGGCTTTACTGGGGAAACCAACAACACTTCCATCGTTCCCGTCTCCTTCTCACGCACAATGGAGATAGAAGTCATCATTGCACAAATCATCATCAGGATAAGTCCCATAACACCGGGAACAAAATTATATGCACTCTTCATCTGCGGATTATAAAGCAACTTGACTTGAGGAACAATTGCAGATGTGCGTACTCCGGGCGGAAGCATTTCTTGTCCGGTCATGGATATGATATTTGCAGCATATCCGGCTTGCATGGTAGCCATATTGGGATCGGTGGCATCGGAGATTATCTGTACTTCTGCCTCACCGGTATAGAGATGATCCGAGAAATGTTCGCTAAAAACAATTGCCATATCAATATCGCCCTTCCTAAAAAAATGATCTGCTTCTTCGGGAGAATACAAGCTGCGGATAACAGTAAAGTACTCACTGGCATCCACACGATCGATGATTTGCCGAGTTACGACATCATTGGAAGGATCGAGAACGGCAACACGCACATTCTTTACTTCGGTAGTAATGGCAAAGCCGAAAAGAATGATCTGCACAATGGGCATACCCAGCAGGATCAGCATCGTACGCCGGTCGCGGAAGATATGGAAGAATTCTTTTCGGACAAAAGCTATGAATTGTTTCATGGTTATATCGCAATCTGTTTTTAAGTCTTATATCTAATATCAATCCGCCGTCCTTACAGCCTCACGAGCCAGCTGTTGGAAAACATCATCCATTGTCTCAACTCCGAACTGTCGTTTCAGCCTGTCGGGCGTGTCGAGCGCACGAATCACTCCATCCACCATGATAGATATACGGTCGCAATACTCCGCCTCATCCATAAAATGGGTAGTGACAAAAACGGTGATACCTTGATCGGCAGCCTGATAGATCAGTTCCCAAAACTGGCGGCGAGTAGCAGGATCAACTCCTCCCGTCGGCTCATCCAGAAACACAATCTTAGGATGATGAAAAATGGACACAGAGAAAGCAAGCTTCTGTTTCCATCCCAACGGCAGATTTTTCACCAATGTATCACGTTCTTTTTCCAATCCTAAACGTAGCAACAACTCGTCTGTTCTGGGAGCAATCTCCGGTTCGGGAATTCCGTATATACCGGCAAAAAGGCGAATATTCTCCCATACTTTGAGATCTTCGTATAATGAAAACTTCTGACTCATATAGCCGATATTCCTCTTCACATCCTCGGACCGGGTGGCGACATTGAAACCGGCTACCCTGGCTTTGCCCTCGGTGGGATGACTCAATCCGGTGAGCATGCGCATGGCAGTGGTCTTACCGGCTCCGTTAGCACCCAAAAAACCAAAGATTTCACCTTGACGCACTTTAAAAGAAATATGGTCGACAGCTGTAAAACTGCCAAAACGTTTCGTCAATCCGTCTACTTCAATTACGTAGCTCTCACAATTATCCGCTTTTTCGTGCAAAAGTCCCGCAGGACAAAGGATGTCTGCAAACTGTTTCAGAATACGGTCGGGAGTATCAATACCACGTATCCTCCCTTCATTGATGAAAGCGATACGGTCGCACTGACGTGCCTCGTCAATAATTGGAGTAGACGCGATAATGGTAATGCCCTGTTCCCTGAGACGGCGAAGCATTTCCCAAAACTCCTTACGCGAGACAGGGTCTACACCGGTAGTCGGTTCATCCAGAAAAAGAACATCCGGTTTATGGATAAGCGCGCAACTAAGAGCAAGTTTCTGCTTCATACCACCGGACAAAGCCCCCGCACGACGATTGCGAAAAGGTTCTATCTGCCGGTAGATGTCGCGTACCAAATCATAATTTTCCTCAATGGTGGTATGGAAAACCGTAGCAAAGAAATTCAGGTTTTCTTCTACCGTCAGATCCTGATAGAGCGAGAACCGTCCGGGCATATATCCTACCCGCTCACGAATAGCTTTATAGTCCTTCGCCGTATCCAGTCCGCAAACCGTAGCTGTGCCTTCATCGGCAAGCAGCAAAGTGGTGAGAATACGGAACAGGGATGTCTTCCCCGCACCGTCAGGACCGATGATGCCGAAAAGCTCACCCGGCTCGACAGACAATGAAACACCTTGCAAGGCTTCCACCCGGCCGTAACGTTTAAATACATTATTGACAGTTACTGCAGAACTCATACTGTTATTGAATTTTAATTATAAACGGTGACTTACCCAAACGCCGGCTGCATAGCATCAATCACTTGAACTCTACTCCTCCATACATTCCTATTTTCAGCATGCCGTCATTCTTCACAGCCACTTTAACAGCATATACCAGATTGGCGCGTTCATCCTTCGTTAGAATGGTTTTCGGAGTAAACTCGGAACTGTCCGAAATCCAAGTGACAACGCCCGGATATTCTTTCCGGACCTCCTTGCCATAGTCCGAATAGACCGTTACTTTCTGTCCCAGCTTCACCTCGGACAGCTGTTCGGAAGTGATATAGGCACGCAGATAAACTTGCTCCATATCGGCAACCTTGAATAGCGGGGTTCCCGGCGCCGCCAGTTCTCCTGCTTCCGCATATTTGGCAAGGACAGTTCCCGTCAGAGGGGAAGTAATATGACATTTCTTTAGTTGGTCCTGAATCTGTGCCACCTGAACACCTACCGATGAACTTTGCCACGTCAGACTTTGGTCACTGTTCTGCAAGGTGGAGTTCTGAGCTGCGAGTTGTTTGCGAAGTACCTCAAGCAGCGATTCGGCGTCATCCAACTGTTTTTGATTGGCCGCACCCACACGAAGCAGATTGTGCACGCGGTCACGTTCACGTTGTGCCTGAACAATCTGTTCTTTAGTGGCCGCCACCTGTTTCAGAATATCAGGACGCTGCCCTTCCACAGATTTAACATTCGCCTCCAACTGAAGCTTTTTGAGATAAAGCTGAACAGTATCAATGACACCGATTTCCTGTCCGGCCCTCAATGTTGTACCTTCTTCCACATCCAAAGTGAGTATCTTTCCGGTGGCTTCGGCAGAGACTATCACATCGGTAGCTTCAAAAGTTCCCGTAGCGTCATATTTCGGAATACCGCTGCCACAAGCTGTAAGAAAAAGCAGAACCGGAAATAATTTAAACGATTTCATATTATATGGTTTTATTGTTATTAGAAAATTCTTAATTATTCAATGTATATTTCAGTTGCCAGATGTTCATCAGCAGTTGCACTTCATGCAACGCCTTGGTTTGACGCGCCAAATTCTCATTGGTTATTTCACGAAGCATATCGGTAACAGTCAGCGTCCCGTTTTCCACCTTAGCCTCAGCTGCACGACGGATATTTTCACGCAAACGGATGATTTCATCATCATCTGCCATTTTCCTGCGCATGGATATTACATCTGCATCCTGCTGTGTAGCCTGCAAGCGGGTATTGAAAAGGAATACATCTCTACCCGTTTCTATCTGCCGGCGGCTATTGTCTATCCTGCGGCGGTCGTTCTTTAAAGTATACAGGCTACCAAAGTTCCATGACATACGTACACCTGCCATATAGAACGCATTAAATTCATCTTTCAGCATATTCAATCCCGGATTGCCATAAGCGCCCTGTACAAACAGTCCGAAACGAGGCATCAGTCTTACATTCAACATAGCTTCCTGCACTCTTAGCTGTTCTCCTTGCGCATCGAAGAGGCGCAGTTCCGGACGATTATTTATTCCGGTTCCCATACCGTCCGAATCTTCCGGAACGGGCTTCTGTAAAATGGTCCCGGCAGGAATTTCCTTTCCAATAAAAGCAGAAAGCATATTTATGTATGCCTGGCGTGATGTCTCCAATTCGATACGGCGTTGTTTGGTATTGAGTTGCTCCACGCTGACGGCATCCAAATCGCTTTGAGTAGCTATACCGTTTATTATATAGTTTGATACTTGCTTGTGCGTTCTTCCCAAATCATCCTGCAAGAGTTGATTCTGCTTCAGTTGTTCGTCCAGCAACAATATACCGAAGAATAGCTGGTTGATACGGTCGTTCAAGGCATACATATCTACATGCTGCTTTTCCATATCTACATCCGATGCTGCACGTGTAAGGCGTTTCCGGTTACGGATATCCCCACCGTCCCAAATGGTCTGTTGCAGTTCGAGCATCACCTGATACTGGTCTTTTGGAGCAGTCTTTATATTGACTCCCGGTATCTCGACGGGCAGTTCGGTTATATCACTTTGATAGGTAGCCTTACCCGACAGGGAAAACTGGGGCAAATATCCCTTTCCGGCATTAGACAGATCATATTCGCGTGCCTTTTCTATCAATCCATACTGACGTACTAACGGATAATTCGCCTGCGCCCCGCGCTGACATTCATCCAAGGTAAGCTGGGCATGCGCCCATGTAGCTGCAAGCAGGAAAACTAAAGAGAAAATTGCTTGTTTCATATTCATATCTGTTTCTTATTTATTTTAGCCAATGCAAAGATAGAAGTATAACTTAGTATGCTCACAATCTATTTGTTCGCAAAGATGTTCTAAAAGTACGACTTTTTGTAGAAAAAGATAAACGATATGAATACTTTATTATTTTTGCCATTAAACCATTTACTGTTTATGAATATGGAGAAAGGATGTCATAAACAGAACAGTTTATAATGCTTATAAACCTTTTCTATATAGCGGTTACTGAGTAATTTTGTCACAAATTAATATACCTTAGATTATGAAACGAATTTATTGGATTTTAGCAAGCATTTCCTTATGCTCACTTACATCCTGCAACGGCAGCACACAAGATGCCAAAGGATGCCAAACAGTAAAAATAGATACAGTTATTTCCGCCAGCGGACAGAGTTATCTGCAATATCCCGGAAAAGTGAAGGCGGCACAGGACATCAGTCTCGCCTTCAGAGTCAGCGGAACCATACAGAAAATATATGTAAAGGATGGCGCCCGCGTACAAGCCGGACAGTTGCTTGCCGAACTGGACCCTACGGACTACCAAGTGCAACTGGATGCCACCGAAGCCGAATACAAGCAGATAAAAGCAGAGGCAGAACGTGTGATGGCTCTATATAAAGATAACGGGACTACCCCCAGCGCCAACGACAAAGCAGTGTACGGACTGAAACAAATCACCGCCAAATATCAGCATCATAAAGACCAGCTGGGATACACCCGGCTTTACGCACCTTTCAGCGGTTATATACAAAAACGACTGTTCGAAGCGCACGAAACGATAGGTGCCGGAATGCCTGTCCTGTCTATGATCAGCAGTGGCGCACCGGAAGTAGAGATAAACCTGCCGGCAGCCGAATATATCCGTCGGGAACAGTTCGACCAATATTACTGTACTTTCGACATTTATCCGGAGCAGACCTATCTGTTGAAGTTAATCAGCGTAACTCCCAAAGCCAATGCCAACCAGCTGTACACCATGCGCCTGCAACTGCTTGCAGACAAACAACCCATCCCCTCGCCGGGCATGAATACAATGGTTACCATTCGTTGCGATAGTGACAGTCCCCGCAACCTGTCCGTACCCGGTAATGCCATTCTGCAAAAAAACGGCAAAGCCTGCGTTTTTGTATATAATCCGTCCGACAATAAAGTAAGCAGTCGCGAAGTAACCGTAGTACGCCTGATGAGCGACGGACGCAGTATCATCACATCCGATGGGCTGAAACCCGGAGACCTGATTGTTTCGGCAGGAATACACTACATAGAGAACGGAGAAATCGTAAAACCGCTGCCAGTTGCCAGCGAGACAAATATCGGCGGATTATTATAACATGAATGTACACTAAAATATCAGTAATATGGATATAAGTAAATGGGCATTTAAGAACCGTAACCTGGTCTACTTCCTGGTAATGGTCCTGCTTATCGGCGGAATTCTCTCCTGCTACCAGATGAGCAAACTGGAGGACCCGGAAATAAAAGTAAAGCTCGCCATGGTGGTCACCACCTACCCGGGAGCATCCGCCCACCAAGTGGAACTGGAAGTGACGGATGTATTGGAAAAGAGCATCCGCGGCATGGGGAACTCTTACAATGACCTTTCCTTGATACAGATAGAGCTGACCACCATCACCCCGGATGAAGAAGTGGAACAATGCTGGGATATGCTGCGACGCAAAGTAAGCGACGCCTGCGCCTTACTCCCCGACGGGGCAAGCACCCCGATTGTCAAAGATGATTTCGGCAACGTATACGGAATGTTCTATGCACTGACAGGCGACGGACTGTCCGACCGTGAACTGTCCGACTATGCCGAACTCATCAAGCGGGAAATCAGTGACATGGAAGATGTAGACCGGGTGGAATTGTATGGCAAACGTCCCGAATGTATCAATATCTCCCTGCTGCAGGACCGCATGGCAAACCTTGGCGTGAAGCCTGCCGAAGTTCTCGCTACACTGAACGGCCAAAACAAAACCACATACAGCGGCTACTATGACAATGGAGACAACCGTATCCGCGTGACCGTCAGCGATAAATTCAAGACTGTGAAAGACATCGGCAATATGCTGATACAAGGGCATGACGACGACCAGCTCCGTATGCGCGACATAGCCCGGATAGAGAAAGGATATGAAGAGCCCACCCGTAACGAACTGTTCTTCGACAGCGAACGGGCCCAGGGAATTCTTATCGCAGCTTCCGGCAAATCGGATATTGTGAAAGTCGGCGCCGCCGTAGAAAAAAAACTGGCGCAACTGAAAGAAAGCCGTCTGCCCGCAGGTGTAGAGTGCCACAAAGTATTCTACCAACCGGAACGCGTAGGAGCTTCTTTGGGCACTTTCGTAATTAACCTGATTGAGTCCGTCATCATCGTCGTAGTCATCCTGATGCTGGCTATGGGCTTCAAAAGCGGAGTCATAATCGGGATTAGCCTGATTGTCACCGTATTCGGTTCGTTCCTATTCCTGCAAACGGCAGGAGGAACCATGCAACGCGTATCGCTCGCCGCATTCGTACTTGCAATGGGGATGCTGGTAGACAACGCCATCGTCATCGTAGACGGAATACTGGTGGATCTGAAAGCGGGAAAGAACCGCATGGAAGCCATGACAGCCATTGGCCGCCAAACAGCAATGCCTCTGTTGGGAGCCACCCTGATAGCTATTATCGCTTTTCTGCCCATTTTCATGTCACCGGACACAGCAGGCGTCTATACCCGCGACCTTTTCATTGTGCTGGCAGTCTCTCTACTGTTGAGCTGGGTGTTGGCATTGACCCATGTTCCCCTAATGGCCGACCGCAGGCTGCACCCCGCAATCGAAGTCAGCACTACCGGAAAACGCGAGTACAAAGGCCGTACATACGCACTCTTGCGCACTGCCCTGTATTTCGGTTTGGCACACCGTTGGAGTTTTGTTCTGGCAATGATTACTTTGTTAGGGCTTTCCATTTTCGGCTACGGATATATGCGCCAGGGGTTCTTCCCGGACATGGTATATGACCAGCTTTATATGGAATACAAGCTACCCGAAGGCAATAACTCCACCCGCGTGGCACGAGATCTGAAAGAGATAGAAGCCTATCTGAAAACACGTAAGGAGATTACTCACGTCACCACTTCGATAGGTGGTACGCCGGGGCGTTACAACCTCGTGCGCAGCATCGCCAACCCTTCCCTCTCATATGGCGAACTGATTATCGACTTCACTTCACCGGACGACCTTGTAGACAATATGGATGAAATACAAAACTACCTGGCACAGCGTTACCCCGATGCCTACGTGAAACTGAAGCGTTACAACCTGATGTTCAAGAAATATCCCATCGAAGCACAGTTTATGGGACCCGATCCGGCCATACTGCATCAGTTGGCCGACAGTGCGCGGAACATTATGGAGAATACTCCGGAAGTATGCCTCATCACCACCGACTGGGAACCGCAGATACCCGTACTTTCCATAGAATACGACCAAGCAGCCGCCCGCGCTCTCGGCCTCAGCCGCAGTGATGTCAGCATGTCTCTCCTTTCTGCCAACGGCGGCATACCTATCGGTTCTTTCTATGAAGGCATACACCGCGACAATATCTACCTGAAATGCCTGGATGAGAAAGGGCAACCGATAGAAAACCTGGGCAACACGCAAGTGTTCTCCACCCTTCCTTCATTGAACGGACTGATGAACGAGGAGACCATCGTGAAACTCAAAGCCGGTACTTTGAGCAAAGAGGAACTGGTGGAAAGTCTGATGGGAAGCACTCCGCTGAAACAAATCAGTAAGAGTATCGATATCCGTTGGGAAGATCCTGTAGTACCCCGTTACAACGGGCAACGCAGCCAACGTGTGCAATGCTCTCCCGCTCCCGGCATAGAAACGGAGAAGGCGCGGCAAGCCATTGCCCGGAAGATAGAACAGATAGAGTTACCCGACGGCTACACCCTTCATTGGCAAGGGGAGAAGAATGCAAGCGACCAGTCTATGAAGTACCTGTTCAAGAACTTCCCGCTGGCCATCATATTAATGATTGCCATCCTCATTATGTTGTTCAAGGATTATCGTAAACCGGCTGTCATCTTCTGTTGTCTCCCCATGATTCTTGTAGGAGTAGTGGCAGTAATGCTGCTTACGGGCAAAACATTCAACTTCGTGGCAATTGTAGGCACATTGGGACTGATAGGCATGCTCATCAAAAACGGCATTGTGCTAATGGATGAAATAACCCTTCAACTTAATCAGGGAATAGAGCCGGTTACGGCATTGGTCGATAGCGCCCAAAGCCGCTTACGACCTGTAACCATGGCAGCGCTGACTACCATTCTGGGCATGATACCGCTGCTGCCCGATGCCATGTTCGGTTCTCTGGCGGCATCCATTATGGGCGGACTGACATTCGGAACACTGATAACGCTCCTGTTCATCCCTATCCTATACGCATTATTCTTTCACATTAAAAACGAGTAACAATGAAAAAGAAAATAATTATCCTCACCGCCCTGCTTTTCTCTACCGGTATCTCTGCCCAAGAGACACTGACACTGGAGCAATGCAGGGAAATGGCTTTGAAATACAATAAAGAAATGGCGGCTTCGGCCAAACAGACGGAAAGCGCACGCTACACCGCAAAGAGTTACAAAGGCAACTTCTTGCCAAACTTCACCCTCAGCGGAACAGGTATTTACAGTACGGCAGACGGCAGTTTAGGCATAGCCGGCGGCAATCTGCCAACTTTCCTGCCCGATGCTACGGGACAGTTTCTGCCCAACAACGGATTCGCTTACTTCCCGGGAGTAGACATGAACTATAAAATAGGCATGGTGTATATGGGTGGCATACAAGTGGAACAACCTCTTTATATGGGCGGCAAAATTCGTGCCGCTTATAAGATGTCTTTATTGGGCAAAGAAATGGCACAGCTGAGCGAAACGCTGACGGCATCGGAGGTCATTGTGAAAACCGACCAAGCCTATGCACAGGTCATCAAGGCCAAAGAGATGAAGAAAGTGGCGGACAAGTACAACGCAGTGCTCGTTGAATTGAAGAAAAATGTAGAAAGCGCCTACAAGCATGGACTAAAGCCTCAAAATGACGTCCTGAAAGTACAAGTAAAACTGAATGAGAGTGAACTCAACATCCGTAAGGCCGACAATGCACTCCGTCTGGCAACCATGAACCTCTGCCACTACATCGGAAAACCCCTGACGTCGGACATACGCACTGCTGACAATTTTCCTGAAGTGGCACAGGACATCCGGCTACAAATATCAGATATCTCCGCCCGTCCCGAATATGCCATACTGAACCAGCAAGTGGCCATCGCCAAGCAACAGGTAAAGCTGAACCGCAGTGAGCTGTTGCCCCAAATCGGTGTAAAAGGTTCGTACGACTATATTCATGGATTGGAAATCAACGATCAGGACCTATTCAATAAAGGCAGCTTCTCCGTCCTCCTAAATGTAAGCGTACCTCTTTTCCATTTCGGCGAACGCACCAACAAAGTGCGTGCAGCCAAAGCCAAACTGGAACAGACCCGTCTTGAACAGGAAAACATGAACGAACAGATGCTACTGGAACTGACACAGGCTGCCAACAACCTCGATGAAGCCCAACTGGAAAGCACCATCGCCGAACGCTCCCTGCAACAAGCCGAGGAAAACATGCGGGTAAGCCGCAGCCAATATGATGTGGGATTGGAAACACTGTCCGACCATCTGGAAGCACAGGCCTTGTGGCAGCAGGCATACGAAACTCACGTAGATGCCCGCTTCCGACTGTACCTGAATTACGTGGCTTATCTAAAGGCAACGGGGACTTTACTAAAATAAAAGTTATGAGCACTTTTATCTATACTCTTCCCATGACTTAATGGCTAAATCGTCCGGAGTCATCGTGCAGAACGCATTGATAAAGGCACTTGCCAGCCGCGCATTCGTAATCAACGGGATGTTGAGGTCGATAGCTGCCCGGCGTATCTTATAGCCGTTGTCCAACTCGCCTGCGGTGAGGTTCTTCGGAATGTTCACCACCATATCAATCTCTTTTTTATGCAGCATATCGAGTGCCTGCGGCTGCATATCGGGTTCGCTCGGCCAGTAGACGCAGGTGTTCTCCACGCCATTCTCCGTAAGGAACTTACTTGATCCGCCGGTTGCAAACAACTTATACCCTTTCTTCTGAAGCATGCGAGCAGCGGAAAGCATGTCCACTTTCTGCTTCGGTGTACCGGTAGAAAGCAAGATGTTCTTCTGCGGAATACGGTAACCGACGGAAAGCATCGCCTTCAGAATGGCACAGGAAGTATCACTGCCTATGCACCCCACTTCACCCGTAGACGCCATATCCACTCCCAGCACAGGATCTGCCTTTTGCAGACGGTTGAAAGAGAACTGCGAAGCCTTGATTCCTACATAGTCGAGATCGAAAAGGTTCTTATCCGGCTTCTGTACAGGAATTCCGAGCATCACCTTTGTGGCCAGTTCGATAAAGTTGATTTTAAGGACCTTGCTGACAAACGGGAACGAACGGCTGGCACGCAGATTACATTCGATGACCTTGATGTCGTTGTCCTTGGCAAGGTACTGGATGTTGAACGGACCGGAGATGTTCAGCTCGCGGGCAATCTCGCGACTGATGCGCTTGATGCGGCGTACCGTCTCCACATAGAGCTTCTGCGGCGGGAACTGGATTGTAGCATCACCGGAATGTACACCGGCAAATTCAATATGCTCGCTGATGGCATACGCTACGATTTCACCGTTCTGTGCTACGGCATCCATTTCTACCTCCTTGGCATGTTCTATGAACTGGCTTACCACTACCGGATGCTTCTTGGATACGTTTGCCGCCAGTTGCAGGAAGCGTTCCAGTTCTTCCTGATTGGAACAGACGTTCATAGCCGCACCGGAAAGCACATAACTGGGACGAACCAGCACCGGAAATCCTACCTTCCCGACAAAATCATTGATGTCCTCCAACGAGGTAAGCGCACGCCATTCGGGTTGGTCCACACCGATACGGTCCAGCATAGCCGAGAACTTATCGCGATCCTCGGCATTGTCAATGCTCTTGGCACTCGTTCCAAGGATAGGCACATTCTGCGCGTCAAGGCGCAAGGCAAGGTTATTTGGAATCTGGCCGCCTGTAGACACGATTACGCCATGCGGATTTTCCAGTTCGAGAATGTCCATGACACGCTCGAAGGTGAGTTCGTCGAAATAGAGACGGTCGCACATGTCATAATCCGTAGATACAGTTTCGGGGTTGTAGTTAATCATGACGCTGCGATAACCTTCCTTGCGGATGGTGTTCAACGCCTGCACACCGCACCAGTCGAACTCTACCGAGGAGCCGATGCGGTATGCTCCCGAACCGAGTACAACGATAGATTTGCGGTCGCCCAGATAATGCACATCATTGGCAATGCCGCTGTATGTCAAATACAGATAATTGGTTCGGGCGGGATACTCGGCGGCGAGTGTATCTATTTGTTTCACTACGGGCAGCACCCCCATGCTCTTGCGCAACGCACGTATGGTAAGTATGCCGTCCTCGCTATCCATATAGCGTTCCAAACCAAGAGCGCGAGCTATCTGCAAATCGGAGAAGCCTTGTATCTTGGCTCTGCGCAACAATTCTTGCGCTGCCTTGTCATTCCGAACGAAGCGGATGATCTCTTCCCCTTGAACTTTCAAAGGAACGGATTCTTCGCTGCATTCCGAACCACAGACGGTTTCTGAATACTCGTGCAGCTCCTTACTGGTATTCATAATGTTCATCAGCTTCTCCAAGAACCAACGGTCTATCTTTGTCAGCTCATGTACCTGGTCTACGGTATATCCGGCACGAAAGGCTTTGGAGATGACAAAGATACGTTTATCCGTAGGCTCACGAAGTGCTTTGTCAATATCGGAGATGACAAGTTCCTTATTCTCCACAAAGCCATGCATCCCCTGTCCTATCATGCGCAGCCCTTTCTGAATGGCTTCCTCAAAGGTACGTCCGATAGCCATAACCTCTCCGACAGACTTCATGCTTGATCCCAACTCTTTGTCTACGCCATGGAACTTGCCCAAATCCCAACGGGGAATTTTACAGACTACGTAATCCAGGGCAGGTTCGAAGAAAGCGCTGGTGGTTTTGGTTACGGAGTTTTTCAAGTCGAAAAGCCCATAGCCCAATCCGAGTTTTGCTGCAACAAAAGCCAGTGGATAACCCGTTGCTTTAGAGGCAAGTGCAGACGAACGGCTCAAGCGGGCGTTTACCTCGATGACACGATAATCTTCACTTTCCGGGTCGTAGGCATACTGCACATTGCACTCGCCCACAATACCGATGTGACGGATGATTCGGATGGCAAGTTCACGCAGTTTGTGATAGTCCGTATTACTTAATGTCTGCGACGGAGCAATGACAATGGACTCCCCTGTGTGAATGCCCAGCGGGTCGAAGTTCTCCATATTGCAGACGGTGATGCAATTGTCGAAGCGGTCGCGTACAACCTCATACTCCACTTCTTTCCAGCCGCGCAATGACTTCTCCACCAATACTTGCGGAGAGAAAGAGAAAGCCTTTTCTACCAGAACATTCAGCTCTTCTTCGTTGTCGCAAAAGCCCGATCCCAGTCCGCCCAATGCATAGGCCGCACGTACAATGACCGGATAGCCCAACTCCGCAGCGGCACGACGGGCGTCTGCCGCATTTTCCACCGCCTCGCTTTTAATGGTCTGCACATTGATTTCATTCAGCTTCTGCACGAATATCTCACGATCCTCCGTATCTATGATGGCCTGTACGGGAGTGCCGAGCACCCTCACGCCGTACTTTTCAAAGATGCCTTCCTTGTAAAGCTCCACGCCACAGTTCAATGCCGTTTGTCCGCCAAAAGCAAGCATAATGCCGTCCGGGCGTTCTTTCTCAATGACTTTCTCCACAAAGTAAGGGGTTACGGGCAGAAAATATAT
>ERZ1106943.2222-NODE-2222-length-17139-cov-5.505619_pt1 | contig 17139 bp, 15 predicted proteins | sample MGYA00403671_ERZ1106943 | MGnify/ENA primary metagenome ERZ1106943 (study PRJEB35170, sample SAMEA104062427) | human gut metagenome | biome: human gut; feature: human-associated habitat; material: faeces | place: Denmark | collected 2012-06-14 ...
CAACTTACGATTAGTTTTAAGCAAAAACAGAGTCAACCAAAATCAGTTCAGGTCATTTATGGCAGTCTCTTTGGACTGTCTTTTCAAGATAATTTTTAATGATCGATCCGTTAAAAGGGATGGCCGTACATTTGTCTGTATCATAATAGGAATCAATCGTTCCGCCTGTTAATATAAAAAACATATTTCCTCCTTACTTACCGGATTTCTTCTTCATAAAGAATTTAGCAATTACAAAGAAAAGGAATAACGTTCCGAGGTAGCCGTAAATTTGATAAATGATATTGATGGCTACATCAAACGGAAGAATAGAACCGAAGATAATGCCGAATACACCAAGAATAATTACGAATGGCTTGTAGTATTTACTGTTTTCCGGAACTACACGAGAACAGAAATTCCAGTACATCGGAGCACATCCAGTGTAGATGCCCAAAAGTATGACGATAGAGAAGAAAGAAGCTAATGTCGGATGGAGCTGCTGGGCTAAATATAGATTTGGAACTAATTTAGTCCCGACATTTCCGATATCTGTTAAAAAGGCCAGCATTACTAAAACAATTGTTCCGCAGAATGCAACGCATCCCAAAACACCGCCGAAAACATTCTCAAACTGGCTCTCACTTTTTTGTCCGAGAAGCGGCATGAAAGCGGCTAAGCCTAACAGGTTGAATGTCATGTACAAGAAGCCGGAAACGGCCCAATTCTTAGAAGGCTGGAGGATATTGCTCATGGTCGCCACTTGTTCACTTCCCTCAATAATGGCTGAAGGATTTTTCAAAAGGAATGTTCCGGTGATTCCGATGACCATAACAACCAAGAGAACGCCAAGACTTCCAACAATATCTATAAGTTTTCTTAGTCCAAGCATGACAGTGATAATCACCAACACGCCCATAATGGCACTTCCGACAAATGGTGAAACGTCAAAACCCTGAGCAATCGTTGCTCCGGCGCCAGTGAAAAACACAATAACTTGAACTATTAAATAAGTAAAGGCAATAAATTCGAAGAAGCTTCCTGCTTTTTTGCCGCAGTAATAAGTAAAGGCATCATGGGCATTTTGGATATTTTCTTTTTTGCCGACCGTTAAGAAATTTACTACGCAGAAAACCATAATCAGAAACGATACTGCAACTGCGCCTAGACCTTTGAGACCGTAAGAAGCAAAGTACTGAAGCAACTCTTGACCGGAAGCAAAACCTCCTCCGATAAGGTAACCGCAAATAGCTCCCGCTATGGTCAAAGAGGAAAATAACATACTATTCATATTTCTATCTCCTTGATTATTTGTGTTTTGAAATCTCAAACGATTTCTCTTCTTAAGATCTTAGGAACAAGGACGATATAAATCGAACAAGTTAATTTTTTTAGATTTTTAAGTTTCAGCTTACTTATTTCATACAAATTTTGATATTTGTATGATCATTTGATATTTATTAAATTTTCATAGCAAAGGCTAAATAAAAAATAATAAGGAATAATAAAGTGAACGACTTATGATTTAAGAAAAATATTTTATTTTCTAATTATTTTCTAATTAACGAGAACTATAATCTTTTGAATGACAGATTAGATGATTGCGGCATTTTTACCTGCAATCCTTCCAAAAACAAAGGCAGAAGTTAATGCAACACCGCCTAACCGATCATGTCCATGAGGACCGCCTGATGCTTCACCGCAAACATACAATCCGGGAATAATTGAACCATCAAGTTTCACAACTTCGGCATTTTTATTTAACTTGATTCCACCGCAGCAAAAATGGACAGCCAGTTTTTCTTTGCCGAAATAAAAGGGCGGTTGATTAATTTGTTGAGTAAAAACCTTTTTGTCAAAAATCGGATCCATTCCTTCGGCAGCAAACTTGTTGTAGCTTCGAATTGTTTCTTCTAAGTTTTGTATAGGAACGCCCATGGCTTTTGCCATTTCTTTAATCGTAGAAGCCTTTTTTACAGTCCCGTTCATTAATTTCACACCAAGGCTGGCTCCTTTTTTAGATTGGGAATCTGTAATAGCCCACATTTCCTGCTTGTCCTGTCCCAAAATCGCATTGGAAACATCTCGCCAAGAAGCCGCTTCATTTACAAAACGGAAGCCCTGGTTATTGACATAAATATCCGCACCCACATAATCAAGGAGGCGACCGCCCCAGAAAGGTATGAGCTGAAGGAATTCCGCATCCTTGGTTGCGGCGCCTAATTTCTGAGCCATTATCAGACCGTCCCCGGTGGCACCGTCAAAGGATTTTCGATTCGGATTTGCCGTCGTCGGGAATTCAGAACCTAATCTCGGATCAAATTTGCTCCTTAATTCAACATTGGCTGTGAAGCCGCCTGTCGCAAGGATAACTGCTTTTGCAAAGAGATCGGTTATTGAACCATCGGGGTTTTGAACGCGAATTCCGATAACTCTCTCGTCCTTTTCTATTAGGTCTAAAGCTTTTGTGTTCAACGCCAATTTGGCGCCCATTCGTTTTGCCGAGGAGAGCAAGGCCATCACATAGTCGTATCCGGCTCGCACAAAATTCGTTATATGGCTGCGAGGATGAAGACCGGCGACAGTTTGATATATATTACCGTCCCACTTAACACCCATCTTTTCTAACCAATAAACGGTATCTTCGGAATTCTCACAAACGATTTTTGCAAGCTCTACATCATTCAGGTAACCGCCGACCTCAAGCATGTTTTGGAGCATAAGAGAAGGAGAATCTTCAATGCCGGCTCTTTGCTGTCTCGGCTTGTCCACAGCTGCAACGTAGCCGGTCGATAAGATGGAATGACCTCCGACAACAGGAGATTTTTCAAGAATGAGAACATTTCCGGCGCCGGCCTCTAATGCAGAGCAAGCTGCTGCAAGACCTGCGACTCCCGTTCCGACAACAATGACATCCCAATCTTTTACTTCGGAAGCAAAAGCGGGTATGCCGGAAAGAAGCATAGAAGCAAGAAGGTTTCTCCTGGACAGCATCAACGATCCTTATCTTTTACTGCATTCAGCTTATGAAGGGCCTCTATAGAGGAGTGCACGGACATTTTCTCAAAAGCATTGGCCCGGTGCATCTTTACGGTCGCCACAGCAATATCCAAATCTGAGGCGATTTCTTTATTGGATTTGCCGCCGGCTGCGAGCTCAAAGATTTCTTTTTCTCTAGGCGTCAGAGATTTGAAAGCTTTTATTACTTCTCGATCTTCGAGAGATGCTCCGAAATTATCCAGACTTAATCGACATGCTTCTTCGATAGTCTTATTGAATTTCAGTGGATTCACCGGTTTTTGGAGAAAATCAAAGGCACCTCTTTTTAATGTATGCACTGCTGATTCAACGTCACCGTGGCCGGTAAGAAAGATAATGGGAAGAGCTTTCTCTTTATCATTAATAAGTTGCCTTTGAAGTTCTAAACCGGTCATCCCAGGCATCCGCATATCTAGCACGATGCATCCGGGAACCTTGAAGTTTTCTTCTTGTAGGAAATCCTGAGCAAGAGAAAAATCTCGAACCTTCCAGCCCATCATTTCCAGCATTAACTTCATAGAACGAAGAAAATCCTTGTGATCGTCGACGAGGCGAACAATGACTTTGTCCTGAAGTTCAGGGGTATCTAAAAATTCGGACACGTTTCCTCCTTAGACATGCAGCTGATCGATTCTTAATGAGGCGATGACACCGCCTTTATCTCGTCCGGTGAAACCCAAATCGGCCCCATGAAGATCGGCAATGCCTCTAATGATCGACAAACCTAGGCCGAGGCCGTCCGGCTTGACGCTTTCTCCTAAAGATACCAATCTCGATAAATCCTTGTCAGTCATGAGTTTCCCCGAATTTTCTACTAACAGAATAAAGCTCTTGTTATCGTTTGATAAGGAGAGTTCTACTTTCAGAATCGGACTTCCTTTTGCTGTGTTTGAGACGGCTTCCTGGGCCCCATTTCTCAGGAGATTAAGTATCAGTAGTTCTAACGAAAACGGATCTGCCAGAACAAGGGCTGTCTTAAGCTTTGAGTTAAATGAAATTTTTACTTTTTCTATATCCGGCTCTGTTGCCTCCAAGCTCCTTATCGCTTTTTGCGTGATGAGAACAAGGTCGGTTTTAATCTGAGGATTCTGCTTTTGTTTTGCGAAATTCCTAACAGAATTCACCAAAGTATTCAAGCGAGAAACTTGGTTTTCCATATTTTCAAAAACATCTTTGGAAAAAGCGTCGTTATCGTTTTTTCTATCCAAATACATCTTGAAAATCTGTAAGTAATTCGTCAGAGTTGCGATTGGCTGCTTGGCCTCGTGCGCAATAATCGTGCCCAACTGGGCAATAATTCCGTTTTTTTCCAATGTTGCGAACTTTTTGCGCTCTTCTGCCGCTTCTCTATCAGCTTCCTCTTTTGCTTTTAAAGCATCGGAGAGCTGGCGAGTTCGTTTGTTAACTAAACGACGTAGATTAAACTCGTTGAAGATAAGAAAAAGCAAGATACCCCGACAAAGGCGATGATTTCGGTTTTATACCGTTTTGCTAATCCGGTTAATGAGTTATCTCTGAGGTATGAGTAGGGTCCGAGCCGGAGCTCCCGGAGAAGTTTACGGATGGAATACTGATCATTCTCTACAGACCAACGTGAATGATCAAAAACCGGCATAGAAAGAAGGGCAACAGTCACTTCTCTAACTAAAGGCTCCGGAACACCTTGAAGGCTGACGAAAGACATGTCGGAGTAAAGCTGGGTAGATCTCGCACAATGAATTGGAGATAAGTCATCCGTCTTTTTGTTAATCACACGAAGGCTGCCTTTTTCGATCATCCCTAAAGCCTCCGCCTCTTCCAAAATGCATGTCGAAAGAATGCCGACATCGGAAGATCCGCTGAGGACTGAATTTAGTACATCAGGTACCTGGAACTGTGTAAAGTTTTTTGTTTTAAAGAAGTTGTCCGGATCGAATCCGTGCTCCTTAATTTCCCCGAGAGCGGCAAGCCAGCCCCCCAAGGAATCGGGAAGGGAGGCTGCGCAATTTTTGCCTCTTAAATCTTTGATACTTTGAATATCATTTCGCTCGGCACGAACAACGAATGTACTTCCGACGGTTTTTGCTGGATCTTTTGTACCGTCGAAAATCCGACTTGCTAGGTGCGTGAAGGGAATGCCTCCTGAGAGTTCTACAAAGAAATTACTTGGCGCGATTAGAAAATCTATCTTTTCTTTCTTAATGTCTTCCTGAGTATCTACGGAGGATATCGGCAATAACTCAAACCGATAATTTGGAATCTTTTTCTGGAGATACTCCAGAGTTTCTTTCAATATTGAAGATTGATGGTAAAGCTCAAGCCCCTGCGCGTATCCGATTTTGACGGTTAAACCTTCATAAGCTAAGCAAGGGACGCTGATCACAAGGATCAGAACCCATAGAAAAGTACTCAGTAGTTTCTTGAGATTCATAGGCAAAATCCGAAAGGAGGCTTTTTAGTCTCCCTTCGGAATTGTGGATCAAGGTTCTTAGAACTTAATCTTACTTGTTCAGTGACTGGACGGCACGTTCGGCAGCTAACTTACCGCTGGTCATAGCCCAGGCCATGTTGCCTCCGGGAGGCGAGTCATCGCCCATAGCGCCGCCGACGAGTTCACCGGCTGCAAACAAACCTTTTATCGGCTTGTTGTTCTTATCCAAAACATTGAGGTTCATGTCAGTGACCACACCGCCCATCGTTGTAGCAAAACGAGGCTGTTGTTCAACGATGTAGTAAGGTCCTTTATCAGCAATGACTTCTTTCATGAACTTGGCCGGACGATTGAAGTCTGCGTCTTTGCCGGCTTTCACGAAACCGTTGTAACGAGCAACTGTCTTGAGAAGTTCTGCGCCGTCAACACCGGCTTTCTTAGCGACGGCAGGAATGCTGTCAGCTTTAACAACGATCGGATAGCCTTTGCCGTCCTGGGCGAGCCACTTGTCCATGTCACCTTTGCTGATGCCGGTAATGGAAAGTTTGGTCAGGAAAGCATCGTAAGAGGGCTGATCCATCAGGATGAAGAGCTTGCCGCCTTGTTTAACTTCTTCATTCTTAATATTGTGGTTCGTGTCGAGCTCGCTGATGACGCGCTTACCGGCTTTGTTGACCATAATGCCGCTGTGGTCCTCAAAGGCTGCCTTGTTAGACCAAATGGTGGACTTAGCAATTCCGGGAGCGACTTCCATGCCGTTCGGGTAGATCTTGCCCAGATCCATCATCTGAGTCTTGGCACCGATCTTCATCGCCATTTGGTGGCCTTCGCCGTTGGAACTCTTTACACCATAGTAGAGAGAGTTCTTAAGGCTGCCGGCAAGCATCGACTTATTGGCACCGAAACCACCTGTCGTCAAGATAACCACAGGAGCCTTAATGGTGTAGTGGATGCCGTTTTCGCCTTCTGCTTTGACACCGACCACGCGGCCATTGTCAACGATGAGTTCTTTCGCCGGAGTAGCTAAAAGAACTTTCGCGCCAGATTTTTCAACAGAAGCTTTGAAGTTACGAGTTGCACCCTGAGCACCGTCAACCCAACGCATGACGCGAGGTTTGCTGTGTTCAGCTTCACTGGTGAAGCCTGCTTTTGTATTTAGTTGCATTCCGCCTTCGGTCGTTGCCCAATCAACCATGGGGCCGACGTTGTTGACGTAAAGCTCAAGCATTCTGCGGTCGTTCAGATTGTGACCGTTTTTGATGTAGTCCTCGGTCATGATGGCAGGAGAGTCATCTTTAACACCGGCTTCTTTCTGGATCTTAGAACCCTGAATCACAACCGTGCCGCCGTTAACCGCTGCAGCGCCCCCAGTAAAAGGCATCTTTTCAATCAGAATGACTTTCTTGCCGAGCTGGCTTGCACGGATAGTGGCAGTCTGACCAGCAGCACCGGCGCCGACGACTGCGATGTCAGCATTCAAAGTTTCATTTTTGACGACAGCTTTCTGTGCTTTGGCTTTGGAAAGTTCGTCAACATTGCCGCCGGCTTGTTTCACGCAGGCAGCAACAGCTGCGAGGATTGCGTGACTTGTGATGGAGGCGCCGCTCACACCGTTCAGAGCCAGACTTTGGCTATCAACGATTGCTTTAGGAAGTTTTTCGATGGCAATAGAACCGATTCCCGGTGTTTCTTTGTTTGCACCGATCTTGACGGATTCGATAGCATTCTTGGTAAAGGTCACCGTGACCGGAACTTCACCGCCGTTGCCTTTCGAAACGGCTGTGTAAGTTCCCGGATTGAACGTTGCTGCCTGGGCTGCCCCAGAGAGTGCAACAACGCTCAATGCGGAGAGAAATACTAATTTATTCAGCATGTTTGTTCCTTGAGAGGAGGTTCTCTTAAGAATTATTGAGCCGGGTACATGGCCTTGTGAATGGAATTCAGGATCTGTTCGGCTTCTTCACTAGGGATCTGGCCCGGAGCGGAAGGTTTGCCGCCAACCATGCAGAAAGTGATGTCGGAACCTGTGAATTCACCGGTCATGCGGCTTAAGACGCCATCTTTGCCCATAGCCATTGTGAGCATCGGTTTGCGGGAGAAGTAATTGCGTGTCTTCCAAGTTGCGTTCATCAGGTTGAGTGCGTCACCGGTGTTGTGGGCCATTACAGCAATCTTCAGAATGTCGGAGCCTAATTGTTCCTGAAGGAGAAGACGACGAATGATTTCAGCTTCAGAGGGAGTCCATCCGAATTCGTGGTCGCTCATCACAACTTTGACGCCTTTTTCTTTGGCTTTTTTCACGATCTGCTTGCAGATATCGGCGTTGCGGAACATTTCGATGTCGATAAGGTCAATCTTGCCATTGTCGAGAACGTCAAAATAGAAGTCTCTGTAGTATTCGTCGGAAACGTGTCTGCCGCCGCCTTCGGTCTTGTCGCGGAAGGTCATGAGAATCGGTTTGTTCTTGACGATTTCATAGACCTGCTTAGTGAGCTTGGCAAATTCTTTACCGGAAATTTCACCGATGTAGTCAGGGCGGAGCTCGATCATCTGAAGTTCAGGACGACTGTTGTAGTCCTGAACCAACGCGATGAAAGCTTCGGGCGTCTTAGCAGTCGTGGAAGCAATGATCTTAGGACGGCCTTCACCGATTCTGACGCCCTTGATTTCCAAGACTTCAACAGGTTCTTTGTCCCAGCCGGGTTCGTGGTTCAGGGTGTCGACCGGCATCATCTTTTCATTGCCTTTCAATTTTGTGCTGGCAAAGGCAGAGGCAGAGAAGGCAGCAGCCAAACCGCCGATGCCGGATTGAATCATGGTTCTTCTTTTCATATTTCCTCCGAAACAGATTGAATTGAGATTCGATCAATAAAGTCATTGTTGACTTTTTCAGGAGGATCAAAAACAGATCAAAGGCGGTTAAATACATCCCGTGGGATGTATTCGAAGAGAGTTTATGCGGGATCAGGCTATGGGTGTTTTCCCGAAAAACTTTATTTTTTGATTCACCAGGAGTTGAAATCGCGCACAGTGTTCCAAGCAATACGCTGTAATTTTTTACCGGTTTCCGGAACCACAATCAAATCGTCAAAACGTCCGTAGAAATCGCAATCCGTCGGTGTGATTCCTGTCAAGGAAGCAAAGAACACCGCTGCCTCTAAATAAGTTCCGGCTACCGTCGGATGTCTGTTATCAGATCGAATGAGCTCAATCTCGGGAAAATCTTTCGAAGATCGTTCAAATGCCATGCCACAGGGTATGACGGAAGCAGAATTTTCGTTAGCCACTTCAATCGTTGCATCGGCTAAAAGACTGGTCATCTCAGGTTTGTCTTTGTAGGCCCAGGTCATCATAAAAAACGGTCTGGCGCCGGCTTCACGAATATCCTGACAATGTTTCCTAGCCGACTCCCGAAAAAGCTCTTTTAGCTCCGGATGAATCGGCCCTTGACTCGAATCTTCTAAAACAACGGCATCAAAGATCTTTCCGTCTGGATAATCCAAGAACGTTACTTTGTTCGTACCGTCGCTCGCGATTTTGTAGCTTCTTAGAGCATTCGGTCGCAAATAACTCTTCACGTCGTGCCAATACAGGCTAGCGCCTCCGATACCGACAAGCGTGATGACGAGATCTCGGTGTTTTGCTTTTGCAAAACCGTTTATCATTCCGTTAACACCGCAGTTATAGAACATGAAAGAGTTACCAACAAGAAGAACATTTTTTATGCCGACCGGCTTATCAGTCATTAACGGCTTCATAACGTTTTTAAAGAACATGTTGAAAAATTTAGATGCAGGATTATCCCTCCGACACTATTTTTTCACGGCCGTTCTGCAGCGCTTCGCCGGGAGCTGCTTCATGAATCTGAAGTAGAGGAACGTCAGGCAGATCGAAGTCACGAGCCAACTGAGCGGGTAGACCATCATCAAAATTTCATAGGTCGGCTTAGCCGCGAACACCGAATACACCCAAACGATTCGGATGGTACAAATGACCACTACTGTGATGATGGCAGGCGGCAGGGAATAACCGTAACCGCGCATTGAGTCGGAAAGAACTTCCATAACGGAGTTCAAGGGTTCGGGAATCACGACCCAGAGCAGTCGAATCATACCCAAAGAAATAATCTCTTCGGATTGTGTGAAGAAACCAAGCAAATATCGGCCGAAGCCATAGATCAGAACGCTCAACACCACCGTGATGCCGATATTCAAAGCCATGTTGACGCGAGTAATTCGTTTGCAGCGTTCCAGATTGCCGGCGCCGTAGTTCTGGCTAATGAATGTTGTTGCTGCCAAACCGAAACCGTTAATCACGCAGTAGCAGTTAATCTCGATCGTAAAGGCTGCAACGGAGGCCGCCATTACATCAGCACCCAGCAAGTTGATGGCGCTCTGAATAATTAAGTTAGAAAGGGAGAAAACCGAACTCTGCAGACCGGCAGGCCAGCCGATCTTGATCATGGAGCACAAGGCCTTCTTGTCCATCTTGAATAAACGATTCGGATAAAGGCGGAGCGGCCCATCTGTGCGCATGAGCTTATAAACAAGGATGCCGGAAGCCAACAAGTTGGCTAAAGCGGTCATCAAAGCCACGCCGCCGATGCCCCAGTCGACAACAGTTACGACGAATAAGTCTCCCAAAGCGTTAAAGACACTGGCGATGCACAAGGCCCATAAAGGCGTTTGTGTATCTCCCTGGCTTCTCAAAACTGCTGACAGGAAGTTGTAGATGGAAATGAAGGGCATGCCCAGCAAATACATCTGAAGATAAATCTCAGAGTGACGAACGACGTTCGGCGGCACTTGCATCCATACCATCAAGATGGAAGAACAAAGCTCGCCGATTATCATCGCGATAACGCCGAAGATCACAGCTGTGGCAAAAGCAGTATGAACAGCTCTGGACGCGTCATCGTATTTGCGCATACCCAAATACCGTGCGACTACGACGTTTGCGCCGATGGAAAGGCCGATACAGAAGGCAACAATCAGGCCCACGATAGGAACGTTCGTGCCGACGGCTGCCACTGCCTCATTAGAAACAAAATGTCCGAGGACCGCAACGTCTGCAAGGTTATACAGCTGCTGTAAAACGCCGGTCAGGGCTAGGGGAATTGCGAAAACAACCATCTTGTCCCAGATAGTTCCGTCAAGCATGTCGATATTCTTGCTAAAGATAGCCATGACCGATCCTTATTCTTATAGTTGGTTTGATTTCTTATTCACCAAATAAGAATACTCCTACAAACACAAAGCCTGCGCAGTTTTAGTAAGGCGCAGGCTTAAGTGTCTTCGATTAGGAGAATCGGACAAAGATTGTCAGGCTTTAGGCTGAGGCACAGTCTCTTCTCGAATTTTGACGGTAGGCAGATCGCCTTCGAATTTTTCTACTTCGACAAGTCCGGAAGAGGCTACGTTTCCGCAAGCCAATTTGGATGTCGGGACATCCATAGTCAGCGTGTTGGCATTGCCGTGAACGTCAAGCGTTGAACCGTCTTCCTGCTTTTGCGGCTCGAACCATCCTCCGTGACGAATAAGAACGACGTCTTTTCGAACTTTATCCGTGACAACGGCGCCGGCAAGAAGCCTTCCTCTATCGTTCGACACTAAAACCACATCACCGGTCTTAATTCCACGCTCGGCGGCATTATCCGGATGAATCCAAATCGGTTCTCGATTGCCGATGTTCTTGGAAGCCGTATGCGATGTTCCGTCTAGCTGACTATGCAGCCTGTGGGGACTTTTACCGGACATGAAAGCCAGAGGATGTTTCTTCTTATTGTTTAAAGACTCGCTCCGTTCAAAATAACTTGGATAACCTCGGCAATCGTCGTAGCCGTAACTTGCGATCCTAGGACTAAAGATTTGGATTTTGCCGCTCTCGGTCCTAAGAGGATGGTTTGCAGGATCTTTTCTAAATTCCTCAAAAGCTACGAACTCCTTGCTCGTTTCATCTTCCGGATAAAAGACAACGCCTTTACGCCAAAATTCTTCAAAGGAGGGCAAAACAAATCCTGAGCGAAGACCTCGATCCTTAGCATCTTGGTAAATAGCTCGAATCCAGCCCATTTCATCGAGTCCGAACGTGAACTCCTGACCGAACCCCATGCGGTAAGCCAGCTCGGAATAGATTTGGTAGTCTGAACGCGATTCATAAAGCGGTTCGATCATGGCGTGATTCGCGGCGATTCCGTCGTTTGTATAGGCGCCGATCGGACAAATGTCGTTGTGCTCAAACACAGTTTGAGCCGGAAGCACAATGTCTGCATGACGTGCGGTTGCCGTCATAAAGCAATCCGTGACGACGATGGTTTCCGGTTTTTTCCAAGCAGAGAGAAGGCGATTCGTTTCCGGTTGATGCGCAAAAGGATTACCACCCGTCCACATCACCATACGAATGTCAGGATAAGTAAGTCTTTTACCATTATGCTCGATCGTCTTTCCCGGATTCAGGAAACAATCCGCAAACCGCATAACCGGAATATAAGCACTTCCTTTCCAAGGCTTTAATCTCGGAAGCACAGGTTCTACTCGAGATGCTAAGCCTCCGATCATCGGGCCGATACGGAAAGGGCAGCCGCCGGAAGAATAGTGATAATTCGTGCCCACGCCTCCGCCCGGCAAACCGATTTGGCCCAGCATACTTACCAGAGTAAAGGCCATCCAATGCGGCTGCTCGCCGTACTGAATTCTTTGAATGCCCCAGCCCATCATGATCATGGTGCGGTTGTCGGCCAACTCATGCGTCAAGGCACGAATTTTGTCCGCAGGGATTCCGGTAATGTCAGAGGCCCATTCAGGTGTTTTAGGAATTCCGTCAGACTTCCCGAGAAGGTAGTCTCGGAAGACCTCGAAACCGGATGTACAGTTTTTAAGGAAATTCTTATCTGTTTTGCCAGAACTTTCGAGTTCATACATCATGCCCAACATTAAGGCGCAGTCAGTTCCAGGCTTGGGTGCAATCCATTCGCTGCCTATAAATTCACTGGTTTCCGTTCTGACGGGATTGATGTCAATCGTTTTGATATCGGAGGATTTAAGTTTTTCTAAATAAGGAAAGTAGTTATGCAGTGTCGTGGACCAGTCAATGTCATTCGTCACAATGGGATCGGCACCCCAAAGCACAACACGTTTGCTGTTTTTAAGAACAACATTCCAGTCAGTCGACTGAGGATCTCCGGTGCCCACAACATAAGGCAATATGGTTCCGATGGCGGCAGTTGAATAAGAATTGACGCCGGAAACATAGCCGCCGCAAAGACTCAGTAATCTTCTTTGAAGCGTACTGGCTGAATTCACGGTACCGGGAGACTTCCATCCGTAGGATTGACCGAAGATGGCGCTCGGACCGTGCTCTGAATAAACACGCTTAAGTTCGGAAGCAATCAAATCAAGTGCCTCGTCCCAAGAGACACGCACCCATTTATCTTCTCCGCGGCGATCTCTCGAGGCAATTCCTTCTTTAAGGTAACTTTCTCGAACCATCGGATAACGAATCCGAGAGGGTGCATAAGGCAGTTCCGCCAAAGCCTTCAAGTTCGGAGAAGGGCGCCGGTCCTCCGGAATCGGTTCGATTTGAGAAATCTTGCCGTCAACAACGGTCGCCTTCACAATTCCCCAATGGGTTACGGAAGTTCCTACTCGAATGCCTGAGCCGGGTTTTTCAGAGATGTTCTCGGTCATAAAAACGTGTTCTGTCAGTCGAATATCCCTATTGTGCTTTGAATGCCTGAAAGTTTGCTGATTAATCGGAGAAATAACATTCTGAAACTTTTTCAAATGCAACTCATTCTCATTGCTTAATAAAATTTTAAGCGGTCGCTCCTAAGCTCGACCTGAAGATTCTGTATTTCTCCTTGTTTTTGGTGGGTGTCAGATGTTTGAATATGAACTCAAAAAGTTAAATCTCAGCGAAAAGCGCGAACAGCAGCTCAAGCTTCCTTATATCGCTAAGGATGTTGAGACGATTCGTATCATGACCGAGATTTACTGCCACGCTCATCACAACACCAAAGAAGGACTTTGTCCCGAATGCGAGGAGTTCTATTTATATTCAGTGAAAAGACTGGCTTGCTGTCCTTTCGGCGAGAAAAAGCCCGTCTGCGCAAAATGCAATATTCATTGCTACGGAAAGGGCTACAAAGAGAGAGCCAAAGAGATTATGGCTTTTTCCGGTCCCAAGCTGCTGCTGAAGCATCCTATTCTTTCGCTGAGGCATATCATGGCGCTCTTCCGAGAGTCTCCGGCGAAGCCCACAGCAGCTAAACCACGTCCTCAGACAACACAAAAAAATTAAGCTGCCGGTGTTTTCTTCCCGGCAGCCCGCTGACTATTAATAGCTAATATTATTTTTTAGCGTCTTTCATCACGGTTTCACCGGCCAATTTGCCGTTGACCAAGCAGTCCATCACTGCATTTGCACCGATTCTGACCGCACCGTGGATGCCGCCCGTGCATTCACCGGCTGCGTAAAGTCCTGGGATCGGTTTGTCATTAACAACCGACAAGACCCGGGTCGACGTATCCGTAGCGATACCGCCCATCGTGTGGTGAATCTTCGGACTCATTTCAGAAACATAGTCGGGAGCGTGGGTCAGAGGCTTGATATCTTTATCCAATTTGCGTCCGAATTCCGTGTCTTTTCCGCTTTCGATGGCTTTGTTGAATTCAGCAAAAGTCTGTTTGAGTGCCTCAGGATTCATGCCGTAAGCCTTTGCAAGAGCATCCAGGCTTGCATATTCCTTAACGGCACCGTCCTTTCTTAAAATGTCCATGGCGCCTGGACGGACCTTATTGAAAGAGGCAACGCCGACAGAGTCCGTGACGGAGATTGTCTTTCCGCCGGCATCCAGCACTTTGAAGATTGCATCGGTTGTTGTTTTACGATCTCCGAATTCGTCGGTAAAACGCTTACCCGTCTTCGTGTTGATCCACAGACCGTACAGAGATCCGCCGACGCTGACAAAGTGAGAGCCCATTCCCATACCTTCTTCATCGGGCGAAGTGTTCGGCAGGAACTGGATCCAGTCGGCTTGAATAATATTGGCACCGATGCGGCTGGCTTCACGCATGAGTTCGGCAGTGGCGCCGGGCTGGTTTGTTGTCTTGAGATTTGCTGTCAACTTCGGATCCAGACGAGTTCTGTAGGCAACGTCCGCAGAGAATCCGCCGAAGGCAAGAATGACGCCGTCTTTAGCTTTGATTTCGACAGGTTTGCCGGAACCTTCTTTACCAAACTTGTAGCCTTCCAGTGCGGTAACACCGATGACTCGACCGTCTTTATTCTTATCGAGGCGGATGACTTTCATTCCTGTAAAGACCGGAACGCCGAGTTCTTTGAGCTTTTTCATGAACGGAATCAAGATGCCCTGGCCAGTTCCTTCTTCAGTAATCAAGCAGCGGCGGGCGGAGTGTCCGCCTTTACCGGTCAGGTCAGTGCGCCAAACAACGCCTTGTTTCTTGGTCTACTCAAATGTCGGAGCAGCAAGCTCGGTCACGACTTTAATGTGTTCAGGATCGCCAAGACCCAAACCGATTCGCTTCATATCTGCTGCAAGCTGGGCCGGTGAATCCTCAATGCCTTGCTCTTTTTGAACGGAGGAGCCAGGAATGGCCATCATGCCGCCGGAGCGGGAAGAATTTCCGCCTGCGACCTGCATTTTTTCCAGAACAGCAACTTTGGCACCGTTTTCAGCGGCCGAAATGGCGGCAGCCAGACCCGCAAATCCTGAACCGATGACGATGGCATCGTATTCAGAGGCGAGTTTTTGAACTTGAGCAAAGGCGATGGAAGGAAGAGTGGAGCACAATGCTCCGGACACGATTACTTGAAGCATGCTTCTGCGAAAAAGCCGCATTTTTTTTTCTCCTTTTTGTCGGTTGTTATTAATGAATTTCTTTGCACGAAATTCTAGATCCGGCCTTTTCCAATGTAAATGAGTAATTATTTAGAGCGTTGAATAGAGAAGAAAAAAACAATATTTTTACCGACCTAAAAATCAAAGGGCTTATTGTGGGAATTGGAAGCCGAAAGATATTACACGAAGCCGCAAAATTCTGATGTAGAGGCAGGAACATACTTAAGAACAAAGCGAGAGACGTTTAAAATCAAAGCACAGAAGCATTTGGGAATGGAAAATGAAATACATATCTGGAATTCATGCTTTAAATTTGAGATGCAGTTTGGAGACGTGTGGAGATTGGCACGCCTCTGGAATTCAATGGAAAAATTTGAACGTTCGTGAATCTTCTAACTCAGTTTTCGGAGATTACGGTATTGAAGACAATTCTTCTGTGCCAGGGCACCCAGGGAAACACAAGGCCGCTAACCATATCCGAGCGCTACTTGACCTTGCTGCCGATGGGGCTTTCGGATATGCACAAGGCATGAAAAACGAATTGATTTGCAACGATAGTTATACACCTGAAGTTTTTTCAAAATTGTTGCTGCTGAAAAACTCTCCTCACTGGTTAAAAATCAAAGAATTCATTGGAAAAGAATATGGATTGCCCTGGCTGAACTTCTTGAGGGAACATGGATATGACTGCTGAAGAAAGAGATTGGCAAACGAATCATGGTAATTTCATTGAAGCTTTTCTACTGTTTTTGAATAAACAGACGGATCAATTCGTTCTTAAAGGCGGGACAGCGTTGTCGCTTTGTTATGGTTTAGATCGTTTCTCCGAAGATATTGATTTGGATGGTCGGAAACAAGACATCAAAGAAATAGTCAAACGGTTTTGCATGAACCAAGGTGTAAATTTTCGAGTTGCAAAAGATACTGAGACGGTAAAACGCTGCATTATTGACTACGGAAATGACATACATCCCTTGAAAATTGAAGTTTCATACCGGAATAAAAATCTTGACCTCGAAGAAGCCTCAAAAGACTGGACACAAATTAGCGGCATAAAGGTCTATGGAATTGATGCTTTGGCTCGGATGAAGGCAATGGCTTATCAAGGTAGGGATAAGATAAGAGACCTCTACGACCTCTCTTTCATTGTTAATAATTTCTTTGAGGACTTGTCACATCAGACTAAAGGTATGATTCGAGACACCTTGTCCTACAAGGGAATTGAGCAATTCGATTACTTAGTTGCTACCCAGCAAGATCCTCTGATTGACAAGGATCGGCTAGCGGAAGGTTTTCTAAGGATGCATGAAAAATTAGGGCTCTTAATGGACAAAGAAGTTCCAGGTTAAGACAAGGGGAAACCTCAATCTCTAAAGGCCGAAATCGCATGTACTCGCGCTTCCGTAATCTTCTGAAGAAGCCCGGCAAGGACAATCTCGCTAAGGCAGAGCGAATCCGAAAACATAACCTCGGCAGAAAGAAGCAGCGGGCCAGATACATCCGTGATATCGGGGTTATTAAGACCATCGTTAACAGAGAACTGAATCTTCTGTTTACTCGGAAGACAAACCCGATCAAAGAGATAGTCGTTGAAGACCTAAGCGCACGTATGAAGGTTCATTTTGGAAAGAAATGGAACCGACGACTGAGCGGCTGGATGCGAGGATACCTACAGGAGAGGATCAGATATAAAGCAAAGAAATTTGGAATTGAAGTAAACGAAGTCAACCCTGCACACAGTTCGAGAGAATGCCCCCGGTGTCACTGCACGGACAAAAAGAAGCGACAAGGGGATGCCTTTAAGTGCTCGCATTGCGGATACCACGGACATGCTGACTTGGTTGCTGCGTTA
>ERZ1106943.2226-NODE-2226-length-17120-cov-3.049575_pt1 | contig 17120 bp, 11 predicted proteins | sample MGYA00403671_ERZ1106943 | MGnify/ENA primary metagenome ERZ1106943 (study PRJEB35170, sample SAMEA104062427) | human gut metagenome | biome: human gut; feature: human-associated habitat; material: faeces | place: Denmark | collected 2012-06-14 ...
TATTAATAATGTGGGGCTTGTTCCTATCTCTTAGTGCATTCGCACAACAGATTTCCATAAAAGGACATGTAGTGGATGCTGCGGGTGAGCCGGTGATCGGTGCCAGTGTAGTAGAAGAAAGTACGACGAACGGTACGATTACCGATATAGACGGTAACTTTTCCCTGAAAGTGTCCCCTAAAAGTATGCTAACCGTTTCTTTTATCGGATATGCCACTCAGACAGTTCCGGTGAATGGCAAAACGTCCCTGACTATTACTTTGAAAGAAGATACCGAGGTGCTCGATGAAGTCGTTGTCATCGGTTATGGTACGATGAAGAAGAGTGACTTGACTGGGGCTATCTCTTCCGTTTCTTCCAAAGATCTGATGAAACAACCCTCTCCTAGTTTGGGAGCAGCTTTACAAGGACGTGCAACCGGGCTTCAGGTAATTTCCAGTGGTGCGCCGGGCGATAATGTGTCAATGAAGATACGTGGTATCGGTTCCATCAACAATAGTGATCCGTTGCTTGTCATCGACGGGGTGCCGACGGATGTTCCTTTGAATATGATTAATATGGATGATGTGGAGACGGTAGACGTGTTGAAAGACGCTTCCGCTACTGCTATTTACGGTTCGCGAGGAGCTTACGGGGTCATTATTATTACCACGAAGAAAGGGAAATCGGACGCCGCTCACTTTAACTTTAAGGCTTCTTACGGTATCGAAAAGGCTATCCGTACACTTGATTTGCTGGATGCTACTCAATTTGCTTCCCTCCATAATGAAATGATGACAGCTAACGGTCAACCGCAGAACCCTCTGTTTGAAGATCCTACTTCATTGGGCAGAGGAACAAACTGGACAGATGAATTGTTTCAGACTGCCGCTATCCAGAACTATTCACTGAACTATTCCGGTGGGAATGATAAAACGACTTATTATGTATCTGCGGCTTATTTCAACCAGGAAGGTATCGTACGTACCACTCAATATGAGCGTTATACGGTGCAATTCAATATGGATACACAGATGAATAATTGGTTAAAGATGGGAAACAAACTTTCGCTGAATCATGATATTAAAAAGAAGGGCGAGTATAGTATTAAAAATACCATGTTGGCACTGCCTACACAGGCTATCAAGAATGATGATGGTTCTTGGGCAGGTCCTGTAGGGCTTCCGATGTATGTAGGAGATATTGCTAATCCTATCGGCAAGATGATGACCAACTCTACTGCTACTAAAGGTTTCAATATATTGGGTAATATCTACGCCGAAGTAAAACCGTGGGAATGGCTGACTTTCAAAACTATTGTTGGAGTACAGGCACTCTTTTGGGATGATAAAGGCTGGTCGCCCAAGTATGACTGGCAGCCGATTTCCCAACCGGAATCGTATGCTTCCCGGAAGTATAACAAAAGCCTTACTTTATTGTGGGACAATACTCTGACTTTTAATAAGACGTTTGCAGAGAAACATCAACTGACTGTGATGGTAGGTTCTTCTGCACAGAGTAACACGTATGAGTATTTGGGCGGTTCCATTATGGGATTCATCAGTCCTACTGCGCAGCAATTGGATAATGGTACGCTCGAACCGACTGTGAACGGAAATGGAAGTGACTGGGCATTGCTCTCTTATTTAGGGCGTGTCAATTATACATACGATAATAAATACCTGTTGACAGCTACGATCCGGCGTGACGGTTCTTCCCGTTTCAGCAAAAAGAACCGGTGGTCTAATTTCCCGTCCGTATCTCTTGCCTGGAGGCTTTCTGAGGAACCTTTCTTTAAAAAGAGTTTCTGGTTGAGTGATGTGAAACTCCGTGCGGGATATGGATTGACCGGTAATCAGGCGAGTGTGGGTAATTATGCGTATGCTTCCACCATCCAGACTATTCAGTATAACTTCAATGGTACGCAAGTGAATGCCATTGCCCCGTCGGTAATGCCAAACCCGAATGTTCGCTGGGAAGAGGTGGAGCAATATAATGTCGGTGCCGACCTGACAATGATTGACGGTCGGATCAATCTTAGTCTGGATGCTTATATCAAGAATACGAACGATATGCTGGTAGATATGGTAGTGCCTATCTCTACCGGGTATTCGGATATCAATGTTCCTAAGATCAATGCGGGTAAGATGCGGAATAAGGGATTTGAGGTTTCTGTCAGTTCCCGTAATCTGGTGGGTGAATTTTCATGGAATACGTCTCTCAATGCTTCTTACAACAAGAATGAAATTATCCGCTTGAATGGGGATGTCCCGATGTATTTCGATAATAATATTCATGCAGTCGGTCATCCGGTCAGTTCTTTTTACGGTTATGTGACGAACGGTATTTTTCAGACACAGGAGGAAGTAGACCGCTACGCCATTCAGACGCAAGGCAATGACCCTTACAACCGTACTTCTGCCGGTGATATTAAGTTTAAGGACTTGAATAACGACGGAATCATCAATGATAAAGACCGTACTTATCTCGGCAGTCCCACTCCGACATGGATTTTTTCAATGAACAATTCATTTGCCTGGAAAGGTTTCGATCTGGAAATCTTCCTGCAAGGGGCGGCGGGAAACAAGATATACAACGCAAACCGGGCCTCTTTGGAAGCCATGTCCGTAGCACAGAACCAGATGACGACCGTTCTCGATCGTTGGCGTGGCGAAGGAACAAGCAACAGTATGCCACGTGCTGTATTCGGTGACCCGAATAAGAACGGGCGTGTTTCAAATCGTTTTATAGAAGACGGTAAATACTTGCGTCTGAAGAATGTGACATTGGGCTACACCTTACCGGCCGCATGGAGCAAGAAGGCGGCGATGTCTTCTGTGCGCTTCTTCGTTTCGGGGCAGAATCTACTGACATTAACCCGTTATACGGGGCTTGATCCGGAAATTTCCGGATCGGGAAATGACAATAACGTGTATCCCATAGCCCGTAACATCACGTTCGGCGCATCTGTTTCTTTCTAACTACTTTTATATAGAACCTTTAATTGATTGACAAATATGAAAAAGTTCAGATATATACTTCCTTGCTTCCTGTTGGGCTTGACATTGAGCAGCTGTAATGGTTTCCTTGATAAAGAACCGTGGGACTCTATCGATACTTCCAAGAGTTTTCAGGCAGCGGAAGATGCGATAGCTGCCGTAAATGGTGCTTATCAACCGCTTCAATGGCCCAAATTATATAATATGCGTATGTGGACACTGGATATCGTAGCCGGTAACAGTATTGTCGGTGCAGGTGGAGGTACGGATGGCATAGAGACTACCGATATGGCTAACTTCATAACCACCACCGATAATGCCGGTGTGCTTGATGTATGGCGCGGTCCGTCTCCGGGTATTCTCCGTTGCAACTTCGTTATTAAGAACGTTCCGGGTATGAATATTGATCAAAGTTTGAAAAACCGTTGTTTGGGAGAAGCTAAATTCTTGCGTGCCCATTATTATTTTATTCTGGTTCGTCTTTTTGGAGGAGTACCTTTACTGACAGAACCGCAGACTTCGGAAGATGATTTGAAACCTTTCCGTGCTTCGAAAGAAGAAATCTATAAGTTGATAGAAGATGATTTGAAAGAAGCGATCAACTTGCTTCCGGATAAATCTTCTTATTCCGCTTCCGATTTGGGACGTGCTTCCAAAGGCGCAGCGATGGGGTTGCTAGCCAAAGTGTATCTGACCCAAAGAAAGGAGTATGCGGAGATTGTACGTCTTTGTGAGGAAATACAGAAATTGGGTTATCGTTTGAATGATGACTATAGTGATAACTTTAATCCGAATAAGAAAAACGGACCTGAATCACTGTTTGAGGTACAGTATTATGGTAAGACCAATTATGATTTCTGGAGTAATGAAAACCAATCTTCTTGGTTGAGTGCGTTTACCGGCCCTCGTAATTCGGATATGGTGGCGGGCGGCTACGGATGGAACCAGCCGACTGCCGAGTTTGTCAGCCAGTACGAAGAAGGGGATAATCGTAAAGATAAGACTATTCTTTATTTGGGATGTCCTGACTTTGACGGAAAGCAATATCAGTCTTCTTATTCTACAACGGGATACAATTTGCGTAAGTTTCTGGTCCCGAAATCCATCTCTATGGATTACAATACCAGTCCGGCCAACTTTGTGGTACTCCGTTATGCGGATGTGCTACTGATGAAAGCGGAAGCGTTGAATGAACAAGCTTTGACAACTGATGCGGAAGCCCCTTTGTACGAGGTTAGAAAACGGGCAGGACTGACTAACCGGGCGGATATCGAAGGATTGACACAGGATCAGATGCGGGAGAAAATTATTCAGGAACGTCGTATAGAGTTGGCGTTTGAAGGAGACCGTTGGTTTGATTTGGTTCGCCTGAAAGACAACTATGCTCTGAAATTCCTTCACTCTATCGGAAAAACCAATGCGGCGGAAAAACATTTGTTAATGCCTATACCGTTGAAAGAGATTGAGGCGAATGGCAATTTGAAACAGAATCCGGGATATTAATAGTAAAAAAGAAAGATTATGAAAACAAAGATATATATTGCTCTGACGGCTTTATTGGCGGGCTTTGTATTTAATTCGTGTACTTCTGATGAGATGGAGACAGATAAAGGAAGTGAGTCTTTGGTATTGTCTGTATCGTCCGAAGTAGTGGAACTGGACCAGTTGATGAGTGATAGGGAAGCTTTTCATTTTGCTTGGACTGCTGGTAGTAACTATGGAACAGATTCCCGTATCAGCTATGTTCTTGAAATGGATTTGAAAGGTAACAATTTCGCAGGAGGACTGAAAAAGGATATAGGTGCAACGGATTCCCGTATTCTGGCATTTAACCATAAAGAGATGAATGACTTGTTGGCAGAAGTGTGGAATAGTTCTTTGGATGAAACATTGGAGTTTGAAGCTCGTGTGACTGCTGCTGTATTGGGGCATGAAGAGTTTACTCAGGTTTCTCCTGTCGTTACATTCAAACTGACACCTTATATAGAACGTTATCTGAATCTGTGGATGATTGGTGGAGCAACTGTAGGAGGATGGAGTCTGGATAATGCTACTCCGATGGAATCAATTGAGGATGAACCGAACGGATTTGTTTGGGAAGGCGTGCTTCTTTCAGGAGAACTGAAATTCGTCTTACAGAAAACTTCTTTTGTTCCTTCTTTTAATAAGGATGGTGAAGATGAGAATAAACTTGTATATAGGGAAAGTGATGACGAACCGGATGAGAAGTTTATGATAAGCACTCCGGGTAACTATCGGATAAAACTGAATCTAAGCACATTGGATATTGAGATTACGGATTTGGGCGGAGAGATGGTTTATCCTAATCTTTGGATGATTGGTTCGGCTACTACGGGCGGTTGGTCATTGGACGATGCAACGAAGATGACTCCGATAGCTGATGAACCTAACGGATTTGTTTGGGAAGGTGAGCTTAGAACGGGTGAACTTAAATTTGTGACTCAGCAGAGCGATTTCTATCCTTCGTTTGGCAGGGACGGAAGTGATGAGAATAAACTGATTTATCGTCAGGATGAGAATGACGGGCCGGATAATAAATTCAATATCAAGCGTGGTGCCAGCTATCGGGTGAAAGTAAATCTGAATACATTGGATATTGAAATCACCAATTTGGATGGTGAAGAACCGGATAACAGTGAATTTTGGATGATTGGAACTGCGGCAGGAGAGACGCCGATAGCCATGACAAAAGATGATTCGAACCCAGAGCTTTTCACTTATAATGGAGAATTGCAGGACGGTACCTTCCGAATTTCAAAAGACAAAGAAGGGACTGAAGTGGTGACAGAAGAGAAGCAGACGTATAAAAGTAAATATGTTGTGACATTCAATGTCGGTAGCCAGGACTTGACAGTGGAACAAATTGTAGTTTACGAGAAGGTTTGGGCAATGGGAGAAGCAGTATCCGGAGATTTTGCCTGGAAGAATGTGAAAGAACTTACGCAAAGCAACTCTAACAAGAATGAATTTGTATATGAAGGAGAATTGGGAACCGGACAGATAAAGTTTCCTCTCCAATGCGGTGATTACGATGGTTTATTCTTTGTTGCGGAAGAAGATAATAAAGGAGTGTATGATGAGTTTACAGGCTCATGTTATCTCTCTTCTGATAAGGGCGACAATAAATGGTATATGAATAATGCCGGAACCTTTAAGGTTACTATCAATACCTATAAAAAGGAGATTCATTTTCAAAAGAAATAACGATTAATACAGATTGAATTATGAAACTGACGAAATATATAATGGCTTGTATCCTGGCTTTTTCATTGGCCGGTTGTATCGACGACGAGCCTTCGAACAATCCTATTACTTACGGAGACGGCTATATCACCGTACTGCTGTCTACCGATAAAGCCGCCTATCAGCCGGGAGAACCGGTACAACTTTCTTTGAACAATCTTCCCGAAGAGCAGGTGACCATTCGCTATAAGCACCTCAACAAGGTGCTTTCCGAAACTCCCCTCACCGGAAAGTCATGGAGTTGGAATCCGCCGACAGATGACTTTAAAGGTTATATGGTCGACTTATATACAGTAGAGAATGGCGAAGAGGTTGTTCTGAGCAGCATTGCCATTGATGTATCTTCCGATCCAGCACGCTTTCCGCGCAACGGATTTCTCTCCGAATATGGCAAAATGAGCGAAAAGGAGATTAACAAGGTAATGGATAACCTGAACCGCCATCATATCAACTATGTGCAGTATCAGGACTGGCATTACAAACACCATAAGCCATTAGCAGGTTCGCCTTCTGCTCCGATGGATGTGTGGAAAGATATTATCAATCGCGATTGTTATCGTTCTACTGTGCAGGGGTACATTGACGCTGGTCATAAACGGGGTATGAAATCTCTTTTCTACAATCTTGCTTATGGAGCTTTGAGCGATGCGGCCGATGATGGCGTGAAAGAAGCATGGTACCTGTTTAAGGACAAGAAGCACGGAAACAAGGATTATCATCCGCTAGGTTCTCCTTTCAAAAGTAACATCTATCTGACGAATCCGGCATTGCAGGAATGGAGAGACTATATGGCTCAGCAGAATAACGACGTATATGAAGTTTTTGATTTTGACGGCTATCAGATTGACCAGTTAGGTGGTCGGGGAGAATTATATGATTATAATGGAAACTCTGTTGATCTCGCAGCTACTTTCCCGGTGTTTATAAAGGCGATGAAAGAAGCTCAACCGAAAAAGTCGTTGGTGATGAATGCTGTGGGACAATATGGTCAAGAAAACTTGATTGCGAACTCTCCGGTAGATTTCCTTTATACTGAAGTGTGGGAAAAACCGACCGATAACGGCTTTAGCGTCCTTTCAAATATTATCACAAACAATGATCGATGGTCGAACGGAAAGAAAACTGTATTGGCTGCTTATATGAATTATAAGCTTGGCGGTGAAGGGCGTGGCTATTTCAATACCCCTGGTGTATTAATGGCAAATGCCGCTATCCATGCATGGGGTGGTGCGCATCTGGAATTAGGAGAACATATGTTGACTACCGAGTATTTCCCTAACAGCAGCTTGGCAATGAAAGGGGAATTGAAGAAAGCAATGGTGACTTATTATGATTTTATCACCGGGTATGAGAATCTCTTACGTGATGGTGGAGAGTTTTATGGAGTTACAGCTTCTTCTACAGATGGGAAGATGACCGTCAATCAATGGCCCCCTGTCCGTAATCAGATTGCCACTATCGGGAAACGCTTTGATCGTAGGGACGTGATTCATTTCCTTAATTATACCAATGCTGTACATTTGGATTGGTGTGACTCTAATGGGACGCAGGTTGAACCCTCTTTGATTGAACCGGTCCAAACAAAGGTAAGCGTAAAGGGGGCGGTAAGAACAGTTTGGGCAGCCTCTCCGGATGCACGTTTCGGAGTCTCTCAAGAGCTTGATTTCGTTCAGGAAGGAAATGAGATAAAGGTAGCACTTCCGTCATTGAAATATTGGACAATGTTGGTAGTAGAGTATGAATGAGGCTGATAGATATGGAATAAATAAGAGGATAGTGCGAATATGAATAGAATAATAGGATGGATGATAGCTTGTTTGTTACCTATTTCTGTGCTTTGTGCCACAGATAACGCAAAGGTATGCACTTCTTTTACACAACAAGGGCGTCAGGTGACTTTTCACCTGACGGACAGTGCTGCGTTGCAGCTACAGCTCTGTAGTCCTTCGGTAGTCAAAGTTTGGTTTTCGCCCGATGGACAGCTGCAACGGAAGAATGCCTCTTTTGCAGTGATTAATGAAGAGTTGGAAGATGTAGGGACCGTCCATGTGGACGAACAGGCGGCCTGTTATGAGATCTTTACTCCGAAATTGCGTATTCGGGTAAATAAATCTCCGTTGAGTCTTCAGATATTTGATAAGTATCAGAAACTCCTGTTTAGTGATTATGCCGATAAAGGCCATGTTAGTGAAGGAACGAAGAAGGTGGAATATAAAGTGCTTCGTCGTGACGAGCACTTCTTCGGACTTGGTGAGAAAGCGGGAAAGATGGACCGTCGTGGCGAGTCTTATAAGATGTGGAATAGTGACAAACCTTGTTATAGTGTGGTAGAAGATCCTCTTTACAAGAGTATTCCTTTCTTTATGAGCAATTACCGGTATGGTATTTTCCTTGATAACACCTATAAGACGGAATTCAAATTCGGAACGGAAAGCCGTGATTATTACAGCTTTGAAGCGCCGAACGGGGAAATGGTATATTACTTTATCTTCGGTAAAGACTATAAAGAAATCATCAGCCAATACGTCGGACTGACCGGAAAACCTATCATGCCGCCGAAATGGGCGTTGGGTTTTGCTCAATGCCGCGGTCTGTTGACAAGTGAAAAGCTAAGTCGTGAAATAGCCGAAGGTTACCGGAAACGTGGAATCCCTTGTGATATTATCTATCAGGATATCGGCTGGACGGAATATCTGCAGGATTTCGAATGGCGCAAAGGAAACTATGAGAATCCAAAGAAGATGCTTTCGGATTTGAAAGGGATGGGTTTTAAGGTAGTAGTATCTCAAGATCCGGTAATTGCACAAGCTAATAAAAAGCAATGGGAAGAAGCTGATCGTTTGGGTTATTTTGTAAAGGACAGTACGAACGGTAAAAGCTACGATATGCCCTGGCCTTGGGGTGGTAACTGTGGAGTGGTGGATTTCACCTTGCCTGCCGTAGCCGATTGGTGGGGAACCTATCAGCAGAAACCGATTGACGACGGTATCTCCGGCTTCTGGACGGACATGGGCGAACCTGCCTGGAGTAACGAAGAGCAAACGGAACGTCTCGTCATGAAACACTATCTGGGTATGCACGATGAAATCCATAATGTCTATGGATTGACTTGGGATAAAGTGGTGAAAGAACAATTTGAAAAGAGGAATCCGGACCGTCGTGTGTTCCAAATGACCCGTGCTGCTTATGCCGGATTGCAACGTTATACGTTCGGTTGGACAGGTGATAGCGGGAACGGAGATGATGTGTTGCAAGGCTGGGGACAGTTAGCCAATCAGATTCCTGTAATGCTTTCCGCCGGTTTAGGACTGATACCGTTTTCTTCCTGTGACATTACCGGTTACTGTGGAGACATTGAAGATTATCCGGCTATGGCGGAACTCTATACCCGTTGGGTACAGTTCGGAGCATTTAATCCTTTGAGCCGTATTCACCACGAGGGAGATAATCCGGTGGAACCGTGGCTTTTCGGACCGGAAGCAGAAAAGAACGCAAAGGCAGCTATCGAGTTGAAATATCGTTTGTTGCCGTATATCTACACTTACGCCCGCGAAGCGTATGATACAGGATTGCCTATCATGCGGCCTCTGTTTCTGGAATATCCAATGGATATGGAAACTTTTTCTACGGATGCCCAATTCATGTTTGGCCGTGAATTACTGGTAGCCCCTGTGGTGAAGAAAGGCGCTCGTACCAAAAATGTCTATTTGCCCGAAGGTACATGGATTGACTATGATAACAAGAAGACGGTTTACACCGGAGAGCAATGGACTACGGTTGACGCTCCCTTGTCCTTCGTTCCTGTGTTTGTGAAGCAAGGTTCCATCATCCCTACGATGCCGGTGATGAACTACACCCATGAGAAACCGGTATATCCACTAACTTTTGAAGTTTTCCCTGCACAGGAGGGTGCACAGGCTGCTTTTACTCTTTATGAAGATGAAGGAGAAAACTTAGGGTACCAGCGCGATGAATTTGTCAGAACGCCGATTGTTTGTAATACTTTGGCGAATGGATATGAATTGATTGTCTCTGCTCGTGAAGGGAAAGGTTACACTGTCCCCGGTCCGAGAAATCTGTTGTTTCGTATTTATTCTGCGAAAGTTCCGAAAGAGGTAACTGTCAAAGGAAAGAAAATAAAGAAAGCTAAGACGGAACGCTTGGAAGATAATTTAGAGAATGATACGGAATCTGTGGCGTGGAGTTGGGATAAAGAAACCTGTGTATGTAGTGTGCGCATACCCGATAAGGGTATTGATGAGCAGATTATGATTATTTTCAAATAGTTATTCTTATCTTTACCCCGTATTTAATGTGGTAAATCAACATAGAAAAACATGAGAAAACTAAATTTACTGATTCTGGTATTGATAAGCTCTTTTACGGCCATGCGTGCCGTTACTTCCGAGAAAGACTTGTGGCAACTCCATACTTCAGATATTCATGCTGATTACGTAGGAGCTCCTATAGCTAATGGCGGCATTGGTCTTCTCCCCTGGAAAGAGCCTTTTCCCATTCAATAATCTTTTACCGTATCTCTGAAAAAAGGAGAAACCTATTCTTTTGCATTGGCAGGTGTCATCTGTTCCAAGCGTGACTTCGTAGATCCTTACAATGAGTCTGAACGTCAAATCACTTACGCTATCCACGAGGGTACCGACCGTCTGATGGCTTTCCATTGCCAACTATGGAATGAACTTTGGCAAGGTGATATTCGTATTGAGGGTGATGATGATGCTCAACGTGCAGTGCGTTTCGCCCTGTTCAACCTCTATTCTTTCGGAAGAGAGGGTACCGGATTGAGCATTTCTCCCATGGGGCTGTCTTCACAGGGGTACAACGGGCATATCTTTTGGGATACGGAACTTTGGATGTATCCTCCTATATTATTGCTCAATCAAGGCATTGCTGAATCTATGGTGAACTACCGTACCAACCGTCTTGCAACTGCTTGCAAACGTGCTATCACTCATGGTTACCGGGGTGCCATGTTTCCTTGGGAAAGTGACGATGCTGGTGAAGAATCTACTCCGACTTTTGCCTTGACCGGACCTCTCGAACATCACATTACAGCAGATATTGTCCCATTAGTCGCATATCTCATTTGAGCTACCTCGTAAGAATCTGATAATATTCCGGATTCATGGATTCATCGTCGATATTATCTTCAATGAACTTGATAATCTTGTTCAGTAATAATTCATCCTCTTTGTGCATGGTGATCCCATCCCTTACAATAAGAGAGGAACGGCCGGATTTGAAATACTCTTTCATCAGAGAGTATTTATTAATCATATTCTCTACCGCACTCAACACATGTCTTGGATGGAAAGGTTTAGGGATATACAAATCTGTTCCGTGATTATAGGCATTGATCTGGTCTTCAATAGAGTTTTTGGCAGAAATATGAATAACCGGAATATGAGCTGTCCGTTCATCAGACTTCAATATATCTGTCAGTGTAATGCCATCTAGTTTGGGCATTAACACATCACTGATAATGATGTCCGGTTGCTTTTGTTCTACTTCTTTCAGCGCCTCTTCTCCATCGGCAGCTTCGCGAACCTGATAGTAGGGAAGCAGAATATCTTTCAACAGTTCCCGGATATTCTTTTCGTCTTCTACAATCAGTATGGTAATTTCTTTCTGCTTAGGAATGAAAAGCATTTCACTGACCTCTGGACCATTAAAGCACTTCGGTGTTTCTCCCTTGCTGTATCTTTGCATCGTGATCACAAAACAACATTTTTATCAAACAATTTAAAAACTTAAAATTATGGGATTACAGTATGCAGTAAAAGAAAGAGTCTTTAATTTCGATGAAACCAAAACTAAGAAGTATGTCGCTGCTCCGGTGAGCGATGGAGTAATTGATTTCTCGAAATTGTGTAAAAATGTATCATTGATTTGTGGTACTCATCGTGGTCAGGTCAAATTAGTCTTAGACGGTCTGCTTGATTCATTGGAAGGATATATGGATGAGGGAAAAACGGTGAAGCTAGGTGAGTTCGGTACACTTCGTCCTACTTTTAACGCTAAAAGTGGTATAGAAGCCAAGGATGTCGATAGTAGTAATATCATAGTGAGAAAAATAGTTTTTACCCCGGGAAGTCAGTTAAAAACGATGTTGGATAAGATGAGTATCTCAAAATATGTACCATTGGACGTTGTGGCAACAAATGGAGGGAATGGTGGCTCTGATTCTGGCGATGGCGGAAATTCGGACGGTAATCACGGAGAAGCTCCCGATCCGGCAGCTTAATTGAGAGACTAGCTGTTAACTTAAAAAATAATAGAGGAGGACATTTGTCCTCCTCTATTATTTTTTTATTGCTTTCTTTTGCTTTTTAGATATGCCCGTATTCGAACTCCGGAATCTCTCCTTTGGTCGATAATTTGGCAAAATCAATCAGGTTGGACAAGTGGCGGAGTACCAGCTCTTTCATTCCATCCTTGTCTTTATCTTTTATCTTTTGTAACATCTCTCTGTGTTCTGCATGGACTGTTTTTTGAGGAACGGCGCAGACTTTATATTTTTGATAATATTTTAATATATCAGGAGTAATGATAAGCAAGAGTGAACTAATTACCGGGTTGTGTCCACCTTGTGCAATTGCTTGATGAAATGCAAAATCTTTCTCAACGCGTAGCTCTGTGTCAAACTTTTCCTCCAATTCGACAAGTGTTTTTTCGATATTCTCCAAATCTTCTTCTGTACGGTTAATTGCACACAATTTGCAAACTTCGATCTCCAACAGAACACGTACATATACCAAACTGGAAAAGTCATATTTGCTTATTTTCAAAGCATCGGTAATCATGGTATCCAATTGATCTTTGGAGAACTCGGAAACTACTGTTCCGCTCTGAGGATATATTTTTACAATTCCATATAACTCCATCTTTTGTAAAGCTTCACGAACATGCGAGCGGCTGACCTGCAGAAGTTCAGATAATTTCCGGTCAGACGGTAGACGTTCACCAGGCAGAATCCGGCGCTCTGCGATTTGTTTTTTTATGTGTTCAATGACAAGCTTAACTGGTTGCGAATTTACTTCGTCTTTCATAAGATATAAATATTTTAAAAGGTTTTCCTTCCTGTTTGCGGCTGTAAAAGTACGAATATTATCTTTCAAAGTAAAGCTTTACAGTAAAAATATTCTTTTCTTCTTTATAAAGATGTACGCGTAATATGCTATTTATAAGCTGATTATGTGATATTGTTAATAAATAATAATTGGTAAACCAAAATTTTGGTTTACCAATTATTATCACTACGTTTGTCATAGAAATTAAAACACTAATCTATGAACAACTCCTGTATTTTAAAAAAGGTCGCATTGATGTTCCTGTTGTTGGTAGGGACATTGAACATTTATTCCCAGCATGTAGTTACTGGTCGAGTGATAGATGAACAGGGTCCGTTGATTGGAGCTTCAGTTACAGTTAAAGATGCTGCTGTTCCTACGGGAACCGTGACGGATGCTGAAGGTAAGTACTCCATTAAAGTTCCTAATTCCAAGACAATTTTAGTCTATTCGTATATCGGATACGTTGATAAGGCGGAGGTAATAGGTAAACGTACAGTGGTGAATGTGACGTTGGAAGAAGATTCGAAAATGTTGGATGATGTCGTGGTAATCGGTTACGGTACGCAGGCAAAGTCCCATTTAACAGGTTCGATTTCAAAGTTAGAAGGTGAGAAACTGATTAATGCTCCGGTGAGTGATATGACATCTGCTTTACAAGGTGCAATGACAGGTCTGACGGTTTCCAATGAGACATCGGAGGTGGGAGTAACTCCTTCTATCCGAGTACGTGGCACAGGATCTATTTCGGCAGATAGTGAGCCATTGGTTATCATAGATGGCTTTCCTGTATCCGGTGGTTTATCATCCATTAATGCTGCGGATGTAAAATCAATTGAAATTTTAAAAGATGCCGCTTCGGCTGCTATTTATGGGTCGCGTGCCGCTAATGGCGTAATTATGGTGACTACTAAAAGTGGTACGCCGGACAAACCAAAATATTCTTTCAAATTTTATCACAAATACCACCATTTATAGTATTTGTCTTTATGATATTTTTAAACAAATTGTTTTTTTACAAAAAAAGAAAGCTCAACTCAGTTAAGCTTTCTTTTAAAACAATTATTCTATAATGTTAGATACTGAACCAGCACCAACTGTTCTACCACCCTCACGAATAGCGAATTTTAATCCTTTTTCTATAGCGATTGGTGTGATAAGTTTAATTTTCATTGTTACGTTATCTCCTGGCATTACCATTTCTTTATCTTTTGGTAATTCAATAACACCTGTAACGTCAGTTGTTCTGAAATAGAATTGTGGTCTATATCCTTGGAAGAATGGAGTATGTCTTCCACCTTCTTCTTTAGTTAGGATATATACTTCAGCTTCAAATTCAGTATGTGGATGAATTGAACCAGGTTTAGCAATAACTTGACCTCTTTCAATTTCGTTTCTTTGGATTCCTCTTAGAAGAACACCAGCATTATCTCCAGCTTCAGCAAAATCAAGAGATTTTCTGAACATTTCGATACCTGTTACTGTTGTTTTCTTAGATTCATCAGAAAGACCAACGATTTCAACTTCGTCACCGATTTTTAACATACCTCTTTCAATTCTACCTGTTGCAACTGTTCCTCTACCTGTGATAGTGAATACGTCTTCAACTGGCATTAAGAAAGGTTTTTCTGTGTCTCTTTGTGGAGTTGGAATATACTCATCAATTGCAGCAAGTAAATCCTTGATGCATTTGTATTCTGGAGCTTCTGGATCTGTAGAAGTAGATTCTAGAACTTTAAGAGCAGAACCTCTTATTACAGGAGTTGTATCTCCAGGGAAATCATATTTAGAAAGTAAATCTCTAATATCCATTTCAACTAATTCAAGTAATTCTTCATCGTCAACCATGTCACATTTGTTCATGAAAACAACTATATAAGGAACACCAACTTGTCTTGCAAGAAGAATGTGTTCTCTTGTTTGTGGCATTGGACCATCAGATGCAGAAACAACTAGAATAGCACCATCCATTTGTGCAGCACCTGTAATCATGTTTTTAACATAGTCAGCGTGTCCTGGACAGTCAACGTGTGCGTAGTGTCTGTTTGCTGTTTCATATTCAACGTGAGCAGTAGAGATTGTTATACCTCTTGCTCTTTCTTCTGGAGCTCCATCGATTTGATCGTATGCTTTGAATTCAGCTCCACCTGTTAAGCTACAGTATTTAGTGATTGCAGCTGTAAGTGTTGTTTTACCATGGTCAACGTGACCAATAGTACCAATATTAGCGTGTGGTTTGTTTCTTTCAAACTTAGCTTTTGCCATTTTTCATTTCCTCCTTATTAATGCATATTGCATTCATTAAATAATATTGTACTACAAATATATGTATTTTGCAATACATATATTTGTAATTTTTAATTTTGTAATTATTCAGCTTTTTTTCTAGAAGCAACTATTGTTTCTAGAACTGATTTTGGAACTTCTTCATAATGAGATGGTTCCATAGAGTATGTTCCTCTACCTTGTGTTCTAGAACGTAATTCAGTTGCATAACCAAACATTTCTGAAAGTGGAATAAATGCATGAATTTCTTGTACTCCATCATTACCATCCATACCTTCCATTCTTCCACGTCTAGAGTTTACATCTCCAATAACATCTCCCATGTATTCTTCTGGAACTGTTATATCAACTTTCATTATTGGTTCTAAGATAACTGATTTAGCTTGTCTCATACCTTCTTTAAATGCCATAGATGCTGCTATTTTGAAGGCCATTTCTGAAGAGTCAACTTCATGGTATGAACCATCAACTAATGTTACCTTAAAGTCTGTAACTGGGTATCCTGCAAGGATTCCGCTTTCAGCAGCTTCTCTCATTCCTTGTTCAATTGGTTTAATATATTCTTTTGGAACTGCTCCTCCGACAATTTTGCTTTCGAATTCAATTCCTTTTCCTGGTTCTAATGGTTCCATTTCAAACCATACATCACCGTATTGTCCTTTACCACCTGATTGACGAATAAATTTACCTTGAACTTTTACTGCATTTCTGATTGTTTCTTTGTAAGCAACTTGTGGTTTACCTACATTACATTCTACTTTGAATTCTCTTTTTAATCTATCAACTATGATATCTAAGTGTAATTCACCCATACCAGCAATAATTGTTTGACCTGTTTCTTGGTTTGTATAAGCTTTAAATGTTGGATCTTCTTCAGCAAGTTTTGCTAAAGCAATTCCCATTTTTTCTTGAGCAGCTTTATCTTTTGGCTCAATAGCTATATCAATAACTGGTTCAGGGAATTCCATTGATTCAAGTATTATTGGATGATCTGGATCACATAAAGTATTTCCAGTTGTAACATCTTTTAAACCTACTGCTGCAGCAATATCTCCTGAATAAACTTTGTCAATATCTTCTCTATGATTTGAATGCATTTGAAGAATTCTTCCAACTCTTTCTTTTTTATCTTTACTAGAGTTTAATATTGTAGAACCTGATTCTAGTGTTCCAGAATAAACTCTAAAGAAACATAATTTTCCAACAAATGGATCAGTAGCAATTTTAAATGCTAATGCTGCAAATGGAGCATCATCTGAAGTTTTAGCTTCTGTTTCTTCTCCTTCTAATGTTTCACCTTTAATATGTGGTATATCTAATGGTGATGGCATATAATCAACTACTGCATCTAATAATTCTTGAACACCTTTGTTTTTGTATGAAGAACCACATGTAACTGGAACTATTTTATTTGCTATTGTTCCAATTCTTAAACCTTTTTTGATTTCTTCTTCTGTCAATTCTTCACCATCTAAATACTTCATCATTAACTCTTCATATTGAT
>ERZ1106943.2227-NODE-2227-length-17113-cov-4.659632_pt1 | contig 17113 bp, 10 predicted proteins | sample MGYA00403671_ERZ1106943 | MGnify/ENA primary metagenome ERZ1106943 (study PRJEB35170, sample SAMEA104062427) | human gut metagenome | biome: human gut; feature: human-associated habitat; material: faeces | place: Denmark | collected 2012-06-14 ...
CTTGCTTCGTACAATGGAGCTGATATGCATAAATATAATACGTTATACACTCACAGACCAGATTGTCATGTTTTCCCCGAAGCATCATAAATAATTGCGCAAACATTAGAAATAATGTATACTATTAATGGTTTTTTACTATCATATTGATTACTCACACAAAATGGAGGTACGCGTATGTTGAAGGTTGGTATGCTTACAAGTGGTGGAGATTGTCAGGCACTCAATGCTGCCATGAGAGGTGTCGCAAAGTCTCTTTACAGAGCTGTGGAAGATGTAGAGATTATCGGATTTGAAGAAGGCTACAAGGGTCTTATCTACGGTGATTTCAAAGTTATGAAAAAAAGTGATTTTTCAGGAATTCTTACAGAGGGCGGCACGATAATAGGAAGCTCCAGACAGCCTTTTAAGCTTATGCGTGTACCGGATGAGAATGGACTTGATAAGGTAGAGGCGATGAAGAAGAATTATAAGTCGCTTGGTCTTGATTGTCTTGTGGTGCTCGGCGGAAACGGAACACACAAGACGGCGAATCTTCTGAGGGAGGAGGGACTCAATGTTGTGACACTCCCTAAGACGATAGACAATGACCTCTGGGGTACGGACATGACCTTCGGCTTCCAGAGTGCGGTCAATATAGCGACGAATGCAATTGACTGTATCCACACTACCGCTTCCTCACACGGAAGAGTATTTATCGTGGAGGTGATGGGACATAAGGTCGGGTGGCTTACACTTCACGCAGGTATTGCGGGCGGAGCGGATATCATTCTTATACCTGAGATTCCATACGATATCAAGTCGGTTGTCGCAGCACTCAACAGAAGAACCAAGGCGGGGAAGAACTTCTCAATACTTGCTGTTGCCGAGGGTGCAATATCCAAGCAGGATGCGGCACTTCCTAAGAAGGAGCTTAAGCAGAAACTCAAGGATAACCCATATCCTTCAGTATCATACAAGATAGGAAGCGAGATACAGGAATTGACCGGTCAGGAGGTTCGTATAACTGTTCCGGGACATACGCAGCGAGGCGGAAGCCCTTGCCCTTATGACAGAGTGCTTGCTTCAAGACTGGGCGCGGCTGCGGCTAAGCTCATCATAGACAAGCAGTACGGCTATATGGTTGGAATTAAAAATGGTGAGATTGTTAAGGTTCCGCTTGCGGATGTAGCGGGCAGGCTTAAGATGGTTGACCCTAATGCGTCCATAATCAACGAAGCGAAGATGTTGGGCATAAGCTTCGGAGATTGATGTGAGGATGAATTAAGACAGCTTTTAGAGAGCTATGAAGGCTGAAACTACCGATGCGACGCATTAGGATGGACAGCAAAATAGCTATAAGAGTAGATAGAATTAATATGGATAGCAAGATAGCTATAAGAGCAGATAGAATTTAAGGAATTGTAATTATGTCATATACAGCATTATATAGAAAATGGAGACCATCGACCTTTGACGAGGTCAAGGGGCAGGATCATATTGTGACCACGCTCAAGAATCAGGTGATAAATGACCGAATAGGACATGCATACCTGTTCTGCGGAACGAGAGGTACAGGTAAGACCTCGGTCGCAAAGATACTTGCAAAGGCGGTCAACTGCGCTCACCCTGTGGACGGAAATCCATGTGGCGAGTGTGAGGTGTGCCGTGCCGTTGCGGCGGGGGCGAGCATGAACGTGATAGAGATAGATGCCGCTTCCAACAATGGTGTTGACAATATAAGAGAAATCAAGGAGGAGGTAGCATATCCTCCGACGCAGGGGCGTTTCAAGGTATATATAATCGACGAGGTCCACATGCTCTCAATAGGAGCCTTCAATGCACTGTTAAAGACGCTTGAGGAGCCTCCTGCCTATGTAATATTTATTCTTGCAACTACAGAAGCACACAAGATACCTATAACCATCCTGTCGCGCTGCCAGAGATACGATTTTAAGAGGATTTCCATAGATACCATAAGTGCGAGACTGTCAGAGCTTATGGTGGCGGAGGATATCAGTGCGGACGAGAGAGCGTTAAGGTATGTGGCAAAGGCTGCCGATGGATCCATGAGAGACGCGCTGAGTCTTCTGGATCAGTGCCTTGCATTCTATATGGGGCAGGAGCTGAAGTACGAGAATGTGCTTGAGGTCTTAGGTGCCGTTGACACTGAGGTATTTTCTGACTTTTTCAGGGGAATCGTTGCCGGGGATGCGATTGGACTCATCCATAAGCTTGAGAAGATAATAATTGACGGAAGAGACTTAAGTCAGTTCGTGTCCGATTTCACATGGTATCTGAGAAATCTTATGCTGCTGCAGTCACAGACGGATGCCTCCGATGTGCTTGAGATGTCTGAAGAGAATATGAAGCTTCTTAAGGAGGACGCAAAGCTTACGGATTTGAATGGTGTCATGCGCTATATCAGAATATTTTCTGAATTGTCCGGTCAGCTCAAAAGTTCAAGCCAGAAGCGTGTGATGGTTGAGGTCGCGCTCATCAAGATGACACAGCCTGCTATGGAGAAGGGCTTAAATGACGCGCTGATGGACAGAATAGCAGTCCTTGAAAGACGGATGGATACAGGGCTTGAGGCAGCGGCAAGAGCTATGGCTGCCGGGGGCTTTGCGGCGGGAGCCGGGGCACTTACAGGTGACAATGGTGGCATGACGGCGGATGCAGCTATCGGTGGAACACAGGCGGGCATGGGTGCTAAGCCGAAGCCGGCGCGCTCCGAGGACATAACGGAGGTCATCAGGAACTGGCGCTCAATATGCAATGGATTGTCGATGGCATTGAAGCCGATTCTTGAGCACTATACAACCAAGGCGAACGGCGGCGGTAATAAGCTCCAGCTCATATATGAGGATGCGACCTACTATTCCATGGTATCAAGGCAGGAGGCTATCGACACGATAAAGCAGGCGATAGCCGCAAAGACAGGGCTTGACATGGAGATAGAAGTGATACATGCTGAGAGCGGAACGGATGTCTCACAGGAGTACGATACCCTTGAGGATATATGCAGAATGAATATCGTGGAGGAAGACTTCTAGGATTTTGTTGTAGACATATTTTGATTATTAAAATATAATATAATATTGTCTGGACTTGAAAATATATGTTTGGCGGATATGCCATGCCTTAGAGCCGGAATGGTTTTACGGAATGGCTTTTAACATTTAATTACAGAATAAAGGAGAATTTTATTATGGCAAAAAGAGGCGGTTTTCCGGGTGCTATGCCTGGTAATATGAATAATCTGATGAAGCAGGCACAGAAGATGCAGCGTCAGATGGAGGAGACTACAAAGGAACTTGAGGAGAAGGAAATTACAGCGTCGGCGGGCGGCGGTGCGGTTTCCGTAACGGTTTCCGGCAAAAAGGAGGTTACCAAGGTCACAATTGACCCTGAGGCAGTTGATACGGATGATATCGAGATGTTAGAGGATATGATTATGGCAGCGACCAATGAGGCGCTCAGACAGATTGAGGAGCTGTCACAGGCTTCGATGGCTAAGATTACAGGAGGACTTGGTGGTCTTGGCGGAGGCTTCCCATTCTAATGGAATACTACGGAAGTCAGATTAATAAGCTTATCGAGGAGCTTTCAAGGCTCCCGGGAATAGGTGCTAAGTCGGCACAGCGTCTTGCATTCCACATTATTGGAATGCCTAGAGAGCAGGTGGACAGTCTCTCAAGTGCCATTGTAAATGCCAAGACGAATGTAAGATACTGTAGCTGCTGTTGTACACTGACAGATGAAGAGCTGTGTCCGATATGCAGCAATCCAAGCCGCAACCACAGGGTTATCATGGTTGTGGAAAACACGAGGGACATGGCAGCGTATGAGAAAACACAGAAGTACGATGGTGTGTATCATGTCCTTCACGGTGCTATATCTCCGATGCTTGGCATAGGACCTAACGATATTAAACTCAAGGAGCTTATGAAGCGCCTTGAGGGTGATGTGGACGAAGTTATTATTGCCACCAATTCAAGTCTGGAAGGGGAAACAACGGCAATGTACATAAGCAAGCTTGTAAAGCCTACCGGAATCAAGGTAAGCCGTATAGCGAGCGGCGTGCCGGTTGGCGGTGACCTGGAGAATATAGATGAGGTGACACTGCTTCGTGCACTTGAGGGAAGAACACAGTTGTAGGGGTCATTGTCAATGCCGCAGGAGAATATTTTAGTAAACGATATAATAACAGATCACAGAGAGCGTATGCTGAACCTTAAGAAGTATTACCCGTTCTTCAAGCTGTCGGAGGTGTCCTTTTCATGGTACAGGGAAGGGATGTACGACAGCCTTGACATGGGGTATATTCTCATGGCGGTACTGCGCTTTTTTATTGAGGAAAACAATTTCAAGGAGAGGGACGTCACCTATACGGAATATGCCGCCTTTATGAGCAGGTGTATAAGACGTGACTTCAAGCTCAATCCGCCTTCGGGGGATATGAGCATTCTTGTTGAATATATTTTTGACAAATTAAAAAATGACGGTAAGCCGTTCATTTTCCGGTATTTTGATCCGGTTGACAGAAAGAAAAAGATATCAAGGGTGAGACTTATCGAGAGCCGCATAGAGGACGGAACGGTATGGTATTCAATCAGCCCGGAGGGAATCGAGTTCTATCTGGACACGAAGGAAATCAAGGACGAGAGCAGGATAAGCGTTGAGCAGCTCCTTCTTGAGAAGATGATACAGTCTAAGGATTTCAAGGGTGGAACGGATGTGGTGCGCCGCATAAACAAAGAGGTGGACTGTCTGTGGCTCAGGAAAAACCGTGTAATGTCGCTGCTTGCCTCGGATATTTTTTCCGGGCTTGAGGCGTATGAGGATTTTTTTGCCACAGGAGTAAAGTGGTTCGAGGAGGAGCAGAAGCTCTTTATAAAGAATTCAGAGCTTATACAGGCGGCTCAGAAAAGAGCGGAGACGGACAAAAATAATGATGATTATGCCTCGTATCTCAAGATAACGGGAGAAATATACCAGCTTGATACGGAGCTTAAGATAGCCATGAATAATCATCTGAAGCTGTTGTCAGCATGCACCCGGCTTGGGATAATGGCAGATGAGATGGTAAAAAAGGCGAAGCTTGGAAGGCTGAGACCGAGCTTTGATTTCAGAAATGCGCTGGAGCTTGCCATGAAGAAGGATGACATAACACTTCTTGGCATGCTGGTGCGCCCTATAATGGGACTCAACACCAAAAAAACCTTGGGGATAAAAAGAATCGAGGATCTGATAACCTACAAGCCGGGACGCGATGACAAGGCGGAGCTTATCACAGACACCATTCCGGAGAATATCGTATATGATGATGAGCTTGAGGATGAGAGAATACGCGGCAACTATTCGGCACTCATAAAGGTTCTGTTATCGCTCCTAAAGAGAAGGAACTGCATTGACCTCAGAACCTTCAACGAATGTGCCGCGAGGATTTTCGGCGAGGAGCTGTTTGAGAATGGTGACTACTACTCATTCATTGTGCATCTGTGCCAGAAAAAGGAGTACAGCTTCGAGGCGGACAGACAGAAGCCGGAGACATTTCTTGATGAAATCTTCCATGACTGTGCCCAGACCCAGGAATACGCTTCCTGTCTCGGAACCCACTTCACCATAACCCCCGCCGACCCACCCGATGAAATCGAGCTTGCAGAAGGCTTCACGATATCTAACATACACTTTACAAAACAGTAAAAACTAAAACAACGCTACATTACTTATAACTATGCCAACCCAAGCCTTGAAGCTGTAAACAATTAACAATAATCTTAATTTATATTTACATTTACTAGGCTTGAAACCAAACAGTTGTGTAATTTAACTATATTGCAAGCCGGGTACTTTGCAGCCGTCGGTACTTAGCGGCTGTATTTTAGCCGCTTATGTACCGCTACGAGCTGCAATGTAGCGAGAGCGGGCCCGGCGGTAATATAGTTAAATTACACAACGTATGGGTTAATAATAAAGTAGAAAGGAACACACACACATGGAGCAACGCAATCTGGAAAAAGCCCTTGAGCTTGCCGCCGCATTGATAAGAGGAGACAGAGTGAGCGCGTCAGGCGGCAATGTGGCACTCTATGAGGAATATTCGTCCAATTCGCAGGTATATGATGCGCTCAGGCTGATTTTAAAGAAGTTCGGGCTGGAGCTTTATGAATATAATAATGCACTGTTTGTCAGTGCGGATGAGGATAACGCCGGCATGGGAGATGCCGGCTTTGGCTTTACTAATGAGGAGCTGAGGCACGCTCTTGGTGTCAGGGTGAACAAGGAGCTTTTTTTGTGTTATCTTATAATATACTGTACCATGACGGAATTCTATAAGACGTCGGGCAGCTACACCTACACGGAGTTCGTAAGACATGAGGATGTCATAAAGGCTGTTGACAGCGCTTTGGTGAAGGTTATTGACCCTTCGGCAGGGCTTGTGCTTGATGATGTTGAGGAGAACAGCTTTAAAACGCTTGCGCTGCTGTGGGATGAGCTTCCTGTCACGTCGACCGATGACGTTCAGGGACAGAGAGCCGCCAGAAATTCCAAGACGGGCTATGTTAAACTTACGTTTAACTTTCTTGTGGCTCAGGGGCTTTTCGTGGAAAATCAGGATAAATATTATCCGACAGACAGGTTCAAGGCTATGGCGGAGAATTATTACAGTATCAACAGAGGCAGGCTATACGAGATATTAACAAGGGAAGAACAGGAGGCACAGAATGCCACAGATTAACAGAATCAGGGTCAACAATATAAAATATAATTTTGGCACTCAGTTCTACGATGATTTTCTGATGCGTTTTTCGTGCAGGAACACCATATATGACCTTGCAAACGGCGGAGGTAAGAGTGTGCTCATGCTTCTTCTGCTTCAGACGATGCTTCCGAACTGTACTCTTGACGAGAAGCAGCCTGTGGAGAAGCTGTTCGCGCAGCCGGGAGGAAGCACCACGATACATTCGCTTGTGGAGTGGAAATTAGATTCCTGCGATGTAAGGAACGGCTACAGGTACATGACCTGCGGCTTCTGCGCGCGTAAGGCGAGGGCAGGTGAGGACGCCGAGGGCGAGCAGAAGACGGGAATAGAGTATTTTAACTACTGTATTTTTTACAGGGAGTTCGGGGACAATGATATCAAGAATCTTCCGTTGTCCGATGGCAGGGAGAGAATTACCTACAATGGGCTGAAGGCATACCTGCGCGACCTTGAGAAGAAGGACTTCGGTGTGAAGGTGCGGCTTTTTGAGCGCAAGGGGGATTACCTCAGCTTCATAAATGACTATGGAATCTATGAGAGCCACTGGGAGCTGGTAAGGGGAATCAATAAGACTGAGGGACATGTCAGGACTTATTTTGAGAGCAATTACAGAACCACCAGAAAGGTTGTCGAGGATTTACTGATAGAGGAGATTATTGAGAAGTCATACAACAACCGTATCCGCGGCGGTAACGGCGATGATGAGATGTCAAAGACCCTTCTTGAGATAAAGGATAAGCTATTGGAGCTTGCAAAGAGAAGGGAGACGATGGATAATTACGATAAGGAGATTAAGCTCATATCCGATTTTTCCACCAAGGTGGCAGACTTCGGAAATATATTTGAGCGCAAGGAGGAGGGAAAGAACAGACTCTTTAAGTACCTTCTCATGGCGCAGGCGCAGACGAAGAAGAACGAAGCGCAGGCGCAGAAGCTTGCCGCGGATATAGCGGGTATAAGGCAGGCACAGCTTGAGGAAGAGAGGCTTATATCGGCGGCGCTTATCGCCGATGAGGAGGCGGAGCTTAGAAAGGTGCGTGCTCTGGTAGACAGCCTTTCGGAGGGCTATGAGCAGGCAGAGAAGAGCTTCGATAAAAAGAAGGAGGAGCTTGAGCTTTCCTACGCGGCGGAGGACTATGCGGATTATGTAAGGCAGGAGAGGAGCCTTGCGGAGCTTAAGCAGTACATTGACAACCGCAGCAGGGGAAGAGAGGACCTTGCAAAGGAGCTTGAAGGTCTGGCAGCGGCGAAGCACGCATATATGGCGGAGGAGCTTTCCACAACCGGGCACAGCCTCAGTGAAACAGAGGCAGAACTGCAGGAGAGCACGGAGGCGCTTGACAATCTCAGAGAGAATTACCGCATGAGCGATAACGAGTGTGCGAGAATCGACGGAGAGCTGGCCGGATACCGGAGGCAGGTTAAGGAGCTTGAGGACGAGCTTGCAGGTAAGTTAAAAGCAACGCCGCTCCTTGTGACGGAGAATGCGCCGGCGGAGGCAGAGCGCTATGGGGAAAATATCGCGGCATTGAAGGAAGCACTTGCGGCATTGGGTGATGAGCAGGCTAAGCTTAAGCTAAAGAGTGACAGTGATATAAATGAGCATGCGCAGACAACAGCGCAGCTGCAGATTTGCAGTAACAATATAGAGAAGCTTGAAAAAGAGCTTGCGGAGGCTAAGGACAGGGAGCGGGAGCTTGCTGCGCTTGCGAAGGTGTACGGTGAGCCGGATACGGATAATCTGCTTAGGTCACTTGGAGGTATTTATGACAGAATACTTTCACAGCGTGAACAGTTAAAAAATAAGAAGAGTGAGACACAGGGCTATATAAGCGCCATAGAGAACCTTAAACCTGTAGATTCCGATGGTGTTAAGAGAATGTGCGAATATCTTTCGAGCAGATATGAGGGAAGCGTTGTGAGCGGCGCCGAATATCTGAGGGAGAAAACAAGCGATGAATGTGCCACGCTCGCAGCACGTTTTCCGTACCTTCCGTATTCCGTGCTTGCGGGTGAGGACTATGACAGTATATGCCGTGACAGGAATGTGATGGCAATGGACTGCGGAGTAGTCCCGATAATAAGACTGTCGGCAGTGGAAGCACTGTTAGAGAACGATAATGAACCGGCGGTGCCGCAGGATGATGACAACTATATGCTTGCGTGCCGTGACCTGTCATTTATATATGATGAGGCGGGACGTCAGGCGGGGATAAGGAAGGCGTCGGAGGAGCTTGAGCAGATAAATGCAGAGCTTGTGAAGCTTGAGGACCGATATGAGGCGGTAAAGAGCGACTATGAGAGGGTGAGCGGTTACGCATGCACACCACTGAAAAATACTTCCCAGCTTGAGCTGCTTCTTGCAGGTCAGAGGTCGGAGCTTGAACAACTTGGCAGCCGGCTTGAAAGACTTGCCGATATCAATGAGGGCGCAAAGGAGCGATCCATGCAGATATCAGGTCAGAGGTCGGAGCTTGAAAGGAAGCTTTCGGAAAGTATTGAGATAAGGGATAAGCTTGAGGATATAGTGCGCCTCAGTGAAAGGCTTGCCGAGTATTTACAGGAGATAAAAAAGAGCGAAGCTGATAAGGAGTCGGCAGTCAAGGCAAGGAGGCTCTCAAAGGAGCTGTGCGAGAGCAGGGAGAGGGCATTTAAGGAGCTGGAGAATAAAAGAAATATACTTCAGGAGACTATAGCTAAGATAAAAAAGACATGGGAGCGGTACGCTCCTTACTATAAGGAGCAGGCAGGCACCGAAGCTGAACAGGAAGAAGTGAATGTCACGGCAGACGAGATAGACGCGAAATTTAATGCGATATATTCACTTATCACTGATGAGCTGGGAGATATAGCGGACAAGGAAAAGCTCATGGCTAACTGCACGGCGGCAATGGAAAAGGCGGAGCGCTCGATGCTTTACAGAGGTGTGAGCCTTGAGCGGGCAAAGGAGCTTGACAGCCGTGGACTTTTAAAGGAGAAGAGCAATGCGCAGATAAATGCCATGGCTGATGAGCAGGAGAAGCTCAGGCAGAACATGAAGAACCTGCATGGGGAGCTTGATGCTGCCGGCACACAGATGAACAGGATTGAGGGAAGCTGTGAGTACGCGAAAAGAAGCTATGAGGAGCATTACGGAGAGTATATGCCTGTGGAAATAAATAATCCTCAGGAATATGCAGGGCAGCACAGGGCTGAGCTTTCGAGGCTTAAGAAGGAGCTTTCAAGATTTTCGGGGCTTGAAAAGGATAATCTCAAGGAGCAGACGGCATGTATGGTGATGCAGAAGGATCTTGAACGCATGGTAAGGACTGCCGCTCCGGATGCAGATGATATTATAAGCCGGATGACAACCGAGGGCGCGGATGAAGGCAGTGTGTCCGATGAGAAGCTCACCAACGAAATGTATGAGGAGGCAGGGCGTACCTTTGACGGTGTGTTGAAGGAGGAACAGAAAAAGCGCACTGCATTCACCAGGGCACGGGATATGCTTGTCGATGAGCTTATGAGTCTTAATGCGTATGAGCTTGCACAGGAGGTGAAGCAGAATGTCCTTCCTCCGCAGACGCAGGAGGAGGCAGCGGCTCTCAAGGATGCGCTTGGAACAACCAAGGACTGTATTGAATTAGAGCGCGGCAGAATAAGCAGGGGCATTGAGGACATGGAGCTTATCAAGAGCAATTTTGAGAACAGATGTGTCCAGATATGCACCAATATACGCTCTGAGCTTGAAAGGCTGGATAAGCTTTCAAGAATCACTCTTGACGAGGAAGCTATTCCGGTATTGTCATTGCAGATTCCGTATGTGAAGGAAGAAATGTATAAAGACAGGATGTCTGTATATATTAATGAGACGGTATCCCTGGCAGAGGGCTTCAGGACTATGGACGAGAGGCTTAAATTCATAAGGGGAAGGCTCTGCTGGAAGAGACTGTTCTCCGTCATAGTTACGGACATGAACAGTATAAGATTAAGCCTGTACAAGCGTGAGAGGATAAAGGATCAGAGCCGTTATCTGCGCTATGAGGAGGCAGTCGGAAGTACAGGGCAGTCACAGGGTATATATATCCAGTTCCTTGTCTCTGTGATCAATTATATTGCAAGCATAAACGCAGGAGGAAAAGAGGCAGCAGTGCTCGGAAAGACGATATTCATTGATAATCCGTTCGGTGCGGCGAAGGATATATATATCTGGGAACCTATCTTTAAGCTTTTAAAGACCAACCATGTCCAGCTCATTGTCCCGGCGCGAGGAGCTACTCCGGCTATAACAGGACGATTCGATGTCAATTATGTACTTGGACAGAGACTTGTGGATAAAAAACAGCAGACAGTTGTGGTCGATTACCACAGTCAGGTAGCAGAGAGCGAACTTGAATACGAAAGACTAACTTTTTCACAGGAAAGTTTTGATTTTCTCTAGGTGCTGTGGTAAACTGAAAAAAGCATGTAATGTGAGGTGAACATATTGGACAAGTATGAGTTGACCATTAAGATAGAAAAACTGGATAAGCTTGTAAAGAGCGGGGATTATGTCAATGCTGCCAAGGTTGCAGAGCAGCTTGAATGGAAGAAGATGAAACAGTGGACAGTCATGTCCAATGCTATAGAAGCGTATGTTGCAACAGGGAAATATGATAAGGCGAGAAATGTGTGCATTTATGCCTATAACCGTAAGCTTGGCGGAAGAAGACTTCTGGCAACTCTTATGGAGATGTATGTCAAGCTCGGTGAGCTGGATGATGCGGAGGAGATTTATCAGGAATATGTGGAGCTGGCACCGCGCGATGTGACCGGATATATCCTTCTGTATAAGTTAAAGCGCGCTAAGAAGGCACCTGTCGAGGAGCTTATAACAATTCTTCAGAACTACAAGGATAAGGAGCTTGACGAGGAGTATGAGTATGAGCTTGCGCTTCTCTACAGCGAGGCAGGACTTACCGACAAGTGTGTGAGGGAATGTGATGAGCTGGTGCTGTGGTTCGCAGATGGAATATATGTCGAGAAGGCGTTGAGACTTAAGCAGATGTATGTTCCGCTGACACCGGGGCAGATGGAGAAGCTTGCAAGGCTTGAGAAGCTGTCCGCGCTCGGAATAAACAGCTCAGCTGTGTATGACGGCATGGGCGGTGAGCCGGCGCAGACGGAAGCAGCAGCAACAGAGGCGGAGCCGGGCATAGCTTATGGGTATGATGACCGCGTGGACAATAAGCAGGGATACAATACCGACAATGCCGGTGCGTATGATAATGGAGAATATGATTCCCGCGATATTAGTGCGTACGAACAACATGAATATGATACCCGCGATACCCGGCAGGATTATAATATGTCTTATGAGCCGACAGCTGAGGAAGCAGACGACTATGACAACGAGGCATTATATACCCTTGATGAAGAACAGGAGCAACATGAGCAGCAGAAGCCGGGTATCGTCGAGGAGCCTGTGAGCCATGAAGCGGAGCCGGAAGAAACGGAAGAGCCGGAAGAGCCGGAAGAGCCGGAAGAACCGGAAGAGCCGGAAGAACCGGAAGATTATGCCGAAGAGGCGGATTCTGCGGATGAGGAGAACAAGCCGGTATACATTGATGATATAGGAAACACAACAGAGTGGTCACCTATAGATATCGATAATGCTATATCAGCGCAGCCGGAGCCTGAAAAAGAAGTTAAACCACAGCCTTTAGAGAAAAAGCCTGCAAAGACAGCTATAAAAGAAGATATGCAGAAGCTTGAGCCGGATTATGATATAAGTATAAAGGTTCCCGACTATTCAGTATATGACACCAGAAACGTGCAGCAGGAGCTTAAGGCGAATGTCAATGAGATAATGGAGGCATATAAGAACAGAGAGAGAACCGAGGCACTCAGGGAAGCGGCACAGCTTGAAGATATACAGGATGATTCTGAGCCTACGAAGGAAATTATAATTAACAAGCACCAGTGGCGCAAGGCATCAAGAAATGCAGCAAAGACACATGACGATAATGGAAAAAAGGCTTCGCCCGGCAGTACTGTGTCCGACAGCAGGCTGCCTGATATTAATGCCCTGAAAGATGCCGATATAAGAGAAGTCACGCAGCAGCTTACGCTTGAACAGATGTCGGAGCTTGTAGCACAGCTTCAGGCCGAGCAGGAGCGGAGAAGGAGGGAGGCGGCAGCAGACCGCGAAGCCAACTCCTCACAGATGGACATAACACAGTGGCTTTCCGATTTAGATGATGAGGATGATGGGAAGCAGCCTGATAATCGTGCCACAAGGGAGATTCCTGTAGCTGAGATTAAGAAGATGGTTATGCCTGTCAAATCAGAAGAGGAACAGGCTGAGGCACCACAGCAGCATGCACAGGACAGAAGGCGGGAGCCTGCACAGACTGAGCATAAGGCAGATGACTACAGCAAAGAGGAGAGGGAAGCTCTCGAGAGGACGGTCAGGGAGATAGCTGCGTCAATCAATAAGGATGAGGAACCGAAGGCAGAATCAGATAAGCAGGAGCCTGAAGCTGAGGAGGAAGAATTCGAGGAGATTCCGGATATAGATGACAATGAGAGCATCGAAGAGGAAAATGATGTAAACGATGAGTCAGATGAAACAGGAGGTGTGCCTGATCTTGAACATGCGATAAATGCCGGAATAGAGCAGATAATCGAGGATAATGCCAAGGCAGCTGTAGGAGTTTCTGATTCGGGAAGATATCTGCTCAAGGCTGAGGAGAGAGTATTTCTTGACAGATATTTATATATGTCCGGCATGGAGAAGAGGTTGTGCAGATACATCGGAGCTAAGAGAGCTGAGGCTGTGGGAAAGCTTGATAATGCAGGGCATGCAGCCATCATGGGCAGCCGCACTACCGACAAGACAGCCTTTGCAATCAATCTGTTTAAAGCACTTCATGCGTATGACGAAGACCGTGACCAGAAGCTTGCGCGCATATCAGCGGAAAAGATAAATGAGAAGGGCTATGAGGTGTATGCGGATAAGCTCGCAGGTCAGACTCTCGTAATTGAGAATGCAGGACGGTTAAAGAGGGAAACACTTGTCTCGATGATGAAGCTTAGTCGCAACACATTGTTTATTATCATGGACGAGGAGTTCGAGATAAATAAGCTCTTTGCGGACAATCCTGATCTTGCAGATAATTTCACGGGCTGCTTTTTACTTAAGCAGTATACGGTAAATGAGCTTGTGGATATTGCCAAGGATTATGCGGAGAGTCAGGGATGGAGAGTCGAGGATAAGGCACTTTTAAAGCTGTATCTGATACTCAGCCAGGTTCCGAATGATGATCAGGGTAATGTTGTTGAACTGGTAAAGGAGATAATGAACCACGCTGCAGGACATGCGAAAAACAGGCTTGGCAATAAGCTTTTCGGCAGATTCCGTTCTGTTCTTACCATCAAGGAGGGTGACTTAAGCTCAGAGGATGAGTATGAAGATGACGAGGACGAAGAGAATACGGAAGCTGAGGAGGATACGCAGCCGGATGACTCTATAGAGAATGACAGGGATAAGCCTAAAAAAGAGAAAAAATCACGGGCCTGGAAGAAGAATAAGCAGGCAGAGAAAAAGGCTTTTTCTGATGATACAGAAGATAATGACGACTATGATGAAGATGATGAGTACGACGATGACTATGATGATGACGATGATTATGATGAATAGTCGACATTAGAAAGTATGCTATTATTGGCAGACAATATTAAAATATAACCTGGAGGAGAAAGCAATGGGAAATGTAAAGGAAACAATTGAGAGCGGCAAAGCTGTTCTCGGAATCGAGTTCGGTTCAACAAGAATTAAGGCGGTACTCATTGACGAGAAGCATACACCGATAGCAGGGGGAAGCCATGAATGGGAGAACCGCTATGAGAATGGTGTGTGGACATACAGCCTTGATGATATATGGGGAGGTCTTACAGACTGTTATGCATCGTTGAAGGCGGATGTAAAGGAAAAATATGGAGTTACACTCAAAAGGCTTGGGGCAATAGGCTTTTCAGCCATGATGCACGGCTACATGGTATTTGATAAGGATGGGCAGCTTTTAGTTCCGTTCAGGACATGGAGAAACAGCATAACCGAGGAGGCATCCGACGAGCTTACTTCACTTTTTAATTACAACATTCCTCAGAGATGGAGCATTGCCCATCTTTATCAGGCAATGTTAAATAATGAGGAGCACCTTCCGCGTATTGACTACATGACAACACTGGAGGGCTTCATACACTGGAAGCTTACCGGAAAGAGGGTTATCGGTGTCGGTGAAGCTTCCGGCATGTTCCCAATTGATACTGCTGCTAAGAATTATAATGCAAATATGGTAGGCAGATTCGACTCGCTCATCGAGGAGAGAAATGCACAGGGAGACAAGGCACAGCTTCCATGGAGACTCATGGATATTATGCCGAAGGTGCTTCTTGCGGGTGATGAGGCAGGAGTTCTCACAGCAGAGGGCGCAGCGCTCCTTGATAAGGATGGTGACCTTGAGGCGGGAATACCTATGTGCCCGCCTGAGGGAGATGCCGGAACCGGAATGACAGCCACCAACGCTGTTGCGGTGAGAACAGGAAATGTATCAGCCGGAACAAGCGTATTCGCGATGATAGTCATGGAGAAGGAGCTTTCCAAGGTATATCCTGAGATTGACCTTGTCACAACACCTACAGGAAATCTTGTATCCATGGTTCATTGCAACAACTGCACATCCGACCTCAACGCATGGGTCAACATATTCAAGGAGTTCGAGGAAGCTCTCGGAATACCTGTTGATATGAATAAGCTCTTTTCGGTTCTCTACAATAAGGCACTTGAGGGAGATGCAGACTGCGGCGGACTTATGTCTTATGGCTACATATCGGGCGAGAATATCACTCACATGGAGGAGGGAAGACCTCTGTTTGTGAGAAATACCAACAGTAATTTCAGTCTTGCCAACTTTATGAGAACACACCTTTACACATCACTCGGTGCTCTTAAGATAGGACTTGACATCTTACTAAAGGAAGAGGGTGTTAAGGTGGATTCCATCACAGGACACGGCGGACTCTTTAAGACCAAGGGGGTCGGCCAGAGCTTCCTTGCGGCAGCCATGGACGCTCCGATAACCGTCATGGAGACAGCAGGCGAGGGCGGCGCATGGGGAATGGCACTTCTTGCAGCATACATGATTAACAAAAATGACGGTGAGACACTTGACGATTACCTGAATAACAAGGTATTTGCCGGACAGACGGGAAGCACATTGGAGCCTGCAGCGGAGGATGTCAAGGGCTTTGATGAGTTTATCGAGCGATATAAGGCAGGGCTGGCGGTAGAAAGAGCGGCAGTAGATTCACTTTAATTTGAACGCAGAATAAGCAATCCCCCGCTTCAAGTGCGTAGAGCACTAAGCGGTGGGTAAGGGGGATGCGAACTGCGTTCATGAGCAAGTAGCGAAAGCGGATTGCGAATGTCCGCTTTACTAATCAATCACCTATATAAAGATCCGAGGCGTCAAAACATGCCGATTTAATTTAAGAGTGTATATAAATGTTTTGATACCGGAATCATATAAACAACGAGAAGGGAAGGTTTTATTATGTTAGAAGCGTTAAAAAAAGAAGTATACGAGGCTAATATGGAGCTTGTAAAGAGGGGACTTGTAATCTACACATGGGGAAATGTCAGCGGTATCGACAGGGAGAGCGGACTTGTTGTAATCAAGCCGAGCGGTGTCGAGTATGATGTGATGACACCTGATGACATGGTTGTTGTGGATATGGACGGAAAAGTAGTTGAGGGTAAATATAAGCCTTCATCGGACACGGCTACACATCTTGTGCTCTATAAGCAGTACTCTGAGATTGGCGGTGTTGTACATACACATTCTAAGTGGGCAGTCACATTCGCGCAGGCGGGAATGGATATTCCGGCATTCGGAACAACACACGCAGACTATTTCTACGGCGATGTTCCATGCACAAGGGACTTGACCGCGCAGGAAATCTATGAGGCTTATGAGCTTAACACAGGAAATGTCATTGTAGAGACAGTCGGCGACACGGACGCCCTTGCCATTCCGGGAATCGTGGTAAAGAACCATGGCCCATTCGCATGGGGCAAGACTGCCAAGGGAGCCGTATATAATGCGGTGGTTCTCGAGGCTGTCGCAGAGATGGCATACAACACCATGACACTCAATCCTAGAGTACAGAGAGTGCCACAGCACCTTCTTGACAAGCATTACTTCAGAAAGCACGGAGCAAATGCCTACTACGGACAGGGCTGATCTGTCTTACAGATAGGGAGAAGAGAGGAAATGGAGCTGCTCCGTCGGAGCGGCTCCATTTTCTGATTTTCGGGGCTTGACAACGGTCCAAACTCGTGCT
>ERZ1106943.2230-NODE-2230-length-17079-cov-3.203125_pt1 | contig 17079 bp, 17 predicted proteins | sample MGYA00403671_ERZ1106943 | MGnify/ENA primary metagenome ERZ1106943 (study PRJEB35170, sample SAMEA104062427) | human gut metagenome | biome: human gut; feature: human-associated habitat; material: faeces | place: Denmark | collected 2012-06-14 ...
TTCGGTTGGGGTCATCTGGCGAATCGTCTGCAATCTGTCCGGATTTCTTTCCTTTGTCAGGCGGAGAGATCCGCCTGAGCTATTGCTTCACTATTTCACTATTGTATCGGTTAAGTCAGTATATCATCACTGGAAGTTTCCTGTCCAGGTGCCTCTGATATGCTTCGGGGTATCCTGGCCGTCGAGCAGGTCGTAGTTGAGTGTCCAGGTGCCGTCAGCGTTCTTTATCACCTCTACCTGACCGCCTTTGATGCCTGTGGCTTTGAGCACGGTTCCGGCCGGGTCAGTGGTATATTTCACGAATACCGACTTGGTGCCTACGCCTGTCTGGGGTACGAAGTCGCCGACATTGATTTTGCCTACTGACTGTGCGTCAGGTTTTACTTTGTATATACCCGGTTTGAGTTCTGTTACACCGTCATTGGGCACAAGGCTCAGATCCACCCGGTCGCCCATATACTGCACATTCGAGTCGAATTTATAGACCTCTACCTGGATGTCATCGCGCCAGCTGCCTGTGCGGCATACGCCGATTTTGTCCTTCAGGTCGAGAGTGTAGTCGCTCTCCAGGTTGAGGCTTTCTGCGTAGGGATGATTCTCAACCATAATCTGCCCCTGGAATACACCGCTTACTTTTTTACCCTTGTCTGTGGTGAAATCGTAGGTGAATGCCATTCCAAATTTACCATTTGTTACAGTCATTGTACCGCTTTTAATCAGGCCGACAGACGCATCTTTTTCTCCAGTCCAGTGCTGAAGGTTTGAATTTGAAGGCATTGCCATACCTAAAAAATTGATGCATTTACCGGCCAGCAGAGTATTGGGGGTGGCCACTTCTTCCTCGGTTACAGTCCATTTACCTGGCAATACATTTCCTCGTTCATCCATCTCCACATTGCCTATCAGAGTCAGATAGTTGCACGGTTTTACAAGCCATCCATCCTGATCATATCCTTTTTCCGCTATGTAGATGGCGAGATTGGCACCGTTTCCGGTAGGCCCTCCACCACGTTTTTCGTCCAGATAAGCTCCTCGGACTGTTCCCCCCTGTATATACTGGTCGGAATCCAGCCAGTCTATTGACTGATCGTATGCGTTGGGTACTCCGTCATATACGGAGTGGTAGCTCTTTCCCTCCTGGGTTACACCGGTGAACTCATACTTCCATTTGTCGGCGTTTTTCGACACCTTAAGCCACGCGCTTTTGAATATATATTTTACGTAGTGGTCTATTACAGCCGCTCCGTCATTGGCAAGAATAGTAAACTCGCCACCTCCGACTTCTGCAAGCCGATACGTTCCCTCCGGGATGTGCTGATAACTTTCGGCATAGGAAACGGCGGCGATGATGTAGCGTTCAAGCAGGGTATCGTCTGCCGTGTGTTCCAGAATCAGATTCTGCTTCACCTTGCCGAGAAGCTCCGAAGTATCCGTCATCGCCGCCTCCCGTCATCAGGTACCGGAGGGAGCCGCAGTGCCTTTCTGCTGCAGCACCTTGATGGCTTCCGGCAGGACGGTTTTGCCGTCCAGACGTTTGGAGGCAAGGAATCCGACCTGACCGTTACTGGCATACAGTTCATTCAGCCGTCTGAAAGAAATGCCCTGGCGGTCGCCGATCCAGTAATAGCTCAGGTCACCGAAGATGACGGTTTTTGCACCGGCAGCGATTTCGGGGGCGTGTTCGGAGGTGAAGTAGGGTCTGCCGAGGATGGTGCTGACCTCGCCGTCTTTCAGCGCAGGCTGCAGGAGATAGTTGCCGTTGGAATCTTTGAGTTTGCGGATGACCTTGACGGTGCTGTCGTTGAGAACCCATACGGCATTCTTGCGGTAGGGGGCTTTGAGACTGTAATAGAGGTCAATCAGTTCATCTGCGGTAATGGCGGTGGCTCCTGCAGCCGTAACTCCGACCTGAGCTCCGCCGGTCGTGTTGAGAATGCCGGTCGGTTTGGCAGTGCCGTTCCCGTTGAGGAAAGCCTCCTCCTCTTTATCGCCGATGCGGCGGATGAACTCGGAACGAATGTAGCCTTCCAGGTCGAAAGCGGAATCGTTCAGGAGTTCCTCGGACACCTTGATAACGGTGCCGACTTTATGTGCGTCCAGCTGAACCTGCCCGAAGGTTTCATCGCTTTCCGTATAGGCACCCTCCTCGTCAATCCAGGCAGCGGAACCGTGGGCTGCCACAACGGGAATCTTGTGCAGTCCGCTTGAGGTGGTGATGACATGCGCATGGGAACGGATAACGGCGGCGAGGCTCAGACCGGTTACAAGGCTTTTCTCAAACTCATCCGGAACGAGATAACCGCCCTCGCTGTCGGTTCCTTCCTGGAGGGCATTGCGCATTTCGGGGGTGATACGGTCTTTGTGACGGGTGACATTCCAGAACGCTTTTTTGTAAGCGTCGGATGCACGGCCGACCTTGGTATCGGCGGGCTTTGCGGCTTCCGGCTTGGAAGTAAGGGGCGTGCTGACGGGAACAGCCATCTCACGCTCCATGGCATCAAGGCGTTCCTGCCGCTCAATCTCCCGACCGAGATTTACGATTTCCTGTTCCATGGCTTCATAGGTTGCGGTATCAACCGCTGAGAGAATGCCTTTTTCGTCTCGGTGGGCAATCAGAAAGGCGTTTGCTTTTTCCCAGGATTTTGCGCGCTGGGTGCGCAGTTCATTGACGGTACTCATCATAAAAATCCTCCTTTAAGGTTTCAAAAGATTCAGCCTTTTTTCAAGACTTGCGATAGGGGTCCCGGCAGGGCTGTCCGGTATCGCCGGTTTGGCAGGCTTTTTATCCGTTTCTATACGGGTATGCAGCTTGTTCATCAGCGAAACTTCTGCAGCTTTGCCGGAAAATGCATAAGCGGGAATGTCAGCACCTTTTTTCGTGTCTTCCAGAATGTCATCGGCAAACCCGAGCTCTATTGCTTTGTTGGCGTTCATCCAGGTTTCGGAATCCATCAGGTGCGAAAGTTTGGCGCGGGACAGGTTGGTTTTGATTTCGTAAGCGTTGATAATGCTCTCCTTCACTTCATCCAACATTTCGATGGCTTTTTGCATATCGGCGGTGTTGCCGTAAGCCACGGTAATGGGATTGTGAATCATCATCAGGGCAGTCGGTGCCATCAGAACCTTCGTGCCTGCCATTGCAATTACGGAAGCGGCACTGGCGGCAATGCCGTCGATTTTGACTGTAACATCCCCGCGGTAATCCATGAGCATGGAATAAATCTGACTTGCGGCAACACAGTCACCGCCCGGAGAATTCAGCCATACGGTAACGGGACCGGTGCCGGCAAACAGTTCATCCCGGAACATCTGCGGCGTGACATCGTCGTCAAACCAGGATTCTTCCGCAATGGTGCCGTACAGTTCAAGTGCCCGTTCCGATTCGGTGTCGGCTTGGTTCTTCCACGCCCAGAACTTTTTGTTTTTCATCGGTTGTTTCTTCCTCCTTTGCTTGAGAATTGAGATTTGCAAAAGCACCTGCATTGCCGAGCGGGAGCATATTGCCGTTAATGAGATAGAGATCGCCGCCGAGTTCGGCGGGAATCCGGTCGAGATTTTCAAGTTCGCGGATGTCATTGGCAGACATCCATCCGTTTTGCCGTGCCGTTGCATAGCCCGTCATGCGGCTTGCGTAATCTCCCCGAAGCAGCCCCTCCAGATTGAATTTGAAGTAGTACCGCTTCTTTTCCTCCGAAGAGAGAAGTGTCCGTTGGAGCGACTGTTCCCATCGGATGACCCAGGGGTCAAGCGTATACTTTACGAACTCAAGCGATTGCTGCTCGATATTGGAAAACGAGGACTTTTCCAAGTCACCTACCATGTGAGGCGGGACACGGAAAATCCTCGCAATCTCGTTGATCTGAAATTTTCGGGTTTCCAGAAACTGTGCCTGTTCCGGAGAAATGGAGATGGGCGTGTATTTCATGCCTTCCTCCAGGACTGCCACCTTGCCGGCGTTTCGGGACCCGCTGAACTGACTCATCCAGGCATCCCGTACACGCTGCGGATCTTTGATGGTGCCGGGGTGCTCCAGCACACCGCTTGGAGCTGCACCGTTTGCAAAGAATTTTGCACCGTATTCCTCCGTTGCAATGGCGAGTCCGATGGCGTTCTTTGCCATGGCAATCGGAGAGTATCCGACAAGACCGTCAAAGCCAAGCCCCGGTATATGCAAAACATCCTCCGGCATCAGCACTGCGGTGGAACCTTCCACCGTGGGTGCATCATCGGAAGATGTTGTGTATTGGTAGTAGAGCTGCCCCTTGTCTGTGCGGTTAACCTCCATTCGGTTCGGCATCAGGGGATAGAGGGCAATGACCTCACCTTTGCCGTTGCGGATAACCTGCGCATAAGCGTTGCCCCAGAGAAGCAGATGCGTCATCAGCGTTTCTCTGAAAACAAAACTTGTCATTTCTTTGTTCGGTTCATCGTGAAGCAGGAAATACAGCGGATGTTCCACTGCTTTCTCCTTGCTGCCGTCGCAGCCGTATTCGTATAAGTGCAACGGCAGTCCCGCGATGGCTTCCGACAGGATGCGCACACATGCATATACGGCTGTCATTTGCATGGCAGAGCGTTCATTGACTGCTTTTCCGGCAGTTGAGCCGCCCATGAAAAAAGCGTAGGAACTGCCGGTTGTTCTGTTTTGAGGCTTGTCCCGTGAGCGGAACAGCCCGGAAAAAAGACCCACGAAAGATATCCTCCTTTGAAATTACTGTTCGGGTGTTATTTGTACTGTTGGCTTGGCGTATCCTTATAAAAAGGCGAAAGAAACAAAAATATTTTCGTAAAAAGCGAAAATAATATATTTTACCACTTGAATTCCGGTTGCAATTATGGTATAATTGCTTCGTAAAATACGAACTAATATTATTGGAGGTAGCCATGATCGTTTTAAATGTAATGCTGAAAAACATCTTGGGCTTTTCGGACTTTAATATCAATTTCTCTTATCCGAAGAAAATTGTAAATTCCATTATTGAGAATGAACATCTTGCCGGCAGACCGAATTTCAGATATAAAAAAGTTGTGCTTTTGCCACCGGCAAAACAAGCCTCGGAAAAACTCTGGCAAAGATTTTCAAGTATATCAATACCGGTAATACGGCGTTGCTCTTAGAATTGGTAGAACAGAATGCAATCGGGACATTTTCCGTTGATTTTGTAAATGACGGTTATGTTTTGCACCGGTTTGAAGGACGCATAGAAACCGCAACAGCTGCCGTGGAACTTCGTCATTGCTCTGCTGTTATCGACGAAAAAGACTCTTATGAAAAATGCGTTGCTAAGTTCGGTGAAAAATCGATACTCCCCAATGCCGAAGTGAAAACACTTCGGGAGGTATTCGGCGAACTCAACTATCGGTTTGCTTATCCCGAAATAGAATCTACCCTGAATCTTTCCGGCGTAAAGAAGGAAACATTGCTCCGTACATTGCGAGCTGTTATCGGAACACTTGACCCGACATTGACCGATGTATCTGAATCAAAGGATTTGCGGGATTCTTTTATCATCCGAAGAAAAGGGACAGAAATTATCATTCAGGACGGTAAACTGCTCAATCGGGATGTTTTGTCGAGCGGAACCGCGGAGGGTGTCGATATTGCGATCTTCTTAGCTGCAATCATGTCGGAGGCTAACAGCTTTTATTATTGCGATGAGCATTTTTCGTATGTGCAAACGGATATTGAAAAGCGCATTTTCGGTATTATGGTTGACTGCCTGAAAGAGAATGAGCAACTGATCTTTACTACGCACAATACGGATATGCTTGATTTGAATCTTCCGAAGCATTCTTTTGCGTTTCTGCGCAAAACCGTAGAGGATGGCGAAGCAACGGTGTCTGTAATTTTTGCTTCCGATATTCTCAAGCGCAACACGGATTCCATTCGGTGTGCAGTTGAAAACGATGTTTTTGCTTCGCTTCCCAATGAATCGCTTTTGGATTCTCTCGATAGGGGGTGGGACCATGAGCGGGAATAACTGCATCTATTTTTGCGAAGGCTCGTGTGATGAGGTGTTTATAAAGGCACTCAAAGAGAAACCGGAGCTCATTACTCCGGGTAAGACCAAAGTGCTGAATGTCATTTCAACCTACATTCCGAGATCTGTTCTGATGACGGTGAAACCCGGTACTACGGTGGTTTTTGTTTTCGATACCGATGTGCCGATTACCGAAAAACTCAGAAAAAATATTGAGTATATTAAAACTTATTGCGGAAAATCCAAGTTGGTATTTCTACCGCAGGTGCAGAACCTTGAAGATGAGATTATCCGCGCTACCGATGCGGAGAGAATTACAGACATTACACAGAGCAGAAGTCTGTCCAATTTCAAGACTGCATTTTGCAGGATATCCAATCCGAGAGCGGTACTGACAAAGCATCAGCTCGATGTTATGAAACTTTGGACGACAGAACCCCCGGAAGTGTTTGCTTTCCTGCCTCAGAATAGCGGTTCAGTAAAGGTTTAACATAATCTCTTTATGGAGAAGCGGTGAACAACTGCTTCTCCGTATTTTTATTATTACAGAAACAGCAACCCTCGCGCATCATACACACTTTCGGCAGACACATTCCCGCACCGAATCGCACGGTCGAGCGCCATAATGGCAGCAACCGCACCGTCTATTTTTTCGGTGCTTTTTTCTTTGTCCGGTTTGATATTTCCGGCAGGATCGGTGCGAATGTAAATGTTGTCCATCATCCACCGTAAAACCGGATGTCCGCCGTGTGCGATACGCTGCTCCAATACCAACTTCATCAGTTCCTTGGTGGGAGGGGACATGTCCTTAAACCCCTGCCCGAAGGGAACGACCGTGAACCCCATGCCCTCAAGATTCTGCACCATTTGTACGGCGCCCCAACGGTCGAAAGCAATCTCGCGGATATTGAACCGTTCGCCCAGCCGTTCAATGAATTTTTCAATGTAACCGTAGTGAACCACATTGCCCTCCGTCGTTTGTAAAAATCCCTGCCGTTCCCATACATCATACGGAACATGGTCGCGGTTGACACGGAGGGGGAGATTGTCTTCCGGTAACCAGAAGTACGGCAGGATGATGTATCTGTCTGTCTCGTTCTCCGGCGGGAATACAAGAACGAATGCCGTAATATCCGTAGTAGACGAGAGGTCAAGTCCTCCGTAACACACACGACCTTCCAGGTCATCTTCCGATACGGCAAGAGAACAGGCATCCCACTTGTCCATCGGCATCCATCTGACCGACTGCTTGACCCATTGATTGAGGCGCAACTGACGGAAGGAATTCTCCTCACCGGGGTTCTGCTTTGCCGAGTCACAGGCGGCTTTGACCTTGTCTATACCGATGGTTTCTCCGAGAGAGGGATTGGCTTTTTTCCATACCTTTGGGTCAGTCCAGTCTTCATCCATCCCGGCACCGTAAATGACAGGGTAGAAGGTCGGGTCGATTTTTCTGCCCTCGATGATGTCCAGTGCCTTCTGATGCACCTCGTAGCAGATGCTTTCGGTGTTGTTCCCGGCAGTGGTGATGAGAAAGTAAAGCGGTTGCATACGGGCATCGCCGGACCCCTGTGTCATGACATCGTAGAGCTTTCGGTTTGGCTGTGTATGTAACTCGTCGAAGATAACCCCGTGGGTATTGAACCCGTGCTTGTTTGCCACATCCGCAGACAGAACCTGATATTTGCTTTTGGTCGGCAGGTATTCGATGATCTTCTGCGACTCGGTGATTTTGACACGCTTTTCAAGAGCGGGGCAGAACCGGACCATGTCCACGGCAACATCGAATACGATTTTTGCCTGGTTACGGTCAGCGGCACAGCCGTAGATTTCGGCGCGCTGCTCACCGTCGCCGCAGAGAAGAAGAAGCGCAACCGCTGCGGCAAGTTCGGATTTTCCATTTTTCTTGGGAATTTCAATGTATGCGGTGTTGAACTGCCGATACCCGTTCGGTTTGAGTGTTCCGAACACATCCCGGATGATTTGTTCCTGCCAGTCCATCAGTTCAAACGGCTTTCCCGCCCATGTGCCTTTCGTATGACAGAGCGCCTCGATGAAGGATACGGCATAGTCGGCGGTTGGCTTATCGTAGTGCGAACCTTTTGCCATAAATACCGTCGGTTTATATTTTTTCAGCTTTCGCACGGAAACCGCCTCCTTTCTGCGGGTATCAAAATAAGACCCGTTGCGGTCTTTCCGGTATAACAGAGAAAAGAGCCAGCCGGCTCCTTTCTCGGATTTGCTTATTTTAACGGGTGTCTGTTACAGCCGACTGCGGTGCAGAGCGAGAATTTCTTCCTGCTCTTCGGGAGTGATGCCGATACTTTCAAGAGCTTCACGAATTCCGCATTCGGAGCAAATCGGTGTTGCGTTGTCGACTCTGGAAATGGCGGGGTGTCCGGTGTAATGCTGCCCGCATTTCGGGCAGATTTTGATGTTGCTTCTTTTTTCTGTTTTCATTTTTTGTCTCCCATACTGTCCGCAAGTGCTCTGCGGAGAAATTTTTCATTGAAGCCGAAATCCGTGTAGCCTTGTCTGCAAACCGATACATACTGTGCAGACGGTAGTCCGAGGTGCCTTTCCTCATGCATGATATACAGAAAGGCATCCAGAATCTGCTCACGGTCACCGTAAAGACTGCGGACATTCAGTTTTACGGATTTTTTGTAATAGAAGGCAGGATAGCCTTCATAACGGTCCAGATTCTTCTCGTCTGTTTCATCGACTTCCCATACGCCGAGCGGGACGGTGGAGCCGCGGTGCCGTTCGACCGTTAGGTAAGCCCCTGTTTTGCTTCCCTTGAAAAGGAGGCGGTATCCGTCAAGGGTTGCCGTACCGACGGGAACTGCATTCGGACACCGAAACCGCATTTGCCGTACATTGAGGTTGCTGCCGTATGCGAGGTAGTACTTTTTCATTGCCTTCACCTCCTCAAACCCTGGCGGTGCGAAATGCCGCATCGCCGGGAAGTCTTTTCGTCAGAATATCTCTTGCGGTTTTGAATTCATCACCGATGAATCCAAGGCGGAGAAGCCAGGTTCTCATGGCATACTTGGGATTTTCATTTTGCTGAGGCTTTGCGGAGGCTCCGCTGACCTCTTTTGCCATTTCGGAAAGGGCAAGGCAAAGCTGAATATAGCTTTTCAACTGTCCTGCGTGAAGACCGTTTTGCTTTCCGTCGGCAGGAGCGTCGAACTGAAAGAGCCGAAACTCGACTGTGCCTTTTGTGAAGGTGGCATGGTAGTTGAGCATATGGTATCGGCTGCCGTTGTAGTGCTGTGTCCGTCCGAAATCCGCGTTTTGGCTGGTGTACCAAATGTCCGCAAACCGTGCCATTGTGGTGGGCTTTTTCAGGTTCAGTTCCCGAAGGAAATCGGGGTCGACCGTCCTGCAGTATCTTGCCACCCGATTACGGTCAAGGGCAAGTGCATCCGAGAGGAGACTTTCATGGCTTGCCATGATGTTGGCAAGATTGCGCAGCGTTTTCGGTGTGTGACCGTTCGCTCCGATGTGAATATGTACGCCGCATCCTCTGGTGGCATCGCTTTTGGCTCCTGCTTTGCGTAAAATCCGGATGATTTCCTGTAAGGTGTCTATGTCGGAATAGGTGAGAATCGGTGTGACCATTTCACACTTTTCACTCTCTGGACCGGCAATGCTGACATCCTTTTGGAACTTCCAAACTCTGCCGTCCGTGTCTTTACAAGCCCAGGAGCAGTAACCGTATTCACTGGCAGCATTCCAGGCTGTTGTCCCGAAGAATTTTGCAACCGAGCGGGCTGCCTGCTCCCTTGTAATGCTGTTCATTTCGACTTCAACTCCTACGGTCTGGTTTTTCATGCTGGCAATCTGATTTTCGACTTTTGCATTCATTTTCATTCCTCCGTTTTGGGGTGAGCCCCCGCTTCGTTGTGTGTATATTAACTCTAAAGCACACAAATATCCAGTCAATTCGGAGAAATATAATACACAGTCTTTTACCCTGAAAACGGCTGATATTGCAGCAGTTTTCAGAGCTTTTTTTCATCAGAAATCACCCTGCAGAAGTCCTCACCGTAAACAACGCTCAGCCGGCTCCCGTTATCCCAGGCAACCATGGCGGAGCCGATGTCGTCAACGCCCAGCACGGTTCCTTTCGTGCCGACGGGCGGTGCTTGCGGGTCGTCCATTTTCACAAGCTCGACCCGTGTGCCCCTCAGAAACCGCTCACGAAGGGCGTGTAGGGCTTCTTTTGAGATCATTCGCATACTTCCGCCTCCGACCGCTGACCGCTTCTGAAGGCGGAACTGCCCGCTAGGTTGCGGAGGAGGATTTTGCGGGTTTCTTTGTACTCTTCGCCGATAAATCCCAGACGGAGCAGGAAGCAGCGCATAGCATATTTGGCATTGTCGGTCGGATGCACTTTTGCGGTGACCCGCTTTGCGTTCCGTGCCATTTCACAGAGTGCGCAGATGAAACGGTCGAATGCGCGGATTTCCTCCGGGGAGGCATCGCTCCGTAACCACGGAAAACAGACTTTCCCGTCCTTCCGTTCAATCGGAAGGGTGTTCACTCCGAATGCCGCCTTAAAAAGACCGCATTTTGAAGTTACGATTGCACGAAGATTTTCTTCTGCTGCGGTCGGGAGCAGGTTTTCGGGAACGGAAACGCAAATTCTCGATTCTTCCGTGCTTTCCCCGTCATCGCTTTCAAAGCCCGCATCGTACAGATGCTCAATCAGCCGCTCGACCGTTTCTTCGTCTGCGGCACTGTCCACCGTAAAATTGCCATCCTTATCAACGGTGGCAAAGCCAACCCGATAGGCACAGCTTGGAACACCGAGGTATTTTGTTTCGCACCCGAGCCATGTGCCGATTTCCTGTGCCAGTTCCTTGCGCTTGCAGCCCGGAACATGAAAATGAATTCCCATGAATGTAATCCTCCTGTTTTTTTGGTAGTCACATATTAACTCTGAAAGCGGAGAATATCCAGTCATTTTTACCGTTTTTCCGGTAGATTATGTACCGGATTTTTCGGCTTCGCTTTGTGCGTTATATACGATTCCCGCAAGGACAAACCATACGCAGGGGAGAGCCACACCGTTGCCCCACATTTTGTATTCGGCAGCATCGGAGTGCGGCGCTTTCAGCCATTTTCGAATCTGTGCGTCCGACTTCATTTTGCAACCGGTGACGGCGGCGTAGGTCTTGAATACCTTGTGCCAGAAGTACATCTCCTCGTCGGTCGGTTTTTCCGTTCCGAGATTCGCACACCAACCGTCAGGAAATCCCTGAAGGCGGGCGCATTCCGTCGGAGTGAGCCGTCTGACCGTGTAACCGCTTTGAATGGCTCCGGGGCCTTTCGCTACCAGTGTCGGTTGAAGCTCCTCCGCAAAGGTCGGGTTGAATTTGGCGTGTTGTCCCTGGTTGAATGTATCTCTGCCGATGCCGTAACAGACCGCAGTAGGGGATTTATAGTCTCTTGCGAGAACGGTCGGCGCTTTTCCTTCGGATGCCTGAGCGAAGCTACCGGTTGTTACGGAGTAAACCGCATGTCGGTCGACGGTGTTGAGCGTGAAAGACACATCTTCATTGATGCCGTCCCCTTGAGGACCGTTTTTGTCCTCACGCCCGATCAGGGAACCTTGCAGGACAAAGGTCTGCTGTTTCGTTCCGGCATTGGCACATACGGAAGCAGAACGCCCGGCAAGGTCACGAACCTCGTCCCGCTGATTCTGCGTGAAAGCGACAACAGCAATGCCGCCCTGGTTGCAGGAGGGATTGCCGCCGTTGCCGTCCAGTGTCCGTGCGGTTTCCGCTTCGTAGATGCCGCTGCGGGGATTGTCCGACTTCATGGCATTGGAGTCCTTGGAACAGATGCCGAAAGGCTGAAGGACGCAGGTGAAACTGTCCTTGTCCGGCATCCGCTGATTTCCTCCCGCATTCTGCCTGGTGAGGGTCGGAGAAATCTGCCCGCCGTCCCAACCGCATGGCTCGAACAGCGTCTGCTCGTTGTTGCAGGAGAGCGTTGCGGATTTGTTTTCCTGAATGAGCGGACCTTTTCCGCCGCCTTCCTTTCCGCTGCGAATTTTCATTACGAGAGGGACATTGTTTCCGCCGGTCCCCATTCGGGAGGTCAGAGACTGCACCTTTCCGTCTTCGGCAACCTTTACACGGCTGTCAGCCGGATAGTTTTCCAACGCAACGGCGGCAGGTACCGTTCCGGCACGAAGCGTGGGGGAGCATTCCTCCTCATATCCGACAGTCCTGCTTTTTGCGGAATGTTCTGTACAGAATCCTGCCGATTCCATTACGCAAGGCGGATGCCCGTGGTTTTCTGCTCGGAGCGTTGTCGCAACATTCCCGGATACTTCGATGCGGTTCCCGCCCTGGTCATTCAGTACGACACCGTTGCGTCCTGTACTCATACCGCAATTGATGCCGAGCGTGGCAGCGGCATCTTCTGTCAGAGTGCCGTTGTACCCGTCAAAGCCTGCCGCTCCAATGCCAGACGCAGAACCTCCGGCAGCTCTTTGCCACGCGCGGAAGCCCTCCGCAGAATACCCAGACAGGCCTTCTGACTCAAATAGTATTTTTCCGGCACCTCTGCCTGCAAAATCTGCGACAAGGTAGATGCGACGCCTTCTCTGGGGCACTCCCCAGTACTGTGCATCGAGAGTTCTGTACGCAACGCTCCATCCGTCTCCCAGATAAAGGTCGGCGTAGGGCCATCTTGCTTTTTCAGGCATAGACACCTGAACCCCCGGCTCGGCAATGCCGATGACCGCTTCGAGGACGGCTTTGAAATCTTCACCTTTGTTTGAGGAGAAGGCACCCGGAACATTCTCCCATACGGTGTATCTCGGATATCTGCCATTTGTGGCACACCTCATTTCTTTGATGATACGGACGGCTTCGTAAAACAAACTCGAACGGGAACCGTCCAACCCGTCACGCCGCCCTGCCACACTCATATCCTGGCACGGGCTGCCGAAGGTGATAATGTCCACGGGTTCGATTTTGCCGCCGTCCATAACAGTGATGTCGCCGTAGTGTTTGATAAAAGGCAGTCGCTTGGTAGTCACCCGAATGGGGAACGGTTCGATTTCCGATGCCCACATAGGTGTGATACCGGCAAGCAGTCCACCCAACGGAAAGCCCCCGGAGCCGTCAAAGAGGCTTCCGAGGGTTAAAGTCTTATTCGTCATGGGGCACTACCTCACTGTACTTGTATTCTTTGCCGTTACGCAGAACGCTGACCTTTTCATCCGTGCCGACCTGCTCGATGTATCTGCGGACAATGACATCGCAGAATTTCTCGTCCAGTTCGACGGTGCAGCAGATGCGGTCGGTCTGTTCACAGGCAATGAGCGTGGAACCGGATCCGCCGAAGGGGTCAAGCACCACGGAGTTTGCCATAGAGCTGTTCTGAATGGGATAGGCCAGAAGCGGAATGGGCTTCATGGTGGGGTGGTCGCCGTTTTTCTTGGGCTTGTCGAACTCCCAGATGGTGGACTCTTTGCGTCCGGTGTACCACTGGTGCTTGCCTTTCTTCTTCCAACCGTAGAGGCACGGCTCGTGCTGCCACTGATATGGGGAGCGCCCCAGCACCAAGGACTGCTTCTTCCAGATACAGCAGCCGGAGAGGTAGAACCCGGCAGCATCAAACGCCTTACGGAAATTCAACCCTTCGGTGTCTGCATGGAACACATAGATGGAGGCATCGTCCGCCATGACCTTCTCCATATTGGAAAAGGCATCGAAGAGGAAGTCAAAAAACTTCTCCGATGCCATATTGTCGTTTTTGATTTTTCCGGCACTGCCTTCATAGTTCACGTTGTAGGGCGGGTCGGTGATGACGAGGTTCGCCTTGCGGTCGTCCATGAGGGCAGCGTAGGTTTCCTCTTTTGTGCTGTCGCCGCAGATGAGCCGGTGCCGTCCCAGTGTCCAGATGTCGCCGGACTTCGTGAAGGTCGGCTTTTGCAGCTCGGCATCCACATCGAAATCATCCTCTTGGATGTCCTTGCCGTCATCAAAGAGCTTCGACAGCTCCTTTTCGTCAAAGCCGGTGAGGAGCGGGTCAAAGTCCGCTGTCTGTAAAGACTCGATCTCCACACGCAGAAGTTCTTCATCCCAGCCTGCGTCCATTGCCATACGGTTATCGGCGATGATGTAGGCTTTCTTCTGGGCTTCCGTAAGGTGGTCGGCGAAGACGCACGGCACTTCGGAGACACCTTCCTCCCTGGCGGCAAGAATACGGCCGTGGCCGGCAATTACGCCATAGTCACGGTCGATGATAACGGGATTGATGAAGCCGAACTCCCGCAGGGAGGAGCGGAGTTTGTTGATCTGCTCCGGGCTGTGTGTTCTGGCATTGTTGACATAGGGAACAAGTTTGCCGATGGGGACAAGACGCATTTCTGTGGTTGTTTTCATTAGATCAGCCCCCATTCCCCAAACTTCTCAAAGCCGCCCACAAGCTCTATGTATTTGCGTGCAATCGCTACAATGTCCGCATACGGTTTTCCGTCCACGGTTGCGTCTCCGATGGCACAGCAGAGAGACATAGGCGCACCGGTTTCCTGCGCTTTGAGAAACGCATAAATGTTTACGCTGACATCCGCTTTGGAGAGGTCTTTTCCGTGCAGACCGCCTCCTGTAACCGAGTCCGCCATATCCGAGCCGAGTTTGCGGTTGGTGGCACCGGTATCGACATCCGTTCCGCCGGTCCAGTCACCGAGCGGGTTGATTTCCGCATTCGGGCAACGCTCACGGAGTTCTTCGGTCGGGGCATTGCTCTGACAGATGATCAGCCGATCTCCGTCCAGAATGTATTTCCCGTCACAGCCGAACCGTGCGAACAGCATATGTGCGAGATCCGAAAGAGAACGCTGCTCGTCCGTAACCGGCACACCTTTGAAAATGCCGTTGTCACCGTCACCGCATCGGACACCGTCTGCCTGGTTATCGGCAAGATGGTCGTCCTGCGGGACTTCTTTGTAGTCAACGGTAAGGTTGCCGGCAATCCGGTGAACCGCTTCCGTTACGGCTCCGCCGGACAGCGTCACAGAGGTTTCCGCAATGATGTGGCATACACCGTGACCGATGAGAACTTCAACGGCAATACGGGGATTCGTTTCTTTTGCATATGCCATATCCACCAGGGCACCGGCAATGCGGTCGGCGAGTTTATCGGGATGGCACGGGTTCACTTTTTCAAACATAAGTTATCCTTTCCTTGCGCGGAGCAGTCTTTCCATCAGGTCATCCTGCGGATTTTCTCCGGCATAATCTGTTGCACAGTTTTCTTTGACGATTTGAAAAATCTCATTCCACAGACGTACCGCCTGGTTCATGTAATTGATTCCGATATTGATAAACGGAGAGGGGATCGGCTTTCCCGTGGTGGGATGCTTGGACAGGAATCCCATGCGGTTGGTCATTTCTTCGCATTGAATCCATCGGGCTGAGCACATGGCGTACCGTTCCAACAGTTGCGGAGATATTTTGGAAGCGCAGCCGATTTTCTTCAGCCACTCCCAGGTTTCGCCGTAAATCTCGGATGCCTGGAGCGTACTTCCGTCCCGCTGTTCTGCGGACAGAAAATCATGGGGTTTGGGCATGTCGACACCCTTGACCTCGGGAATATCCAGAACCTCCAGTCTGCGCCCCCCGGGATTTCCGTTTTCGGCTTTCTCCCTGACCGCAGTCTTTTTTCTTCCCGCACCGGGTCTTGCACCTCCGCGCCCGCCGATGTTATTTGATTTTGTGGGCAAATATAGCACCTCCTTGACGCAGACTTTTTAATTACCCTTTTGATTTCGCCGTTTTCGCACACGGAACCCCGGGCCGCTGTCCGATTTTTTTGTAAACAGAGATTTTGACCGTCCCTTCCTTTACTTTTTCGCAGTTTTACCTTTACTTTTATTGTGAGATGAGTCTTGCAAGTAAAGGCGCCTTCTATTTGTCTCACTTCTTTTGAAAAAGTTTCGTAAAAGGGGTTGCATTTTGTCTCGATGTGGTGTATAATATTATCAACAGGACTCCCCGCACCTCTCAACGATGTGTCCCAGGGGAGACATTTTTATATTTAGGATGTCAACATGAGTGAAGTAAAACAACATTTAACTTACAAGGAACAAATCGAGAAACTGCGTAGCCGCGGATGTATCATTACGGATGATGAATTTTGCGAGAAGGTGTTAGAGAATATTGGCTATTACCGTTTCTCTGCCTTTTTTCTTCCGTTCAAAGCAGATGATGGTAACTATGTAGATGGTTTGACATTTGACCAAGTTTATCATCTCTACGAATTCGATAGGAAACTTCGGAATTTGCTTTTTGCGGCAATTGAAGTAATAGAGGTAAGTTTAAGGGCTCGTCTCGCATATTTTCATGCTCAGAAATACGGTCCTCTCGGTTATTTGAATCCAGACTCATTTAATGGCAAGCATAACGCTTCAATATTTCAACAGAACATAGATCGTGAAATCGATAACAATAAGAAAGTCTTATTCGTAAGGCATCATATGGAACATTACGATGGTCGGTTTCCATTATGGGTTGTCTTTGAGTTGTTTACTTTTGGCATGATCTCATATTTTTATAATGATTTGACCACTGCGGATAAGAAGGCTTTTGCTGGAGTAAACTACGAACATATGGTCAGTTGGCTACGGTGCTGTACGGACCTCCGCAATATTTGTGCTCACTATGGTCGGCTGTACTACCGAATTTTCTCTGCGATGCCGAGCGGTTTCAATATAACAGACAGAGAAAAAAGGCGACTTTGGGGGTCAATTCTTACTGTAAGAGCTTTGTATCCATCGCCAGAAAAATGGAACGATGAGTTTATGCCAAGAATTGAGGCACTATTTGAAGAGTACAAGGATGACATTAATTTGTATCACTTGGCTTTTCCGAGCGATTGGATTTGTAAATTAAAAAAGTGAGTACGCTTGGAGTGGCTTTTACATAGAGAATAAACAAATTATAATTCCGGTGGAAGTGGTTCGTGTTATGAATGTAATACGGACCACTTTATCTGTCCCCGATTTCACGGTGGATTTTATTGTGGCAGGAACGGCAAAGAGACATCAGGTTTGAGGTGCTGTGGTTGC
>ERZ1106943.2239-NODE-2239-length-17037-cov-15.037216_pt1 | contig 17037 bp, 11 predicted proteins | sample MGYA00403671_ERZ1106943 | MGnify/ENA primary metagenome ERZ1106943 (study PRJEB35170, sample SAMEA104062427) | human gut metagenome | biome: human gut; feature: human-associated habitat; material: faeces | place: Denmark | collected 2012-06-14 ...
CGCGCACAGGCGCGAGAACCATTTCTGGTTCTCTTTTGGCACGCAAAAGAGAACTTAGCCCAGCGTAACCGCGCTCTGACCCCGCGCCACAAGCGCGCAACCCCACCTGACGAAACCGCGCCCCCACAGCAAAAGCACTCTATTACTTTTTCGTCAGCGACTTCATCAGACCGCCGTCGGCGATGATCTTCTGGATGAACGGCGGGAAGGGTTCGGCCTGGAAGGTCTTGCCGGTGGTCTCATCGGTGATGACGCCGGTATCAAAATTCACGCTGACAGTATCGCCTGCGCTGATGGCGTCCACGGCCTCGGGGCATTCCATGATGGGCAGGCCGATGTTGATGCTGTTGCGGTAGAAGATGCGCGCGAAGCTCTTGGCGATGACGACGGAGATTCCGGCGGTCTTGATGGCCAGCGGTGCGTGCTCACGGGAGGAGCCGCAGCCGAAGTTCCAGCCGCCCACCATGATGTCGCCGTCCTTGACGTTGTTGATGAAGTCCTTGTCAATGTCCTCCATGCAGTGGCTGGCCAGCTCTCTGGCATCCTGCGTGTTCAAGTGGCGGGCCGGGATGATGACGTCGGTATCCACGTTATCCGGGTATTTGAAAACAGAACCGTTTGCGTTGTTCATGGGTGACTCTCCTTTTCTCAGACCGTGCGGGGGTCGGTGATGTAGCCGGTCAGCGCGCTGGCGGCAGCGGTAGCGGGCGAAGCCAGATACACCTCGCTCTTGACGTGGCCCATGCGGCCCACGAAGTTGCGGTTGGTGGTGGAGACACAGCGCTCACCCTCGGCGAGGATGCCCATGTAGCCGCCGAGGCAGGGACCGCAGGTGGGGGTGGAGACGATGCAGCCCGCGTCGATGAAGGCCGTCGTCCAGCCGCGGAGGATGCACTCCTTGTACACGGCCATGGTGGCGGGGATGATGATGCCGCGCACGCCCTTTGCGATGTGTTTGCCCTTCAGGATGTTGTAAGCGGCTTCCATATCCTCGAGGCGGCCATTGGTGCAGCTGCCGATGACCACCTGGTCGATCTTGATGTCCTTGCCCTCGCTGGCGGGGTGGGTGTTCTCGGGCAGGTGGGGGTAGCTGACAGTGGGCTCAAGTGCAGAGAGGTCGATTTCAATGGTCTTCTCGTACTCGGCGTCCGGGTCGGCCTCATAGAACACCGGCTCGCGCTGGCTGCGGCCCTTGAGGTAAGCCTTGGTCACGTCGTCCACGGGGAAGATGCCGTTCTTGGCACCGGCCTCGATGGCCATGTTGCAGATGCTCAGGCGGTCGTCCATGGAGAGGGAAGCGACGCCCGGGCCGGTGAACTCCATCGACTTATACAGCGCACCATCCACGCCGATCATACCGATGATGTGGAGGATGAGGTCTTTGCCGGAAACTTTCGGCGGCAGCTTGCCGTTCAGCACGAACCTGATGGCGGCAGGCACCTTGAACCATGCCATGCCGGTAGCCATGCCGGCGGCCATATCGGTGGAGCCAACGCCGGTGGAGAATGCGCCCAGTGCGCCGTAAGTACAGGTGTGGCTGTCGGCGCCGATGACGCAGTCACCGGCGGTCACAATGCCTTTTTCGGGCAGCAGAGCGTGCTCGATACCCATCTGGCCCACATCGTAGAAATTGAGGATGTCGTACTTGTTGGCGAACTCGCGGCACTGCTTGGACTGGGTCGCGCTCTTGATGTCCTTGTTGGGAACGAAGTGGTCGAGGACGATGGCGATGTGCTCTTTGTCGAACACACCGTTGAAGCCCGCCTTTTCGAACTCGTTGATGGCGACGGGGGTAGTGATGTCATTGCCCAGCACGATGTCGAGCTTGGCGTTGATGAGCTGGCCTGCCTTGACCTCGGCGAGGCCTGCGTGTGCGGCCAGAATTTTCTGCGTCTGGGTCATTCCCATGGTTCATTCTCCTTTTGATACTCTCTCAAAAATCTCTCTTTATTTATTGTTGATCGCGCTGACCAGTGCATGGATACCGGCCACGATAATATCGGTATCGGTGCCTGCACCCCAGGTGACGATGCCGTCGCCCCACTCGAGGCCGACGTAGGAAGCTGCGCGGGAGGTGGAGCCTTCGTCCAGGCTGTGCTCGGAGTAAGTTTCCAGGTGGAAGTCCATGCCGGTGGCGCTCTGGATCGCGTTTGCCACAGCATCCAAACGGCCATTACCCACCGAGGTGACCACCTTGCGCTGACCGTTCAGATCCAGCGTGACGGTGGCGGTGATGCCGTTGACCTGTGCAAAGTGGGCCTCGACGACAGACAGGGGCTTGGACTTGTTGAGGAAGGTATCCTCGAAGATGTGGAGCACTTCGCCTGCGCTCAGCTCCTTGTGGTTGTGGTCGGACACGCTCTTGACCTTGTAGCCCAGAGCCTCGCGCATCTTGGCGGGCAGGTTGTAGCCGTAGTTCTGCTCCAGCACGAAGCCGATGCCGCCCTTTCCGCTCTGGCTGTTGATGCGGATGACGTCGGCGTCGTAGGTGCGGCCGATGTCGTGGGGGTCCACCGGGATATAGGGGCAGGTCCAGCGGTGGTCGCCCTTCTCCTTGCGGTAGGCCATGCCCTTTGCAATGGCGTCCTGATGGCTGCCCGAGAAGGCGGCGAACACCAGCTGGCCGGCGTAGGGGGTGCGCTCGTAGATGTGCATCCGGGTGACCCGCTCATAGGTGGCGCAGATGGCAGGCATATCGGAGAAGTCCAGCTTCGGGTCTACGCCGTGGCTGTACATATTCATCGCGAGGGTCACAGCGTCCACGTTGCCGGTGCGCTCGCCGTTGCCGAAGAGGCAGCACTCCACCCGCTGAGCGCCGGCCAGAACGGCCAGCTCTGCACAGGCGACGCCGGTGCCGCGGTCATTATGCGGGTGGGTGGAGATGATGACGCTGTCGCGGTACTTGAGGTGCTTGTCACAATACTCGATCTGGTTTGCGTAAACGTGGGGCATACTCATCTCGACCGTGACCGGCAGGTTGATGATCATGGGGCGGTCGGGGGTGGGCTGCATGATATCCAGGACCGCGTTGCAGACCTCAACGGCGTAGTCCACCTCGGTGCCGGTGAAGCTCTCGGGGCTGTACTCGAAGAGGAAGTTTCCCTCATACTCCTCGCTCAGCTGCTTGACCAGCTTTGCGCCGTCCACGGCGATCTGCTTGATCTCCTCCTTGGACTTGTGGAACACCTGCTCGCGCTGGGCGACGGAGGTGGAATTATAGAAATGGATGACCGCACGGGGTGCGCCCTTGACAGCCTCGAAGGTGCGGCGGATGATATGGTCGCGGCACTGGGTCAGCACCTGCACGGTGACATCGTCGGGGATCATGTTCTTCTCGATGAGGGTGCGGAGGAACTCATACTCCGTCTCGCTGGCGGCCGGGAAGCCGACTTCGATCTCCTTGAAGCCAATTTTGACCAGCATCTGGAAGAATTCCAGCTTTTCCTCGAGGCTCATGGGGACGATAAGGGCCTGATTGCCGTCGCGCAGGTCCACGCTGCACCAGATGGGAGCTTTCTCGATGTGGTCCTTCTTGACCCAGCTGTCATAACCGGCAGGGACCGGGTAATATCCCGGTGCGTACTTGGTAGCGTCCATCATAATTCTTGTCCTCCATTTTACACTTTTTGTAAACGAAAAGGCTCCCGTCTCTCAAAGGACGAAATCCCCTGAGAGACGAGAGCCTGTAATTTCTGTTACAGGACACCCGTGGTACCACTCTCTTTGCTGTGCCATAAGCACAGCCGCTCTGCACGATCGGCTTTTTAAGGCGAATCGCTGCCCTTATAACGGTGGGCTTCCGTCAGGACCTACTGTCTGCTTCAGTCCTGCCGCTCAGGGGCCAGTAACCGAGACCCTCTGCACCGCCTTGCACCATCCGGCGGCTCTCTGCACGCAGAAGGAAATCGTTTTTTCCCCGTCAACGCATTTGCGCTTTGTTCAAAGTGGTTTCATTTTAGCAAAACCCGCCGCCCCTGTCAAGCAGTTTTGCTCACAATGAAAATGAAACGATTTCACATGAATAGCAGCATAAATTTTCAAAATTTGCAACAAAAAATGACCGCCCCAGCCTACCAAGCAAAGCGGTCATTCTTATTGTTTGACTTAGCCGAGGGAAGCTGACCATTGCGGACAGCACCTTCTTGTATGTTCAGTATAGTCAAAGTGATTTGATTTGTCAAGCGGACGGCCTCCTTGTTCCTCGGTTTTGTTAAGAATCTGCGAAGTTTTTGCAAAGTTCGCCTCGAAACGCTGGTTTCTGAAATAGCGTCGTGGTATGCTGTTTGCAACGTAAGGAGGGACCCCTATGAAAGAAGTCAAGACCCCCAAAAAGCCATTGGCTATTTACTACGCCATTGTATTACTGGTGCTGCTGCTGCTCAACTTCGTGCTCGTGCCGTGGATGAGCGAACGGCAGGTAAAAGAAGTGGACTACGGCACCTTCATGTCCATGACCGAGGACAAAGACATCGGCCGGGTGGATGTGGAATCGAACCAGATCATCTTTACCGATAAAGACGAAAAGCAAATTTACAAGACCGGCCTGATGAACGACCCTGACCTGACCCAGCGCCTCTACGACGCAGGGGCCGAGTTTTCCAGCGAGATCGTCGAGCAGGCTTCGCCCCTGATGAGCTTTCTGCTGAGCTTTGTGCTGCCCATCGTCCTCTTCGTCTGGCTGGGCAATTTCATGAACAAAAAGCTCATAGAAAAGGCCGGCGGCGCGAACTCGATGATGTTCGGCGGCGTGGGCAAGTCCAACGCCAAGGTCTACGTCCAGTCCACCCACGGCATCCGCTTTGCGGATGTGGCCGGCGAAGATGAGGCCAAAGAGAACTTACAGGAGATCGTCGATTATCTGCACGACCCCAAGAAATACGAAGAGATCGGTGCCTCGATGCCCAAGGGCATCCTGCTCGTCGGCCCTCCGGGTACCGGCAAGACCATGCTGGCAAAGGCCGTGGCGGGCGAATCCAACGTGCCGTTCTTCTCCATCTCCGGCTCGGAGTTTGTTGAGATGTTCGTGGGCATGGGCGCGTCCAAAGTCCGTGATTTGTTCAAGCAGGCCAAGGAAAAAGCCCCCTGCATCGTGTTCATCGACGAAATTGACGCCATCGGCCAGAAGCGCAACAGCGGCCAGCTGGGCGGCAACGACGAGCGTGAGCAGACCCTGAACCAGCTGCTCACCGAGATGGACGGCTTCGAGGGCAACAGCGGCGTCATCATCCTCGCGGCCACCAACCGTCCGGATTCCCTTGACCCGGCTCTGACCCGTCCCGGCCGCTTTGACCGCCGTGTTCCTGTGGAGCTGCCCGACCTCAAGGGCCGCGAAGAGATCCTGAAGGTCCACGCTAGGAAAGTCGCTCTTGCCCCCGGCATCGACTTCAACACCGTGGCCCGGATGGCCTCCGGTGCCTCCGGCGCAGAGCTGGCCAACATCGTCAACGAAGCCGCCTTGCGGGCCGTGCGCGCCGGCCGCAAGTCGGTCACGGAAGCAGACCTTGAGGAGAGCATCGAGGTGGTCATTGCCGGCTACCAGAAGAAGAACTCCATCCTCACCGACAAGGAAAAGTGCATCGTAGCCTACCATGAGATTGGCCATGCACTGGTGGCGGCGCTTCAGAATCACTCCGCACCCGTGCAGAAGATCACCATCATCCCCCGCACCTCGGGCGCATTGGGCTACACCATGCAGGTCGAAGAGGGCAACCACTACCTGATGACCAAGGAAGAGCTGGAAAATAAGATTGCCACCCTCACCGGCGGACGTGCCGCCGAGGAAGTGGTGTTCGGCTCCATCACCACCGGCGCGTCCAACGACATCGAGCAGGCCACCAAGCTTGCCCGCGCCATGCTCACCCGTTACGGCATGAGCAAAGAGTTCGACATGGTGGCCCTGGAGACGGTGAACAACCAGTATCTGGGCGGCGACACCTCGCTGGCCTGCTCGGCGCAGACCCAGCGGGAGATCGACCAGCGGGTCGTGGAGCTGGTAAAGGCCCAGCACGAAAAGGCCGTCAAGATCCTCACCGACAACCGTGCAAAGCTCGACGAGCTGGCGAAGTACCTTTATGAAAAGGAGACCATCACCGGCGACGAGTTCATGGCTATCCTTGAGGAAAAAGATCCCAGCGAAAAATAAAATAGGATCTCTGCAATAATCCAGCCGCCGTATCCGTATTCATTACAGATACGGCGGTTTTCTGATACGCCGTACCGCTGATAAAAGCATTTGGGATAAACCTCTCCGTCAGCGCATCAGCGCTGACGGAGAGGTTGACTCCCTACAACTACAGGAGGATACTACTATGAGACTGCTGAACAAGAACACTGCCCGCCGCGCTGCCGCTGCTGCCGCTCTGCTGACCATGACCGCCGCCATGAGCGTGGGTGCCTTTGCTGCCGACGCCGAGGACGCGACCGTTGCCGGTTATCTGCCCCCTCAGTCGTCCGAGGTCATGGTTCAGGGTGACATTGCTCTCCACTCTGACGTTCCGGTGGGGGAGGTAGACCCCAACTACGGCGGCTACGCTTCCCCGGTGGAGAACCCCATTCAGGGCAACGTGATGATGATCTCCGACGAGACCCCCCTGCCCTCCGACACGCCGGTGGAGAAGAGCGAAGCCCGCTACACCGTCAAGGGTCTGCTGGGCAAGCAGGTGCTCTACACTGCCCGTCAGGAAGGCCGCGTGCTGACGCTGGACGCCCCCGATGACAACGCCACCTTCCGCACCACCATCCTCGACATGCAGACCCTGATGAATCAGGGCGTAAGCACACTGGTGCTCAAGACCGGCAAGACTTCCACCACCCTGAACCTGACTCTGCTGTGCCAGGGCCAGAAGCCCGGCACCCGGGTCACTCTGCGCCACCTCGGCAGCAGCGCTCACCTCACCGTGGGCTTCCGCGGCCGCCGCGACCTCATCGTTGGCCGATAAGCTTTCCCCACTCTCCTCTTCGTTTTCCATCGATACTTTTCCCTCAGACGCAAAAGACCCCCGCTGCAAACGCAGCAGGGGTCTTACTGTTTATCAAATGGTCCCGTCCGAGCCGTTCTCGCTCTGCTCCGATGCATAGAGCACCATCAGGTGGTTTGCGGACGCTTCGAGCTGGCTCTTGGCCTGACGGAGGTTCGCTTCTTCCGTCTCGTTCATCTTCTCGGGCTTATCCTTCCGCAGGCAGCGGCGGAGGTTGGCCACATCGGCCTTGATGCGGTTCTTCTCCTCCTTGTCCAGCTCCTTCTTGCACTTGGAGAGGGCCTCGTCCACCTTGTAGGCCAGCACCTCGGCCTGATTGTGGAGGTCAAGCCGCTCTTTGCGGCGGCTGTCCTCGGCCTCGTAGGCGGCCGCGTCGGCCATGGCGCGCTGGATCTCATTCTCCGAGAGGTTCGTGCTGCCGGTGATGGTGATGTTCTGCTCCCGGCCGGTGCCGAGGTCTTTGGCCGAGACTTTCACGACGCCGTTGACGTCAATATCAAAGGTGACTTCGATTTGGGGCTTGGACGAGAAGCTGGCCCGGATGCCGTTCAGCTTGAACTTGCCGAGGCTCTTATTGTCGCGGGCGAAATGCCGCTCACCCTGCAGGACGTTGATCTCCACACTGGTCTGCATGGGGCGGGCCGTGGTGAAGATCTGGCTCTTGCGGGTGGGGATCATGCTGTTGCGGGTGATGAGGGGGGTCGCCACGCCGCCCAGTGTCTCGATCGAGAGGGTCAGCGGGGTGACGTCCATCAGCACAAGGCCCTGCGCCGCTGCACCAGAAGCGCCAGCCAGCTTGCCGCCGCCCTGTAACAGACCGCCCTGCACAGCGGCACCCATCGCCACGCATTCGTCGGGGTTGAGGCTGTGGCTCGGCTCACAGCCCAGCAGCTCCTTCACCTGACGCTCGACGGCAGGCATCCGGGTGCTGCCGCCGACGAGAAGGACTTTGCCCAGCTGCGAAGCCGAGATGCCGGCATCCCGCAGTGCGTTCTGCACCGGGGCCACCGTCCGTGCCAGCAGGTCGCCGGTCATCATCTCGAACTGGGGGCGGGAGATGGTCAGATCGAGGTGGTGGGGGCCGTCCTTGCCCACAGCGATGAAGGGCAGATTGAGCTGGGCCGAGAGGGCGCTGGACAGCTCTTTCTTGGCCTTTTCGGCCTCTTCTTTCAGGCGTCCCATGGCGGCGGGGTCGCGGGAGAGGTCGATGCGGTCCGATTTCTTGAACTCTGCCACGGCGTATTCCACGATGCGCTGGTCGAAGTCGTCGCCGCCGAGGCGGGTATCGCCGCCGGTGGCCAGCACCGTAAAGGTGCCGTCTTCGATCTCGATGATGGAGACGTCGAAGGTGCCGCCGCCCAAATCGTAGACGAGGATCTTCTGGGGCGCTTCGTTGTCAAGGCCGTAGGCCACAGCGGCGGCGGTAGGCTCATTGATGATGCGCAGGACGTTCAGGCCCGCGATGCGGCCCGCATCCTGGGTGGCCTTGCGCTGGCTGTCGTCAAAGTAAGCGGGGACGGTGATGACGGCCTCCGTCACCGGCTCACCCAGGTAGCTCTCGGCGTCGCGGCGTATCTTGGTCAGTATCATGGCGCTGATCTCCTGCGGAGTCAGGTCTTTGCCGTCGATGTGGACGCGGTAGTCGCTGCCCATATGCCGCTTGATGCTGGACACCGTCCGGCCGGAGTTGGTGGCAAGCTGGCGCTTTGCCGCGCCGCCCACCAGACGCTCGCCGTCTTTGGTGAACGCCACCACGCTGGGGGTGGTGCGCTCTCCCTCTGCGTTGGTGATGACGACGGGCTTGCCGCCCTCCACCACTGCCACGCAGCTGTTCGTGGTGCCAAGGTCAATACCGATCACTCTGCTCATTCTGGTCGTCCTCTCTGTTTTTGCGACGCGCATATTTTTCCTTCAATATCATATCGGTTCCGTATGACGATTTCTTAGAGCATTTGTAAAGATTTTGTGTTTCCGCTCATTCTCTCTCGAGCAGCTGGCGGATGATGGCCTCCGTCTCGTCCAGCCAGCTCTGGGCCGTCTCGTCCCCCTCTTTTTTGCGGACGAGGAAGCCCTGCTTCGCCTCAGCCAGCTGAGCCAGCGCCTTTTTGCGGGAGATATACTGGGTCTCATACTGGGCCACCCGCAGGCAGACCTGCGGCATATAGGCGATGTCGGGGGTGGAGGCGCAGAGCTTCTGAGCCTTGCGGTAGGCCCGCAGAGCCGCACCGGCCCCTTTTCCCTGCACCATGGCATCGTCGCCCAGCGCCACCCATGCGGCCACATCGCCGGCGTCGGCGGCTTTTTTCCAGAACTTGCGGGCCTGTGCAGGGCTCTTGCGGCAGCCCCGGCCCTCGTAGAGCATCTCGCCCATCATGGCAAGGCCCTCGGCGCAGCCCTCTTCGGCAGAGAGCTGATAATAGTGCATCGCGTCGTCCCAGCGTTCCTCGGCCATGGCATGGTTGCCGGCCCGCAGCTCCGCTTCGCCCGGCTCATCGGTGTCGTGGCTGGCGTGGAGCAGACCGTTCAAAAGCGAGCAGTCCAGCGTGGCAGAGCTGGTCCACGGGTCGATGACCACGCCGTCGATGCTGTCCGAGTCCAGCGCCATCTGCATGGCGGAAGCCAGAAGCCGTTCCGCCATGGGGCGGCTGGCCGTGCCTTTATCGGCCTCTGCCATCTTCACTGAGGTGAACACCGGCAGGTAACACCGGCCCTTCTGGGTGCGCAGGGTCCAGGGCTGCAGGTCCTTTGCTTTCTCCGCCGGGACAGGATGCTCCGCCCACGGGGCGGCCCCGTCCGGCTGGTCGGACGCAGCTTCCAGCGGCACCAGGACCCTGGTGTCCAGCTCGAGGGCATAGTTGATGGCGTTCATCAGCGCCCAGAAGCTCTCCTCGTTCTGGCCCTTATAGAGCGCTGCCACAGCCCGCTCTATTGCCGGACAGCCCGTACCCAGCGGCCCGTATTCCGGCAGCTTTTTGCGGTCTGCCGCGCCCACCGGGCGCAGCCGCAGCCGTGCCGCACCATCTTTTGCCATTGCATCCACCATTCTTTCCGTTGAGATTCCTTTCCAGTATAGCAGGATTTTCCGGTTTTCTCAATCTCCGGAGCCGAAATCTGCTTTCAGAGCCGGTTTTCTTCGGCAAAAACATAGCATTCCTGCTGGGAGTGCGTTATAATAAGGAGCGTCTCGACTAAATGTATTAAAGTTAAAGAAAGGGAGTATCGAGCCTTGAACAAAATGCTTCGCTATCTCAGCGACTACAAGCGCGAGAGCGTGCTTGCACCGCTTTTCAAGATGCTGGAAGCTACGTTTGACCTGTTCGTGCCGCTTGTGATGGCCGACATCGTCAACGTGGGTATCGCGGCCCACGATTTCCACTACATCCTTGTGCGGTGCGGCATCCTGCTGCTTCTGGCCATCGTCGGCCTCACGTGCAGCCTGACGGCCCAATACTTCTCGGCCAAAGCCGCCGTGGGTTACTCCACCGGTCTGCGTCATGCGCTGTTTGAGCACATCCAGACGCTGAGCTTTTCCGAGATGGACACCATGGGCACCAGCACCCTCATCACCCGGATGACCAGCGACGTCAATCAGGTGCAGAGCGGATTGAACCTCTTCCTTCGTCTGTTCCTGCGCAGCCCCTTCGTGGTGATTGGCGCCATGATCATGGCCTTTACGGTCAACTTCCGCGCCGCCCTCATCTTCGTGGTGGCTATCCCGCTGCTGAGCGTCGTGGTCTTCGGCGTCATGGTCATCACCCGTCCGCTTTATAAGTCGGTGCAGACCCGCCTCGACCGAGTTCTGGGCCTCACCCGCGAAAACCTGACCGGCGTGCGCGTCGTCCGCGCCTTCGACAAGGAAAAGAGCGAGGTGGACCGCTTCGAGGACGCCAATGAGCTGCTGACCAAAATGCAGCTCCACGTGGGCCACATCTCCGCCCTGATGAACCCGCTGACCTACGTTATCATCAACCTTGCCATCGTGGCGCTGCTGTATGTAGGCAGCATCGAGATAAACATCGGCTGCATGGCCTCCGGCGACGTCATCGCGCTGGTCAACTATATGAACCAGATCCTGGTCGAGCTGGTCAAGCTGGCCAACCTCATCGTTCAGGTGAGCAAGGCTCTGGCCTGTGCAGGCCGTGTGCAGGCGGTTCTGGACACAAAGCCCGGCATGGAGTTCCCGGCTGAGCTCACCGGCAATGTTCCGGCGGAAAAGGCCGACGACGCCGTCTGCTTCGACCATGTGAGCCTGACCTACAAGGGCGCAGGCGCACCCAGCCTCTCTGACATCAATTTCACTGCCAAGCGTGGCCAGACCATCGGCGTCATCGGCGGCACCGGCAGCGGCAAATCCAGCCTCATCAGCCTCATCCCCCGCTTCTACGACGCCACCGAGGGCAGTGTGGAGATCATGGGCCGACCGGTCCGGCAGTACCCCCGCGCCGACCTGCGCGGCAAGGTGGCTGTGGTCATGCAGAAGGCCCAGCTCTTCGGCGGCACCATCCGCTCGAACCTGCTCTGGGGCAGCCAGAATGCCTCCGACGCCGACCTCTGGGCTGCGCTGGAAACGGCACAGGCTGCGGAGTTCGTGAAGGCCAAGCCCCTCGGCCTCGACGAGCCGGTGGAGCAGGGCGGACGCAACCTCTCCGGCGGTCAGAAACAGCGTCTGACCATCGCCCGCGCCCTCGTAGGCAAGCCGGACATCCTCATCCTCGACGACAGCGCCAGCGCACTGGACTACGCCACCGACGCGGCCCTGCGCAAAGCTCTGGCCGCTCTGCCGGGCGATCTGACCGTCTTCATCGTCAGCCAGCGCGCCGCCAGCCTGCAGCACGCCGACCAGATCATCGTGCTGGACGATGGCCGCATGGTGGGCCTTGGCCGTCACGCCGAGCTGCTGGAAAGCTGCCCGGTCTACAAGGAAATTTACGAGAGCCAGTTCAAGAAAGGGGATGCGCAGAAATGAGTGCAAAAGCAAAAAGCAAGCTGACCCCTGAACAGCAGAAGGCCACCATGACCCGGGTGCTGCAGAAAATCAAGCCCTACGGCTTCTTCGTGGTGTGCAGCCTCATCGTGGCCGCTGTGAGTGTGGCGGCTCAGCTGTATATCCCCATCCTCTGCGGCAGTGCCATCGACATGATGCTGGGCAAAGGTGCCGTGGACTTCGCGGGCGTGCTGCGCATCATCTACGAGATCATCGTGGTGGCTGTTGTCGCCGCCTTTGCGCAGTGGCTGCTGAGCGTCTGCAACAACCGCATCACCTTCGCAGTCAGCCGTGACCTGCGCAACGCCGCCATGCGGAAGATCCAGACCCTTCCCCTCTCTTACCTCGACAGCCATCCTTCCGGCGACATCGTGAGCCGGATGGTGGCCGACGTGGATACCTTCGCGGACGGCCTGCTGATGGGCTTCACCCAGCTGTTCTCGGGTGTGCTGACCATCCTCGGCACCCTGCTCTTCATGTTGCAGCAGAACGTCCCCATCACGCTGGTGGTGGTCTGCATCACCCCGCTGAGCCTCGTTGTCGCCAGCTTCCTCGCAAAGCGCAGCTACAAGTATTTCCAGGGCCAGAGCACCGTGCGCGGCGAGCAGACTGCCCTTGTCAACGAGATGATAGAGGGTCAGAAGGTCGTGCAGGCCTTCGGCCACGAGGCCCAGAGCCTCGAGGCTTTTGACGAGGTGAATGGCCGACTGCAGAACGTGAGCCTGAAGGCCATCTTCTTCTCCAGCATGACCAACCCCGCCACCCGCTTCGTCAACAACATCGTCTACGCAGGCGTCGGCCTCGTGGGCGCGATCTATGCCGTAGCCGGAGGCATCACCATCGGCCAGTTGAGCATCTTCCTGAACTACGCCAACCAGTACACCAAGCCCTTCAACGAAATTTCCGGCGTCGTGACCGAGCTGCAGAACGCTCTGGCCTGCGCAGCCCGCGTGTTCGAGCTGCTGGACGCTGAAGACCAGACCCCCGAAGCGGAGAACGCCGCAAAGCTCGTGCCGGACGGCCGCGTCCAGATCGAAGACGTCTCCTTCCGCTATCTGCCCGACCGCCCGCTCATCGAGGGCCTGTCTCTGGACGTCAAGCCCGGCCAACGCATCGCCATCGTCGGCCCCACCGGCTGCGGCAAGACCACCCTCATCAACCTGCTCATGCGGTTCTATGATGTCAACGGCGGCTCCATCAAAGTCTCCGGCACCGACATCCGGGACGTGACCCGCGCCTCCCTGCGCGGCAGCTACGGCATGGTGTTGCAGGATACCTGGCTCCGGGCCGGCACCGTGCGGGAGAACATCGCCTACGGCAAGCCGGACGCCTCCCTCGACGAGGTGGTGGCAGCGGCCAAGGCAGCCCATGCCGACAGCTTCATCCGCCGCCTGCCCGAGGGCTACGATACCGTCATCGCCGAGGACGGCGGCAACATCAGCCAGGGCCAGAAGCAGCTGCTCTGCATCGCCCGCGTGATGCTCTGTCTGCCCCCGATGCTGATCCTGGACGAGGCCACCTCCTCCATCGACACCCGCACCGAGGTGCGTATCCAGGCAGCCTTTGCCCGGATGATGCAGGGCCGCACCAGCTTCATCGTGGCACACCGCCTTTCCACCATCCGGGAGGCCGACGTCATCCTCGTGATGAAGGATGGCCGCATCGTGGAGCAGGGCGACCACGATACCCTGCTGGCGCAGGGCGGCTTCTACGCCAAGCTCTACAACAGCCAATTCGAGGGTGTGGAGACTTAACGCTTCAGCTTATAGCAATTCAACTTTTCAATGCAGCAGCGGTGAATCGCATATCGCAAAGATGCCGTTTGAACGTTGCACTATCGCAATTTTCAAAAATAGTGCCTATCAAAATAGCATATTTGCGATATGCAGTTTGCGGATGTTGCTTGTGCATTAAAAACGCAAACTGCTATAATTTCTTGGCTTGCGATAAAATTTGCGATAAACGATTTTTGGAAGGAATATAATCGTGTCGAAAGATGAATATTTGATTACAGATCCACCCCTTAAAGCGCTGACTGTTTTTGCGATGCCGATGATCCTTGGCAGCTTTTTTCAACAAGTATACAATATGGCCGATTCCATAATCGTTGGTCAATTTGTTGGCTCCTCGGCACTTGCGGCTGTTGGTGCTTGTGCTGCACTGACCAATGTTTTTATTTGTGTGGCGCTTGGTGCTGGTGTGGGCGCAGGTGTGCTTGTAAGCCGCTGTTTTGGTGCAAAAAATTATGGTAGAATGAAAACCATTGTGTCAACGTCCCTGATCAGCTTTTTGATCTTAAGCGTTGTCCTTGGTGTCTTTGGCTTTGGCTTTTCCCATTTCATGATGAGCGGATTACAGACCCCTGCCGATATATTGGAAGAAGCAGTATTGTATCTGCGTGTCTACTTTGTGGGTTTCCCGTTTCTATTCATGTACAACATTCTTTCCACCATGTTCACTTCCATCGGTGAATCCAAAATTCCGTTGGGACTGCTGATATTCTCATCTATCCTGAATGTTTTTATGGATCTCTGGATGGTGGCTGGTCTTGGTCTGGGGGTGTTTGGTGCAGCCCTTGCGACCTTGATCGCACAAGGAATTTCTGCCGTGTTTTCGTTTTTGATCTTTCTGTCTCGGATGCGGCAATACAAGAGCTCCTTTAGCAGGTTCGACCGGCAGGAGCTGTATTCCATGCTTCGCATTGCGGTACCATCGGTTTTGCAGCAGTCCACAGTGTCTATCGGTATGATGATCGTGCAGGCAGTGGTAAATCCCTTCGGCACACAGGCACTTGCCGGGTATGCGGCAACGATGCGGGTAGAAAATGTTTTTTCGCTGATCTTCGTATCCATCGGCAATGCAGTTTCGCCGTTTGTATCCCAGAATCTTGGCGCAAAGAAAATTGAGCGTATCAAAAAAGGTTATCATGCTGCACTGGTGTTGGATCTATGCTTTGCAGTTCTTGCTTTCGTGGTCATTGAAACACTGCACACACAGATTTCCTCGTTGTTCTTGGGAAAAGACGGAACCGCGTTGGCCTATCAGGTATCCGGTGATTATATGAGATGGCTTGGTTACTTTTTCATCTTCATGGGCATCAAGATGGCAACTGATGGCGTTCTTCGCGGACTTGGAATCATGCGGCCGTTTCTTATTGCAAATATGGTAAACCTTGCGATCCGCTTGTCTGTTGCTTTGATTTGTGCGCCGCGTTTTGGTATTGCTTTTGTTTGGCTTGCAGTCCCGGCAGGTTGGCTTGCAAACTTCCTTATTTCCTATGCGGCGCTCAGAAGATCACTGTTTCTGTTGTAGTTGGTTCATTGCAGTTTCAGCTTACAACAAAAAATGAGATAGGCAGCCCCTTTCGGGGAAGTCTATCTCATTTTTTCGTTGGGGCTATTTTGCAACAGCCCCATTTTTGTTTGCTCTGTTTTATTTTTTGCGGGTCGGCAATAGTTTCTTTTTTACCTGTTTTCGGCTTTCAGCACCGTTGCCTCAGCAGGCGGCGGTGTGAGGGTGGAGTGGGCCAGAATAAAGGCAGCGGCGCGGCTGGATGCGATGCGCTGGGCGGCGCGGCGGCGGTCGTTGGAGGCGAAGGTGTGCTCCCCGTCCCGCTTTGCGTCCCAGTGGGCAAGCTCGTCATCCACCTCGGCTTCCGTCGGCCAGAGCCCTTCTTTCTGCGCCACCAGCAGCAGACCCATCCGGCTGCGCAGTTTGCGCTCGGCCTCGGCGTGGAGCCAGGCTCGGAATTCTTCCACCGTCTGGCCCTGCACCTTTAAGTACTGGTCGAAATTGACGCCGTTGGCCTGCATCCGCAGGTTGAACTGGCGCTGCTCGGCAAAGTAGTTGCCGGCCACCAGCTGCTTGGGCAGCGGGCCGGTGACGTGTGTACCCAGCTGGGCGATGAGGGCCTGTTCGGCCACGGCGCGGGCCTGCTGGCAGCGCTGGGCGTAGATGTCCTGCGTCACCTTGGCGCGGAGGGCGCGCTTGCCCTCGGCGTCGGCGGCGCGGTCTTCGTCACCGTGGCGGCGGTTTATTTCAAGCTCGATGGTCAGCTCCCGGATGGGCCGGGGCTGGACGGGCTGGGTAAAGCCGGTGTACTCTCCCAGTTCCAGCGGCGGCAGGCAGAAGAACTGCGCCCCCGCCCGGAAGCCCTCGGCCCGGTTGACCGCCAGAAGCTCAAAATCCGGGTCGGTGACGGGCTGCAAATCGTTTTCTTTCATCAGCTGGGCGAACAGAGGCGAGAAACCCTCCAGAATCGCCCGATTGACCGCCGCCGTCAGCAGGTCATCCTCGTCCTGCGGAGCGTCCGGGGCCGCCTTTTCGGCCTGCACCGCCGCTTCCAGCTCTTCTGCTGCGGCGGAAAAGACCACCCGGCAGTCACCGGGTTCTGCCATGCCAAAATGTTCGAGTTTCATTTTCTTTTCCCCCTCTCAGCGGACGATGCCGGCCATCAGCACCAGCAGCACGATGCCCAGCACGACGTACAGCACCTCTGCACCCAGGACGGACTTGTCGCCCTCGACATACATCTCGGCGGGGTCGTCGGGGTTATAATAAAGGGTGACGACAGCTCCCTGTGCAAGCTCTCTGCCCTTGGCAGACTTGGGGTAATGGAGGCGGTGGGTGCCGCCAGCAGTGGTGAACTCCAACAGGTAGGCTTTGCCGTCCCGGCTCTGGACGGTGCCTGCCACAGCGGCCTCGACCTTTTCGCCCCTGGTCATGAGCTTGCGGCGTCTCGACCAGCTCCGCCATGCCATGTAGAACATGATGCCTGCACCGATGAGAAAGATAATGATGTTGAACATTCGCAGTTTCCCTCTTCCGTAAATAGTCCCGCCGGGCCGCTGCCCCGCAGGGGTAATATTTATTGTATCATACTCCGCCGGATTTTTCGCCCCATTCGGCCTATACGGAATGCAACAATTTTCGCAAAAAAATTTGTCGTACTATTTTTGCAGAAAACGCTTGACTTTCTTTGCACCTGTGGTATAATAAATATCGTTCCGAGCCGAACGGCAGCGAACAAAACAGAATATGCGGATATGGCGGAATTGGCAGACGCGTTAGATTCAG
>ERZ1106943.2248-NODE-2248-length-16971-cov-21.094881_pt1 | contig 16971 bp, 13 predicted proteins | sample MGYA00403671_ERZ1106943 | MGnify/ENA primary metagenome ERZ1106943 (study PRJEB35170, sample SAMEA104062427) | human gut metagenome | biome: human gut; feature: human-associated habitat; material: faeces | place: Denmark | collected 2012-06-14 ...
CACTGCTGTGCTTCCTCTGACAGAAAGGATATGTCCACGCCCTGTGAAAAACCCAATTTCTTGGTATCCACCATTTCAAGAAGCTCATCGGACAGCCTTGAAAGCCAGATATAACGCTGTACCTTTTTCGCATTCTCCCCGGCAGCTTCCCCCACTTCATCAAGGGTATTCTTGCCCGATTTCTTTCCCTGATGCTTCATGGCTTCATACTTCATCTTATAGGCTTTTGCCTTTTCACTCGGTAAAATATCCTCTCTCTGGATATTGGAATCCACCATGATAATGGTTGCTTCATCATCGGAATAATTGCGGACAATAATCGGCATTTCCGTTTTTCCGGCTCTTTCTGAGCCATGCTTCCTGCGGTGTCCGGCGATCAGCTCATATCCGCCTCCGGCTCTCGGTCTTGCAATGCCCGGAATAAGTACCCCGTAAAGTCTGATACTCTCCGTTGTTTCCTCCATCTTTTCATCGTCCAATACCTTAAATGGGTGGTCTTTGAACTCATGAAGGTCTGCTAACGGGACATTGATAATCTGCTCTGCCCCTATTTCCTGTGCGCTGCTTCCACCGAATAAATCATCAAAACTCTCCATTTTGATTTTAGATGCGCTTCCTGTCTTTGTATTATTGCTCATTTGCAAGCACCTCCTCTGTCAAAGAATTGTAGGCAGATGCCACCTTCCCCTTTGGATCATGCTTATAAATGCTAACACCTTCCGCAGAAATCTCCGCCGCCCTTACCGAAATCGGGATAATGTTGGTAAATATCTTTACCCTGCTTCCATAGGCTTCCTTCAGCATGGAACTGATGTCCCTTGCATAATTCGTCCTACTGTCAACCATCGTCAATAAAATGCCCTCTATCTCCAGTTTCGGGTTAATCTGACGCTTTACCTTGCCAATGGTCTTGATAAGCTGCTGTAAACCTTTAACAGGCAGATATGCTGCCTGCACAGGTATCAAAATACTATCGGCACAGGCAAAGGCATTTATGGTAATCATGCCAAGTGAAGGCATACAGTCGATTAAGATGTAATCGTAATAATCCCGCACCATGCTTATGTACTCCTGCATGATACGCTCCCGACTCATGACATTCACAAGGGAAACCTCCAGACCGGAAAGCTCAATGTTTCCCGGCATAAGGTCTATTCCTTCCTCATGGTGTAAAATACCCTCCATAGGCTCAACTTCCTCGTCCTTAATCAGACTGCCCTGTGCATCGGCATCAATCAAAAGTACCTTTTTCCCCTGTTTTGCCAGTCCTATTCCTAAATTGCTTGTTGTGGTGGTCTTTCCGACTCCACCTTTCTGATTTGCGATTGCTATAACTCTACACATGATAAATTCTCCTTTGCTTTCTACTGATTTTCTTTTACGTTGCTTTTTCTGACTTCCACATAATCCCTGTGGAATTTCTTTGTCCCTTTATTCGGGTATAAATCTGAAAACTCTGTTACTTCAATCTTGGGATTTCTCTGCAAAATCTTTCCAAACCATTTAATATCATTCTTTGTTCCCATCAATCGAACCTTTAACATCAATCTGCTCCTCCAAACAGGGCATACAGTTTTAGGTTTACGGTTGCATATTCTGGGTACCGAATCTGTATTGCCTGCCAAAAAAATGGTGCATAGGCACAGCAGAATAGTTCTTCCACCGTATACTGCCTACACTCATTGAGCTGTTCCTCTGCGTCCTTGTAATCATCCACTCTTGGTGTACTGTTGCAGTACAGATTAAACGCCATTCTGACTACTTTGACACTTCCGCTGGTCTGCCAACCTTCCTGTAAACATTCTGTTTTTACACAGCCTGTCTTAAAATCATAAATGCGGTTCGCATTTCTTCTGGTATCGTTGTTAATACCAATGCAATAGCAAAGTGCCTTGTGGTACACATCCTGATACCTTACCTCTTTTAATTTCTCGTAGTAGAATTTCTCATGTGCATCGCTGATAAAAATAATGTTCTCTGCACCTAACGCTGTACTGTTCATGTTTTGAACCTCCTTTTTTGAAAATAAAAAGGACTTTACTAATTGTTTTTCACAACTAATAAAGTCCTAAGTTTCATATTCATTTCTAAATTCGTGCTAGGGATTTCTTACTAATTTTTTATTCTTAGTAAATTCTTAGTAAATTGCTCCCTCAGAGTCCAAAACATACTATAAATTCAAGGTTTTCAGCGTTCTCGGAAAATACTGCCGTGGCAGATAAAAAGTACTTTTATCATAGTTTTTTCTCCTTAATATAATAACCTCACCAGACAACAATCCAGTGAGGTCATATAATCACGCTTTCTGTTTAGGTACAAACTCAAGCTTGCTGATATCTGCCTGATTAATACCAGTACGTTCTAGTACATAATGTATCTGTGCTAACATCTCAGTATCATCCAATACTCTTGTCAGACCAACAAGTTTTTCATCATCCCAGACAGTAAGCACAGTTGAGGAATTCATAAGAGCCTTATACAGTCGATCTGGATAATTTCCTGATATCCAATGAACCGATAGAAATAACTTTTGAATCTGTTCTTTCGTAAACTTTTTTCTTCTGTATATATAAGCATAATCTATTTCCCCCTATCTGTTATGATCACATCTCTGGCATTGCAGCATTTCATTTTCAACATCATCTTTATAAAAACACCTGACCATTGGCAAATATTCTGCAAAATAGGCTCAACAGATTTTCCTTTTTGTGTCAACATATACTCTACCCTTGGCGGAATTTCATCATAGGATTTTCTTTCAATAATCCCAACTTCTATCAGGTATTTTAATGTTGCGGCAAGTACTGTATCCGTAATATTGCACATTTCTCTTCGAAGTTCACTGTATCGAAGCTTTTCGGCTGCAGATAACACACTTATTATGCGTGATTTCCATTTTCCACCAAATATTGCCAATCCATATTCAAGTGGGCAACGTATATCATCATCTAATTTTTTCTCATATTTTGCCATTAAAAATCACCTTCCAGCTCTACGCATCGCTGCTAAAGCCTCTTGTCTATTAAACTTATTCTCTCCTTTTTCTTTCACATATGCTGTCATTATAGCTTGATGGTGATTCTTTTTAAAGTTACTATGAAATTTATTAGCAGCTCTTTGTTATATTTCTTTATTATATTTCTTTCTTATTCCCAGCACCTCCGATTTACGCTTTAACCCCTCTTCTACCTCAATACATTTGTATTATTATTGCAAAGCACCTCAAAATGATTTCGATGCGTTTTTATAAAGCCTTCTTTTTGCAGCTTTGATATCTCAGTAGACATTGCTGCGCGGTCAATGCAAAGATAATCTGCCAGCTGCTGCCTGTCAAAAGGAATATCAAAGGACAAGGACGAATGTCTGATAGATTCTGCTGACAGGTATGACAATAATTTCTCCCTTGTTGTCCGCTTGCCAACATGTGTAATCTTATCATTCAGAATCAGTATCTTATTTGCCAGTACACTGACCAGATTGCGAATCAGCTTCTGATGATGCCCACATGCAGTTGGACAAGTAACCAGAAGCTTCTGTATATTTAAAAAAACAATCTCACAATCCTCATCTGCTACCACACTGATGTTCAGAACAGCACCAGGGCTTGCCGCATATGGTTCTCCAAAAAAATCACCAGCATGACATTTAGACAGAATATTCCGATGTCCCCAGAGATCCTCCTGAATAATAAGAACACAACCTGACAATACTAATCCCATTACCTGTGTAGAATCTGCTGCTCTGAAAATATAAGAATCCTTCTCTTTAGAAACTGTTACTGCCTCTACACAGTGCAATACAGATAATATCTCATTATCAGTAAGACCTTTAAAAAAAGGACTGTTTTTTAAAATAGGTAAATATTTTTTCAAAATCTCACCTCCTGTTGGAAATCAAACATACAAGTTGTATTTATTATAATATGATTCTACCAGAAACAAAAATAAAATTCTATTAATGGAGGGTAAAATGATAAGAAAAATTATACGTATTGATAAAGAAAAATGTAACGGATGTGGTGCATGTGCAACTGCCTGCCACGAAGGTGCCATTGATATTATAGACGGAAAAGCCGAGCTGGTAAGAGAACATTTTTGTGACGGATTGGGGGATTGCCTCCCAGAATGTCCTACAGGAGCTATTTCATTTGAGGAAAGAGAAGCACCTGCATATGATGAAGATGCTGTAAAAGAAGCACAGAGTAAAATAGCTGCCCAAAACCATGCAATGTCACCTCACACCGGCTGTCCAGGATCTAAAATCATGCAGATACAGCGAACAAAAACGCCTGAGACCGCAAAACCATTTTCAGGTGCAGATTCGATATCACAACTTGAGAACTGGCCGGTACAGATCAAACTTGCACCTATCAGTGCACCATATTTTAATGGTGCAAAACTTCTGATAGCCGCCGATTGTACTGCTTACGCTTATGCTGGATTTCATCAGGATTTTATTCAGAATAAGGTAACACTAATAGGTTGTCCGAAATTAGACCAGGTTGATTATAGTGAGAAACTGGCTGCTATTATTCAGAATAACAACATTCAAAGTGTGACAATCGTAAGAATGGAAGTTCCATGCTGTGGTGGTCTGGAGATGGCAGTAAAAAATGCACTTCAAAATAGTGGAAAATTCATACCATGGCAGGTTGTAACAATAAGTATTGATGGAAAAATTATTGATTAATAAGGAGATTACTGGAATGAATAAAAAAATGTTTTGTTTTCAGTGTGAACAGACAGCCGGATGTACTGGCTGTACAGGAAATGCAGGTGTCTGTGGAAAAAATGCAGATACAGCCAAATTACAGGATGAGCTGACAGGTGCATTGATTGGTCTTGCAAGAGCTGTAGACAGTGCATCAGCTATTTCTAAAAGAACCGTACAAGTCATAATTGAAGGTCTGTTTACAACAGTTACAAATGTAAGTTTTGATAATGCAGCAATCGAAGATATGATACAAAAAGTCAGAGCTGAGAAAGAACGACTGGTTCCTGACTGCAGCAAATGTCAGTCGCCATGTGGTAAAACAAACGAATACGACATGCAGCAGATGTGGAATGCCGATAAAGATATCCGCTCTTTAAAATCTCTTATTCTTTTTGGTATTCGTGGAATGGCCGCCTATGCTTACCATGCAAATGTTCTGAATTATGAAGATGATGAAGTAAACAGATTCTTCTGCGAAGCATTATTTAAGATTGGTTACGAAGAAAGTATAGAAACACTGCTTCCTACGGTACTTAAAGTAGGCGAGATCAACCTTAGGTGTATGGCACTTCTTGATAAAGCAAATACAAACAGCTATGGAATGCCAGAGCCCACTGATGTTACACTTACCATCGAAAAAGGTCCTTTTATTGTCGTGACAGGTCATGATCTTAAAGACCTGCAGCTTTTACTTGAACAGACAGAAGGAAAAGGAATCAACATATATACTCATGGTGAAATGCTCCCTGCCCATGCATATCCACTCTTGAAAAAATTTCCACACTTAAAAGGAAATTTTGGAACTGCATGGCAGAATCAGCAGAAAGAGTTTGATCATCTTCCAGCTCCGATTCTTTACACTACCAACTGTCTGATGCCGCCAAAAAGCAGTTATGCTGACAGAGTATTTACAACAGAGGTGGTTGCTTTCCCTGGCGCTGTTCATATTGATGAGAAAAAAGATTTTACGCCAGTTATCAAAAAAGCACTTGAACTTGGTGGCTATAAAGAAAATCAGACATTAAAAGGCATCAATGGAGGTACGAAGGTGACAACCGGATTCGGTCATTCAGCTATACTGTCACATGCCAATACTATAGTAGATGCTGTAAAATCAGGTGCAATCAGCCATTTCTTCCTGGTTGCCGGATGTGATGGTGCTAAACCGGGTCGAAACTATTACACAGATTTTGTTAAACAAACTCCTTCTGACAGTATCATCCTCACCCTGGCATGTGGCAAATTCCGTTTCAATGATCTTAATCTTGGAGAAATCAATGGTCTGCCACGACTGATGGATATGGGGCAGTGTAACGATGCTTATGGGGCGATTCAGGTTGCTCTGGCACTTGCGGATGCATTTGGATGTACTGTAAATGAGCTTCCACTCTCCTTCGTTCTTTCATGGTACGAACAGAAGGCAGTCTGCATTTTGTTAACACTTCTGCACCTCGGAATCAAAAACATCCGTCTTGGTCCTTCTCTACCTGCGTTTTTGTCTCCTAATATTCTGAACTTTCTTGTGGAAAAATATGGCATAGCACCTATCACCACACCAGAAGAAGACATCAAAGCGCTGATAAACACTCCATAACACCAATAAAGCCGATAAAGCCAATAAAGCCGATACAGGAATAAAAACCCTGCCTCGGCTTTTTCTTTTGTCATTCTCCAGGACACAAAATATCCTCATTCTCATCATATTTTCTTCACTATTCCCACCTACACTATAGATAAGATGTAAGGGGCAGAAGTAGCAATCTCTATATTAACTAAAGAAATAATGAATGAAAGGATGAATATATATGATTAATTTAAAAAAAGTAAACAAATCATGCGTAGCCGCAGTTATTCTTGCAATGTGTCTTATGACATCAGGCTGTGGTTCACAAAACTATACAATCAACAGCAAAAATACTGATACCACTGTAACTTCCAGCATTACTGCCCAGGATACCAATGTAACTCACGCAGATGATGCCGATAACTACAAAACTGAAATAACAGGAGAATTCAGCATTACATCAACTGATGGTTCTACAATAACACAGAATGATTCCGTATATACCATAACACAGGCTGGCGAATATACCGTTACCGGACTCTTATCAGAAGGACAGATTGTAGTTGATGCTGACGATAATGCCGAAATCACCATTGTATTGAATGGTACATCCATCACATGTTCTAACGGTTCCCCTATTTATATTAAAAATGCTGATAATGTAAAAATCAAATCTGAGGAAAACACTTATAACTGTATAGTTGATGCAAGAGCTGAAGCTGACGACAATTCAGACAATTCTTCCAGTGAAAATGGTAATGCTGCCATCTATGCAGCATGTGACCTTAAATTGGTTGGAAAAGGAGCATTATCAGTAACTGGCAACTATAACAACGGTATCCAGAGCAAAGATGACATTTCTATTAAAAATGTTACCATCAAGGTTAATGCTATAAATAATGCTATAAAAGGAAACGATGAGGTAGCTATAGAATCTGATGAAATAATAGCTATATCCAGAAAAGGCGATGGCATCAAAACATCAAACAGCAGTCTTTCAACCAAAGGAAAACAGAAAGGAAATGTAATAATATCTGGTGGAAATATTGATATATATGCTGCCTGTGACGGCATAGATGCTGCATATGGCGTAGATGTTTCAGGTGATGGAAATCTGAATATATATACAGATACTTATTCTGATTATAGTGAAGCCGTGGCTGCCGACAACTCCGGTTCTTCAACCAGCAGCTCTGGTTCTTCGGCCAGCAACCCAGGTTCTTCAATCAGCAACCCAGATTCATCAGCCAGCAACCCAGGTTCATCAAATCAGAATCAAGGTTCATCATCTAAATCATCATCCAATGCAACTATGATGACATACACAACAACTGCCAATACAGACAACCAGAATAACAGCAGCGTGGGAACTCCACCCGATATGAACAATGCTCAGAACAATGGTAACATGGGCAATCCTCCTGATATGAACAATACTCAGAACAATGGTAACATGGGCAATCCTCCTGATATGAATAACAGTAGCAGCAATTCAGGCAATAATCCTGACATGAAAGGTAACTTCAGCGGTGGAAACAGAGCTGCTAATGGTATGCCTGGCAATAACAGCTCAGGAAATTCATCTAAAAAGTCTTACTCTACAAAGGGAATCAAAGCCGAGAGCGAGATAAATATATCTGGTGCAGCCATTAACATAAGTTCAACTGATGATGGTATTCATGCCAACTCAGATTCTGGTGTTCTTGAAACCGGCGAATATGGCAAGGGTATAATATCTATATCAGGTGGAACTATCACAATCTCTACAGGTGATGATGGAATACATGCAGATAAAGAGCTTAATATAACTGATGGATATATAAATGTTTTAACATCCTACGAGGGTCTTGAGGCTATAACAATCAACATCAGTGGTGGACAAAACTTTGTATATGCAGCTGATGATGGCATTAATGCATGTACCGGAGATGGCACATCTACTCCTCTTATTAATATAACTGGTGGATACGTTGATGTAACAACCGGTTCTGGCGATACAGATGGTATAGATTCTAACGGCAGCTACACACAGTCTGGCGGTATGGTTTTTGTAAAAGGCGGCAGTTCATCAGGTCAGGTATCTGGTTCTATTGATGTTGACGGAAATATTACTATAACTGATGGAACATGTGTAGCTTTAGGCGGTATATGTGAAACTCCTGTAAATTCAGTTAATGCTTACGTATTCAGCTCTGTATCCTTTAACGCAGGAAGCTACTCAGTAAAAGATTCCAGCGGTAATGAAATAACAAGCTTTACATTAAACAACAGTTACTCAAATGGCTGGATATGCACATCTGCTCTTACAACAAACACTGAATACACTCTTTACTGCGATGGTTCTTCATTAACAAACTGGACACAATCTGCAGGAACCATGGGTGCATCCAATGCCGGCGGCTTTGGCAGCAATCCAGGCGGTTTTAATGGTGGTGGCCGAGGAGGTAACATGAATGGCGGAAAAAATATGAACGATAATAGAAATATAAATGGCAATAATACACCAAATAACAATAATGTACAATAACAATTGCAAACAATAGTTTGATTGAATTTTAGTTGGTGACGAACGGACGACAAATATAAGATACAGGCAGTCCTGTATCTTATATTTGTCTGGTTGTGGTGTAATTTACTTACTGATATTCAATTAAATCATCTGTCTGCTTTTAATATGTAATATGGTGTAAAGTCATACTCTAATGTATCTGGCTTTTCCACCTTCAAAACTTCCCATTTTGAAATGCATGGATGTGTTTTAGCATACATATCTTTTCTTTCAGCTTTCTCATATTTAAAGCCATGTGTTATCATGAAAATATTCCATCTTCTGTGTTCAATTCTTTCAAGCTCTTCTCTGTTATCTGTAAGAGAATATGCATGTTTTTCATAAATAATCCATTTTTTAATATCCTGATGCAATGATTGTGCTATACTTGATTCCCTGTCAAATATGCCCTTATTATGCCATACCTCATCTATTTCTTCTGATATTTTCTTATTCTCTTTAAGCTCTATTGAATCTTTCTTAAGACGTTCCTCTATATCTTCAGATAACATAAACTTATCATCCACAACAATATTTTTATCTGCTTTATATCTGCTTATTATTTCATACAACATATTGTATCTATGATTAAATATCTTTGCATCATTTACAATATCACGATTAGTTATAGAAGCATATGAAAAAATATCTTTATTCTTGTTTATTGTAAATAGATTCTTCTCACCATAAATATTAGCAAAATCATTGTTTTCCTTAGCCCTGACAACTATAGGAATATTAATACAGCTATCACCCTTATTGTATAACAGCTGCTTCAATTCAATAAGTGTATTAGACATTGAATGTGTATCACTCATTGCCACAATAAGATATGTAAATAATTTGTCGTCATTACATCTTTTAAAAATACTGTTAAACTGTAATGTCCTTGCATCCGTATTAAAAAATCTTAAACATACCTTTCCATCTATACCAAATTGATCTGGTATTGTATCAAATGGAAATTTCAATTCATAATATTCAATACTTTTACCTTCATATATATCTTCTTTTATGAACTTCAATCCCTTCAGAACATCAACTGAAAAATTCTTCATGAAACTTCCTATTATTGATTCCATATCCTTATCAAATACATCTATGCATATAGTAGACTCTGCTGATAAAACCGACATATTAAGTCCTTGTATTAATGCACTCTGGCCAAAATCACCAAATCCAATGATTCCTATATGAACATCATAATCATCACCCTTATTAGCTGTATATACAGGATGTTCTTTATACATTTTATTGACAGCCATTTTATTAACATCTACTATGTCAAGATCAAAAGTTCTTGTATCTATTTTATCATAATACTGTCTTATCAGTTCTGCCATTGAATTGTCATTGCAGCACAGATGAATCTGCAGATACTCTTTATTTTCAGATGCATTTATATTTTTTTCAAAGCTCTTTGTAAATGCATTTAAACATTCAATATTTTCTATTGAATTATCATCACACAGAAAAACATCACTGAATTTACACATATCAAGTATTTTTATTACACTTTCCATATGCATATCCTGATACTTCTGCACAAACTTTACACCTTTGTTTATATATTTAAGTTTCTTATCATCAGAAAGTATGGTGCTTTCAACCACTGTAACACGACAATCTTTAGTCAATGCATCTATAAGAGGAAACTTATATTTTCCTTCACCAATAACCAATACGCGCTTTTTATTTCTCTGGCTAAACAGTCCTCTGACATAGCTGGCTGGTTTTCTGATAAGAACGGTTAATGCACCTATTGTACAGAATGGTGCAACAATAACAGCAATACAATACACATATGTTATTATTCCACTTAATATGCCACCACCTGTTGCCTGCATATATGCAATAGCTTCTTTCTGCTTTATATCAGGATCTATCTTATATGCTTTAATTGCATTCTGTATGTTTAATGTTACTTTAAGAAACGGATTATCTACATTATGGTAGAAAAATATACCTTCAATCACACATATAATAAATACTGCAAGTGCCGTATACCATAGATAATCTTTGTATTTATTTCGCTTCATATTAATCTCCATTTCTGTGCATGAAAATCAACATTTTCATACCCTCTCCTTAGTTTTAAAAATCAAAAAATCATTTTTAATTATATTAATTATGAGTAGCCTTTATCTGTATTAGCAGTAATATCGCTTACAACTTCCTCTCCGCATACATCTTTTATTGTGCTGACTATATCATTTATTGTAACGCCAACACCATACACATTGTCATTAAGCATTAACATAACCAAGAACCTCTCTACACATAGTTGCACATAGCTCTTTGTATATGCATCATCTATAAACGCATCAACTCCACGACAATTACCCGACTCCATATTCTCTGGAAACTGATCTGTCTATAATGGATTATGTCCACTAAAATCTCCATCGAAATATACATTCAATCCATGTTCTTTTACCAACTTATATACAATATCCCCTAATACAGTTTTCCAATCATCACTCTTATAACTTATAAAAACATATGACTTGCTGTTAATCCCATTTTTATCTTCTCCTTATAATACACTCGTATTTTATATTAAAAGTCCCCACTAATAAGGTACTTTTGGTGTTCCTATTCTTCAATCAGTAGTAACTCTTTTCAAATTTCACCTTGCATATGTCAATTCTTCATTTCCCTTATCGTAATCAAACCTACCATCATTCTTTTCTTCTATCGCCTTAATAATATGATAAGTGTATTCGTTATAAGGCGTTGGTATTCCAAATTCTTCTCCCATACGCATAAGTGCACCGGAAAACATATCTATCTCGGTATGTCTTTTAGCATCTATATCCTGAAGTGTAGAGTATCTTGCTGTTGGCGGCACTGCACTTCCACGTGACGATGAATTATCAATAACACTTAAATCTATTCCTTTTGCCTTAGCTATTGTTTCAAGCTCATGTCTTAAACCATCGCTTATAGCCTTCATATGTTCACTATCCCTGTAACATCCGACACCTGCACCAAGTACTGCCTGTGGAAGATTATTACTTACATTAAGTCTGAACTTACTCCACATTTCTTCTTTTATATGCTCTGTCACTCTGTAGTTAAGCCTGCTGGCTGCAAAAAGCTCATCTATCAACTTTATCCTGTCACTCACAGGTGTCTGTTCTGATATTTTGTCTGATGCAGATACCTTATCTGCTGTTTCCCCAAAAATAATTCCTATTGTTGTATCAGGATTAAAGTAATATCCCCTACCATCTCTATGAGAGGCAACCTTTATAAGTGAATATACAATATGTGACATGCCTATCCTGTCTGCAATGATATCTTCACTGTCAACACCATTCATAAGACTCATAACTATAGTGTTTTCTCCAATAGCTGTAGCAATGTTGTCAAGTGCTCCTTTTAAAGCTCCATACTTTAACGAAACTATCAAAAGGTCAACGCCTGTATTATGCGCTTCTTCGGGTGTCCACACCTCTGGTCTGTATACTTCATCGTTTATAAGACAACCTTCTTTTCTCAGCCTTTCTTGACGTTCTCCCTGTGCTATTAGTCCCAGCCTTACATCCTTTAAGCCTGCAAGTCCCCATATAACATATGAACCTACAGCTCCTGCTCCTAATATAGCAACGGTCTTTATCTTCATGATGTTCTCTTTCCTCTTTTCTATAAAATATATTTCTAGTTATACTTATGGATACATTTCTGAATATACTTGGCCATATACTTATATTTCTTACACCAAAAATATCTTATTCATATTTATTATATTTGCAATCTGCTGCTTTATCAACCTATTATTTCATACTATTATTTTCAATACTGTTATTCATATCCTATTTTATTTTTTACCTATTGTTCATACTATTATTTTACCAAAAAAGCGGATGTCTGAATAACAAACATCCGCTTATATTTTATAACTGATATGATGTAAACGTCATAAGACAAAAAGTCTTTCTTAACCTACATGATAAGATTTTTAAACGCTTACTTAGTATGCAACTCCATTAGATACTTCAACATAGTAAATATTAACTCCGCCATCCTCGGCTATGAGATAATATTCACCTGCAACTGGCACTCTGAATGAAACTGACTTAAGTGAATTTCCTGGAATCTTTGATGTAGATGTAATATCCTTTCCATTCTTATCAACTATCTTAATAAGTCTTGATTCAGATGTGCTTGAGCTTGTTGCATATACCTTCACCTTAGCTTCTCCAGCTGTTTTAAACGCAATAGCTCTTCCTCTTGTACTGCCTTTACCAGAAAGCTTGATTCTTCTTGTAAAGTCTATTCCTTTATATTCCTTGCTGCTCTTATCTACTGTAACTGTTGCTTTGCTTCCGGCAACAATCTTAAAGCCATCAACAGTAAGTGTTGATTTTAACTTTCCTGTATTTACATCATTAGCATTTAGAACAAGCTTGGTACCGCTTACAGTCGAATCTGTCTTTGATTCTGTAGCTTTAGTTGCTTCTGTTGTTTTTTCTGTTGCCTTTGTTGCTTCTGTTGTTTTCTCTGTTGCCTTTGTTGTTTCTGTTGTTTTTTCTGTTGGCTTTGTTGTTTCTGTTGTTTTTTCTGTTGCTTTTGTTGTTTTCTCTGTTGGCTTTACTTCACCAGATGTCTTGCCTGTAACACTTATAACCTGATTAGCTACACCAAAATGTGCTCCAAGTGTTGAATAACTTCCCTGTGTTTCGTAAAGTCCCTTCATATTAATAGTTCCATCAGAATTTCTTAACTGCTTGTCTACATTACCATTAAGATTGATAAAATCAACAGCATTTTTAAACATTCCTGATACTTTAGATGGATTATCAACTACTGTACCCTTCTTGTCGCCGCTAACAACTGGTATTGGTAATAATCCTGATAATCTGTAATACTTACCTGTATTATAGTATATAGAATCACTCATATTACCTGTAAATTTATCTGAGTCTATAGCATTTGCTGAAACAAGACCTACGTACACTGCCTTATTTGATGCTCTGTAGCATAAGAAGTTGCCCTTCTTTGCTGACTTACCATTGCCCCATGCTGTGGCATTCATGATTGTAAGACCTGATGGATTGTTGTTGTCAGTGAATCCTGTTGCCCCATTGTTAAACGAGAGACAGTTAAGTACAACATGAGGTGTACCTACACCTGAACCACCGAGCTTAAAGCCATTCATATCTCCGTTAGCATAATGAACTCCGTTAGATAATGTTCCATTGCCGAATGAAACACAGTTTCTTATAGTTATCACACCGATAGGACCTGTAGCTGACTTAGCGAAAAGATCCCATCCATCATCAGAGTTGCAATATGATATACATCCATCAAATACATTGCCTTCGCCGCATGTAAGCTTTGCTGCAAAACCATCTGCATTTTCACCTGTACCACCCTGGTCTGGATAATCACAGTTATCAAATGCTGTACAGTTGATTATAAGGTTGTTTGATGGCCATAAATCTTTAGTTGCTGCTGTTGTGTCATATCTTGATATCTGAAGTCCTGAATCTCTGTTTGCTTCGAATACACATTTTTCAAATATGTTGTTGTTACCAGCAAGTAACACGCCGTTATCACCAGCTCCATAGAAGTTGATTCCCTCAAAATACCAGTAATCTCCATCTACAACAACACCTCTGTTTGCGCCATCAAGTGTCTGTGCTGAGAAATCAAACTTAACCTCTGCACCATCAGCTGCTTTTACAACTATATAAGCGCCGCTTTTTCCATTCATGGCATTATTAATAACTATCGTATCTGTAAACTTGTAAGTTCCAGCCTTAACTATGATAACATCTCCTGCCTTAGCACTGCTTATAGCTGTAAGAATATCAGATGCTGACGAAACATACTTTGCATTCTTAAAATCTGAATCCTTCTTTGTACTTAAATCTGTATATGCACCTGAATATGAGAGACTTGTCTTATCATAACTGTTTTTAGTATCTGAACCTGTACCTGTAGTTTCCTTCTCAGTTACCTTTGTTGCTTCTGTAGCTTTAGATGTAGTAGCCTTCTCTGTAGTCTTAGTTTCTTTTTCTGTTGCCTTAGATGTAGTAGCCTTTTCTGTAGTCTTAGTTTCTTTTTCTGTTGCCTTTGTTGTTTCATCTGTAGAAGGCTCTGGAGTTACTATGTTGGCATTAGTTCCACCAACAGCCACAAGCTCTGTGTTTTTATAATTCGTAACAGCTGCTTTTAAATCCTTATCTACAACATAAGCTGTGTCGTCTTCATCACTGAACTTCCAGTCAATAACACCACCGCCAAGGCTTCCTGCTCCCTTAGAAGATGTAACAAGTGCTGGAACATCCTTTGCTGCTACAAGGCTTCCTGCCTTTACTCCAAGATCCTTAGTTGTATCAAAGTTATCGTATGTTGTGCCACCAGCTACTGTCTTGTATGATGATGGTACCTTTTCACCTGCAGAAGCAGCCAGATATGCATCGAATGTTGCTGCATTGGCAGCTTCACCTGTAACTGATGCTGCATTAGCATATATGATACCTGTTGCTCCAACTATTTCGTTGCCATAAGCTTTTATGATGCCGCCGTTCTCACCTGAGAATGTGCCTTCGCCTAAAGCATCAGAACCCTGATTAGATGAAAGCATAGGATACTTGCAGTTTCTGAAGTAGTTGTTCTCTACATATACAGAAGAACCCATAGTTGAACCTACACCATACTTTGCGTTACCATCATAATAATTGTTATACATATGTACTGACATAGTTCTTACTCTGGCATGTCTTGAGTCTGAATGATCAAACCAGTTATGATGATAAGTAATGTAGTTAGGACCACTCTCGCTCTTCATACCACACAATGAACATTTACCTGAATCATAGAAATGTACATATGAAACTGTTATATACTGTGAATTACCCTTTATATCTATAGATCCATCACCTTTAGCCTGGTCAGCATCCCCACCAACCTTGCCATAGTAAAGGTCTACGTTATGTATCCATACGTTGCAGTTAGCTGTATCTAGTGAGATACCATCATCCATAAAGTTAAGTATTGAGAGGTTTCTCATTTCTACATTACCTGCATTTCTTAAAAGGAAACCGAAGCCGCTTATGCTTGCGTCCTCGCCAACTCCTTCAAAAGTCATGTTAATATTAGAATAAGCACTTGCTCCTTTTATCTGCACACCCTCAGATGAGCTTGAAAACTTATCCATACCCGAATCTGTAAGACATCCTATTACTCTTACATCAAGTGCCCTTGTTTCTACACCCTTACTGGCACTCTTTGTATATGCATCAATAATTGTCTGGAGTCCTGTGTACTCCTTCTCGCCCTTTCCTTCCATAATGCCTGCTTTTACAGTTTTAGCATTATCATTAGTTACATAAAGAACGATTGAATCACTCTTAAGTGTTCCATCTTCGTTATATGCTCCTGAACCTGTCTTGTATCTTGATTCAGAAGAAAATGCAAAGCCTGATCTGTCATATGAGCTTACCTTAAGAACATCTGTAACCTTAGCCTTTGCTGTTACTTCTTTTCCATTCTTTACTGGTACTACCCTGATAACATAGTCTCCTGCCGAAAGACCCATGGCATCTACCCTGTAGTAACTCTTGTACCTTCTTATAAGTTCATTGTCGATTCTTGCATATGCTGAATCTGACTGTGAAGCCTTTTTGATATATGCTGTATATCCATCGGCTTCCTTGTCAATAGACCACTCAGCGTAAGCTGATTCAAGCCAGCCCTGCGCTGTTCCATTGAACTGTACTGTTCCAACCTCTGCCTTTGCGGTAGATATTGTAGTTGGAATAATGACACTTACAACCATCAATGCTGCAAGTATCCATGCCCATCCTTTGCGGGCACCCTTGCTAATGTTAGCTTTCATGTTTTACCTCCTCATGCATATGTTTGTGCAATATGCTTTAGCATATAATGTCTTACTTGCTAATCTTAGCAATATTACACAAAAAAGTACATAGGATAACATAGTAAATTAGTACCATTTATTAAAATTCTGTTTCATATTTATTAAAAGATTGTTTCCATATAAATATATTCTATATTGTTGTTTAATTAAATATTAGTTGGTGATGAACGGACGACAAATATAAGCTACAGGCAGTACTGCACACTATGTTCAATGCCAGAAGCTTTGATTGGATATTTCTAAGTCTTTCCA
>ERZ1106943.2256-NODE-2256-length-16901-cov-9.141814_pt1 | contig 16901 bp, 11 predicted proteins | sample MGYA00403671_ERZ1106943 | MGnify/ENA primary metagenome ERZ1106943 (study PRJEB35170, sample SAMEA104062427) | human gut metagenome | biome: human gut; feature: human-associated habitat; material: faeces | place: Denmark | collected 2012-06-14 ...
TAACTCAATTCTATCACTATATCTTTCCGCATTTCACTTTTTTGTAGTAACTTTGTATTTTAAAATTGAAGGAGACAGATGAACGAAGACGCCCTTAGCCAATTATATCTCAAAGACACTGCTTTTCAGGACCTTATGCAGAACCGCATATACAATGTCCTGCTCATTGCCTCGCCCTATGATGCATTCATGATGGAGGATGACGGCCGAGTTGACGAGCAACTTTACTTTGAGTACGTGGCCCTGAACCTTAGTTCTCCTCCCCGTCTGACCCGAGTCTCCACCATCGACGACGCACTGACGGCCCTCCACTCCAAGCATTACGACCTTATCATCGCCATGCCCGGCGTTGACATCAGCGAGTATTTCGAGGGTGCGAAACTGCTCAAGCACGACTTTCCCGACATTCCGATTGTCGTGCTCACACCCTTCTCCCGCGAGGTATCGCGCCGTCTCGCCCACGAGGACATGTCGAACATCGACTATGTGTTCTCATGGCTCGGCAACGTCGACCTGCTGCTCGCCATCATCAAACTCCTTGAGGACCGCATGAACGCCGAACGCGACATCAACGAGGTCGGCGTCCAGATGATTATGGTGGTTGAGGATTCTGTCCGTTTCTATTCGTCCGTTCTTCCCCACATCTACAAGTTCCTTCTCAAGCAGTCGCTCGTTTTTGCCACAGAGGCCCTTAACGAGCATGAGCAGATGCTGCGCATGCGCGGACGTCCAAAGGTAATGCTTGCCCGCGACTACGAGGAGGCCGTAAGCCTATACGAGCGATTCGGCAAGAACATGCTCGGTGTCATCAGCGACGTCTCGTTCAAGCATCTGGGCGAGAAAGACTCCAAGGCCGGACTCAAGCTTGCCCGTTTCCTGCGTGAGAAAGATCCCTACCTTCCCATCATAATCGAATCATCCGAAATCGAGAACCGTGAGCCTGCCGAGGCGCTCGACACTGTCTTCATCGACAAGAACTCGAAGAAACTGCCCGTCGACCTTGGGAAAGCCATCATGGACAATTTCGGTTTCGGTGACTTCATAATCCGCGATCCCTCCACGGGTCACGAGATCATGCGTCTTTCCCAACTCAAGGACCTGCAGAAGCATATCTTCGAGATTCCCGACGAGAGCCTCTTCTTCCACGCGTCGCACAACGACATCTCGCGCTGGCTCTACTCGCGCGCTATGTTCCCTATCGCCGACATCGTAAGGGAACACCGATTCCGCTCGCTCGACGAGGCCGATGCCGTCAAGAAACTTTTCTTCGAACTCATCGTCAAGTACCGCAAGATGAAGAACCGCGGCGTTGTCGCCGTGTTCAAGAAAGACCGTTTCGACTACTATTCGAACTTCGCACGCATCGGCCAGGGGTCCCTTGGCGGCAAAGGCCGCGGCCTCGCCTTCATCGACTCCATCATCAAGAAGAACCCAGTCTGCGACAACTTCGACGGCGTAACCATATCCATTCCACGCACCGTCGTGCTCTGCACAGACATCTTCGACGAATTCATGGCGACGAACGACCTCTACCCCATGGCGCTTTCGGGCGCGTCGGATGACGAGATACTGCGACGCTTCCTCGCCGCCAAACTGCCTTCGCGTCTTGTAGAGGATTTTATGGCCCTGTTCGAGGTTGTGGACCGTCCGCTCGCCATACGTTCGTCCTCGCTGCTCGAGGACTCGCACTACCAGCCTTTCGCCGGCATCTACTCGACCTACATGATACCAAAGGTCAACGACCCCTACGAGATGCTGCACATGCTCACCGACGCCATTAAGGGCGTCTACGCCTCGGTGTTCTACGCCGCCTCCAAGGCATACATGAACGCCACCCGCAACGTCATCGACCAGGAAAAGATGGCCATCATAATCCAGGAGGTTGTCGGCGAGGAACACGGTTATGTCTACTTCCCGTCGTTCTCAGGCGTAGGACGCTCACTGAACTACTATCCTGTCGGCGAGGAGAAAGCCGAGGATGGAGTCGTCCAGGCAGCCGTAGGCCTCGGCAAATACATCGTGGACGGGGGCGCATGCCTGCGCTTCTCTCCGCGCCATCCGGCGAACGTCCTGCAGACCTCGACCCTCGATCTGGCGCTGCGCGACACCCAGCGCCAGTTCTACGCGCTTGCAGACAAAGGCCGTCTTGATTTCGCTGTTGACGACGGCTTCAACATAGTCACGCGCAATATCTCCGACTTCGCCGGTGACCGAGTCCTTGACTATATGGTATCGACATACGACATGGACAACGACATGCTTGTCGACACGAACGCACGCCCCGGACGCCGCGTGGTCACCTTCGCCAACATACTCCGCGACAACGTATTTCCTCTTGCCGCAGCATCAGACTTCATGCTCACCACCGGACAAGGAGCCATGGGACGCCCCGTGGAGATAGAGTTCGCCGGTATCATAAACAACAATTCATCCACCCGCAACAAGACCAAAGGCCACATCTACTGGCTTCAGATACGCCCCATTATCGACCGTAAGGACATGGTGGAGGACTCAATGTTCGAGGCCGACGACTCTTCGCTTCTGCTGAAATCCAACACCGCCCTTGGGCATGGCACAATCGATGCCATAGACACAATAGTCTATGTGCCCGGCGACCGCTTCGACTCGGCGCAGACACGCGAGATAGCACGCGAGATCGAGGAAATCAACCGCCGCTTCATCGACGAAGACCGCAACTACATCCTCATCGCCCCCGGACGGTGGGGTTCGTCCGACCCCGCTCTCGGCATTCCGGTGAAGTGGTCGGAGATTTCTGCCGCACGACTCATTGTCGAGGCCTCGCTAGGCGATTACCGCATAGAACCGAGCCAGGGCACACACTTCTTCCAGAACCTGACATCCTTCGGTGTAGGCTACTTCACGGTCAATCCCTACTCAGGTGACGGTATCTTCGACATGGCCTACCTTGACAGCCGGAGCGCCGCATTCGAGAGCAAGCATGTCCGCGTGGTGCGCTTCGACAGCCCGCTGCGCATAGGCATCGACGGACGGCGAGGTGTCGGCGTCGTCCTAAAGCCCGACGCGCCCGAAGCCGCCAACATCATGTAACCCCGCAATTATATAATAACCCTGCATTTATATAACACTCCACGATATGTTCAAAAGCCTAAAAAAAGCATTCGGTTTTGTCGACGATGACGAACTGATTAACGACGATCCCGAGACCGAGGCACCATCATTGCCCGACTCGCCGGTTAGTTCAGGCTCAAATACGCTTCCCGCAGATCCATCGGTGAACACCGACCGCATATTCACCCATGTCGTCGAGGTCTTCAATGCCTCGCTGCCCGACTTCCTAAAGACCGGAGCAAACGCCGAGGCACAACGCCGTTATCTCTACGACACGCTCAGCGCCGACGTGAAGAATCATCTCGACACTCTCGCTGCCCGGGCACAGGAAGTGTGCGAGAGCCGGTGGCGCGCCGACCGCGAGTCGCTAAACAAGCGACTTAAAGAAATCGAAGAGCGCAGCAAGGACCTCGAGAACAAACGTCTCGAGATGTCGCAGAAGCAACTCAGCGCCGACCGTCAGAAACGAGCCCTGTCTGAACGCGTACATGACCTTGAGAACCAGTTGTCAAAACTCGTGGCAGACCGCGAGCAGTATGACCTCGAGAACAAGAGTCTCATAAACAAACTGAAGGTTGCCGGAGTCTTTGAGAAGGAAAACGAGGAACTGCGTGACGAACTAAACCGCATGCAGTCCGAGATAATAAAGGCACGAAACGGTCAGGCGCCCGCCACGCCTGACACCGAGACCGAAAAACGAATCGAAGCCGCCGAAGCACGTGCAACCGAAGCAGAGAAAAAATTTGCTGAATCCGAGAAGAAACTTACCGAATCGGAAAAGAAAGCCCTAGAGGCTGAGCAGAAAGTCGCCGAGGCTCAGAAAAAGGCCGCAGATACGGAAAGGCAACTTTCCGAGACGAAAAAGAAGATTGTCGAGACAGAGGCACGCGCCGAGAATGCTGAGAAAGAAGCCCTTGATGCCGCACTCCGTATCGAGGAACTTGAGAAAACCGCTTCCAAGACCGACACCACCGCTCTGAAATCCGTCGAGGAAGAACTTGCAAAGGTTCGCGCCGAACTTGCCGAATCAGACGAGGACAGGAAGAAACTCCTGGCTGAAATCGAGGCCGCGAGAGGCCGCGAGTCTGACGCCGCAAAATCTTTCGACGCACTGCAGAACGAGATTGTCAGCCATAAGCGTACAATCGCCGCTCTCGAGAAGAAAATCGCCGAACAGCCTTCTGCCGATGAACTCGCCGTGTTGCGTCATAAAGTCAAGGAAGCCGATGATTTCAAATCACAGGTCGAGGCCATCGAGTCGCAAATCGCCCTCTTCGAGGACATCAAGACGAAAAAAGACCAACACATAAACACTCTGAAAAAGGAACTTGCCGCAGTGCGCGCCGAACTCGCCGAGACCCGCAAGGCCGTCGACGAAGCCCGCAAAAGCACCATAAGCACCGGCAATCAGACTGATGCCGATCCTGTCGCTCCGGCCGTCAGCCGAAACAAGAATCAGGACAACCGGAAACGCCGCAACGACCAGCAGTCCAGAGACAACTTCATGGAGCATCGCGAACGCAACGGCCGTCGCACAAAGAATGGCCCCGAGACGCCTATTGACGACATCCTCAGCGATACCGACTGGCTGGTCTCCCCCGCATCAAAACCAGGCAAATCAGGCCACGAACGCCGCGACAACCACCGTCCAAAGGACAACGACTCGCAACTATCTCTCTTCTGAACAACAGTCTAACAAACAACGGAAAGAAAATCATGAAACTGAAATACACATTACTTGCGATGGTTCTATGCGCCCTTGGCGCCGGAGCCAGAACCAACGATATAGTGGCCGACATTGCGCCCTGCGTCTATCCACAGAATTCGGCATCCTCGCCCAAGACATACACCTACATGCCCGACGGCGCATCGTACGCGATGCTTTCGGAGGACGGAGACGAAATCGAAGTCTTCGACATACGGTCTGGCAAAAAGACCTCAACACTGATGTCGGCAAGCAACACCCGCGAAGTAAAACTCGACAAATTCGAGGGATTCATCCTTAGCCCCGACGCCTCGCGCATCATTGTCTGGACTGACAGACGCAACATATACCGCCGGTCGACAAGTGCACGCTATTATGTCTACGAGATTCGCACACGCATGCTCGTGCCTCTGTCGCATGAATTCGAGCGCACAATGATACCCGTGTTCTCGCCGGACAGCCGAATGGTGGCTTTCGTCGCCGAGAACAATGTTTACATCAAGAAACTCGACTACAACTCGGAAGTCGCCGTAACCAAGGATGGCAAAGCCGGCTCCATTATCAACGGTGCAACCGACTGGACATATGAGGAAGAATTCACACTGACCTCAACGCTGGCCTGGGCCCCCGACAACTCTACACTCGCATACGTACGCTTCGATGAGAGCGAGGTCCCGCTCTACTCCCTTGAAATGTATGAAGGCACATGCAATCCGGAAAAACAGCATGCCCTTTATCCCGGAGCATTCACCTATAAATATCCAGTCGCCGGGAAACCCAACTCAAAAGTATCGCTGCACAGTTACGACATCGACAACCGCAAGGTGAAGGATATCACACTTCCCGGGGCAGACATCGAGTACATTCCGCGAATAGCATACGGGCCTACCGCACGTGACCTTCTGGCCGTGACACTCAACCGCGACCAGAACCGGATGGAAATCTATTCGGTCAACCCAATGGCTGCCACATGCCGCTCGGTATACGTTCAGGAAAGCAAAGCCTGGATTCTTCCTCAGAGTTACGAAGACCTGTACCTTGGCAGGAACGGTTTTGTCGTGGCCGCTCCAGATAGCAAAGGTTACATACAAGTCAAAAAATATGCCTACACCGGCGCCCTGCTCTCAACGATAAGTTCGGGAGAACACGACGTGACAGCATACTACGGCGAGGATGCCGCTGGACGCCACTACTGGCAGGCTGCCTCCCCCACTCCACTTGACCGCACGGTCATGCGCACTTCTGCAAAAGGCGCTCCGGAAGTTATCTCACAGTCCAAAGGCACGAGTTCCGCACAGTTTTCACCTGCAATGAACTACGCGCTTATGACATTCTCCGACACGAAGACTCCCCCCTTGCACAAACTCGTCAGCGCCGACGGCAAGGCCATCCGCACACTCGAGGATAACAGCGAACTGGCCGCCCACGCGGCCGCATGGGCCGTTGACAAGGAGTTCGTCACCATTCCGTCCGACGGCTACCAACTCAACGCCTATGTCATCAAGCCCACGAACTTCGATGCCTCGAAGAAATATCCCGTCATCATGTACCAGTACAGCGGTCCCGGCTCGCAGGAAGTGCTCAACCGCTGGCAGTTCGACTGGATGAACTACTTCGCCCACAATGGATTCGTCATAGTATGCTGCGACGGACGCGGCACCGGCGGACGCGGCACGGACTTCCAGTACAAAGTATACCGTAATCTCGGCTATTACGAGACCATCGACCAGATAGCCGCAGCCAAATGGGCAGCCGCACTCCCATACACCGACGCCTCGCGCATAGGAATATTCGGCTGGAGTTACGGCGGCTATGAGACTCTGATGGCCGCCTCGGCGCAAGGCAATCCGTACAAGGCCGCTGTCGCTGTCGCACCCGTCACAGACTGGCGCTACTATGACACAGTCTATGCCGAACGATACATGCGCACGCCTCAGCAGAACGACGAAGGCTACAACTCATCAGCGCCAATCAAACGCGCACCGGCAATGAGTGCCGAACTCCTGCTGATGTACGGCACGGCAGACGACAACGTACATCCCGCCAACTCAATCGAATACACCTCGGCACTTCAGCAGGCCGGCATACTGTGCGACATGCTTCTGTTCCCGAACATGAACCATTCGATCTACGGATGCAACTCACGTGCCCTTGTCTACGCAAACATGTTCCGCTTTTTCTCTAAAAATCTTTGAGAACAATAGGAAGCAGGCAGATGTTTAAATAAGGCAATCCTGAAGGAGAGCAATTGACCTGAAAAAATGAAAGAATACAGCACAAAAGAAGAACGAATCGCCGCTGTGAAGGCCCTGTGGACAGAGTGGCTGGTGACTTTCGGAGCGGTAACCATCTCGGTGGTCGCCTCTGTGCTTGTGAATTCTGTCTGGCTTGCTGTTTTCGTGGCGGTGACGGGCCTGGGACTGAACATTTATGCTGAAAACGTCAAGCGCAACGGTCAGACCGGCTGCATGCGCTTCGCAATGCTGACTTCCCGTGCACTGTTCATATCGGCGCTCGTGATGTGCGCCATAAATCTTCTTTTCCATTCCCGGTGGCTCGTCAGGATATTCGATCCGGCGACAGTGAACACCACGATACCCGTCATAGCGTCGCTTATTATTTTCCCGACAGTCTGTGTTGTGTGCATCTATGCATACTTCAACCACGGTAACTCGGCTTTCTGCCGCCGCTGCAAGGAGACCCACGGCTACAGACCGGAAGAAGGCTTCGTCGGCAACTTCTTCCACCATGAGACTGCAAGCCAACTCAGACTGATGATATGGCTTTCCGGACTCATCTCGCTCGTAGACTGGATATACTATGCCTACTTCTATATCAATGTCAACCTGAACGCTCCTGACAAATTTTTCTTCGTGATAATGCCGGCAGCAGTCTTCATCCTGTCTCTGATATATGTCGGACGGCACTATTTCATAGTGATAGAAGACATACGCACCCACGCCGAAGGGATCGTCCGCAACGCGCGGCGCAAGATTGTCCGTTATCTTATAATACGTGACGACATGCTGCTCCTGAACATCGGCGAGCACAACCTGCTGGATACCCCGGCCGAGACCCAGATTGAGTCCGGTATGCCGTTGACCGAGCAGGAGGCCCGCAAAGGCTTCCGACACATAGCGGACATAGAAAGCGAGGAATTCGGCTTACGCGAACTGTACTGCAACCGTTCGCTCACATACCGGTCGACGATATGCCATTATCTGGTGACGCTGCCCGGCAACAATGATGATCCGCTACCTGCAGGATGGGACCTGAAAGGCGAATGGGCAACTCTTCCGACTATCGACCGCTTCCTTAAGATGGGACTGCTTGCTCCGGCTCTCGGAGCCGAGATACACCGCGTATACACCATCGCCATGGCATGGAAGACGTACGACCGACAGGGACGACGACTTTACCCGATAAAGAACTACCGACCCACATTCCGCCTGCGCGACATCATGGGCTGGGACGTGGACTTCAACGATACCTCATGGTTCGATATCGCCGCCAACAATCAGGATCGCCCCTTCTGGCATATCGGCAGACTGTGGCGTCAAGGCTCGAAGTTAGGCAAGGCTTAAAAATGTATCCAAACAATGCCGGACCGGCCAACCACTTAACAGACAACAGACCAATCAAACCACAAGCATATGCTAATCGTCATCACGGGACCGACAGCCACCGGTAAGACCGCCCTCGGGGTAGCGCTTGCCCGCGCACTCGGAGGCGAGATTGTAAGCGCCGACTCCCGTCAGATATACCGCGGGATGGATCTAGGGACCGGCAAGGACCTTGACGAGTACGGCAAGGTCCCCTACCATATGATAGATATCGCTCCGGCCGGATACAAATACAATCTATACGAATATGTCCGCGATGCAAGACAAGCAATAGCCGACATAGAATCCCGAGGGAAACAGCCTATACTTGTTGGAGGCACGGGGCTATATGTCGAGACCCTGCTTAAGGGCATAGTACTCCCTGAGGTTCCCGAGAACCCAGCGCTGCGACAAAGTCTCGAAGGAAAAAGTCTCGGAGAACTTACATCCATCCTATGCACCATGAAGCGCCTCCATAATACCACAGATGTCGATACCGCCAAACGTGCCATACGTGCCATCGAGATAGAGACCTACTATAGGGCGCATCCCGAAGCGGCAGAACAGGCGAAACCTCATCCCATCGAAGCAATAACATTCATGGTAGACATACCTCGCGACGAACGCCGCCGCAGAATCAGCGAACGTCTGCGACGCCGTCTTGACGCCGGAATGATTGACGAAGTGCGACGTCTGCTAGACTCGGGAATCCCGGCCGAAGATCTCGAATACTACGGACTGGAATACAAATACCTGACACAATACTGCACAGGACGTCTCGATTACGAAGAGATGGTCAGCGGTCTGGAGACAGCAATCCACCAGTTCGCGAAACGCCAGATGACATGGTTCCGCGGCATGGAGAGACGCGGTTTCATCCTGCACCCGATACCATACGACATAGAACATTCCGATTTCATCGCCAAAGTCAGGGAAGCGATTGCCTCAAAGCAGGCATAAGGCATACCCGACATTTCCGTCACACAAGCCACATAGCCACCATGCTACACAAAGCCATAGCCATACTGCTCACACTTTTGCCGACATCCGCATTCTGTAAGGATTGCGTTATAGCCAATGTCGGACCGGATGCGGAATCATGCGACATACACGTCCGTGCCCCAGGCGACTGGCAATTAGCATGGGGAAAACTTGACGACGAGAACTACAGCGCCGCACGGATGCACAAAACATCAACAAAGGCAGATGACATCAGCGGCTGGGTGACTGAATTCAAACTTGTCACGGTCGTAAATGGGAATGAAACAGTCGTCGGCAAGAAGACCTTTACTTCAGACAATGCCGAGTTTTCGGTCAGACTGGCCTGTGACATTTACGGACTGAGACTATTTGCTGCTGACGGCGATGAAGTACTCAACTGTCCTCCCAATAACAGTTCTATTGCCTCACCGCTTGGTGCAAACAGTGAAATAATCTTTTCATCAGCCTCAGACCAACGTCCGAGTGCGATAACCTGCGGCATCGAGTATTATCCACCAAGTCCAATTTGCCGATTTGAAGACCCAGAATCCTTGCGTGAATATCTGCGCACCTCCACTGACCCGCTGGAGGGAATATGGCAGTATATGGACCGTGACTTCAGAGGGCCGGAAATCCAACTCGGCGGACACTACAGGATCGCAATAGTACGCAACGGGCAATCAGGCGACGGATATGACATAATCTATCTTGACGGTGCAGATGACCACCCCGAACTTTGGAAGCCCTTGAACCTGAAAGGCCGACTTAAGGCCACACCTTTCATCAATCTTTACGATGTGACGTGGTACGATTCGAGCCGCAAGCCACACTCAACGACAGAAGAGGTCAACGCACGGACAGAAGGCTCGATACTTTGCATAACATTCCCATTAGCCAATTCCTCAATACGATTTGCGCGGCAAGGCAAACAATTATGACTGAAGGACTTAAGAATATCCATTTGCGAATTTCAACCAACGATTTCAATGTTCTCTTTTAGACAATACTGTCTGACAAACCTTTATCACGTCTTCCTAAACAATCCCAAAAGACACTGCAAATATACGACAGCCGGAAAGCAAAACATGCTCCCCGGCTGAATAGATTGGCAAAAATCAAAAATTTTTTCAGACTACCAAATAACTGGATTATTTATTTAAAATATATCTTCTTGCTTGTGCCGTCAGAATATATTATAATATTAAATCCTTTTCGCGGTTCGTTATACCGATGGCCCTGAAGGTCATAATAGCCGACTATTTCACGCTCGGGACTTCCTGTAATAACTGATTCTATACCTGACATATTAGTGGTTGTAAACGTTTGTTCCTCACCATAAGTTATTCCGGATGAAGTTTTTACGAAGGCGCGGAAAACATACTCTGTCCCTGGCTTAAGATCATTAACCTCAGCGACCATTACCTGACCCTTCGCAATAATGGTTTGAACATTCGATCCTGATGCAGACGAGGCTTTAGCAACAAACCTCATAGAGGTTCCGCTTGTCCAATATTCAAAACCCTGACTTATAATATCGTCGGTTCCATTTATAACATACCCCTTAAGTGTAGCATTGTAATCACTAATAGCCTGTACGGGATAAGTATGAACAGTAGGTTCAAAATAACTAAAATCTATCGGGTCAAAAGTCACCCAATCTCCATAATAATAGGTACCGTTGTTTGCTTTATAGAAAGCACGCACAGTATAATACACAGGCTGGAGATTTCTGAGATAACCCTCGGCCATACCGTCGTAAACAGCGCCATAACCCTCACTGGGAGTAAGTGAGGTCGGTGCATCATATTTTTTCCACTGGAATCCGACATTTGGCTCATTGTCTGCGATATTTGTCTCGGCACCTACTATTGCAGTTGATATCGACGGGCACTTCGGCTGTAGTGTATTAAGTACCAACTCTTTAGTTTTGAAAGAAGATTTTTTATGACTAGACCCTCCATCTTCAGTATAAATACTAAATGTGTAGTCGTATGATACTAAGGGCTGAAGTCCAGTTAAAACAGTTGAACAGCCATTGGGGCTAAATTCCAACCATTCCGATTTAATAGTGCTCGGATTCATTGTCGGGTCATAATAACTACCCTCAAGTTTAATTATTTTTGAATCACTTTTACCATATCGAACTTTTATATTAACCGATGTTGGTCCAACTTCTATAGTTTCTATGCTAATGGGAATATCTTTTGTCTTGATACTCTTCTCATTTTCTATGGTATATCCGTTGTAATCGGCACATAGTGTAACCTTATTAAACAAACCTGTTTTTAAATTTTTAATCGTCAGACCATCAATGTATTTATAAGTATTACCATTCAATTTTATGCTATATAAGTTATTCTTGACACTTTCGTCTGATGGTGCCAAAAATTTAGTAAATGTTATGGATGTCTGCGTTGTCGTATATTCTACTTTTAAATTATAGTCTTTCGGGGCCAATGTTGTAAAATCTATCGAAGTTTCACCATCAGACATGGTTCCATTCCAGGAATATACTAATTTATATTTTTTATCCGGGACCAAGCCATCTATAATAAGTTCTCCAGTTCTTGTAATTGGTTTATTATATACTGTTACGTTATCTACAAGTCGTATAACCGAGATGTTATTAATCGATTCAGGAAAATCAAATTCAATATCATTCTTTTCAATATTGACTTTTGTACCACAAATCAGGGGCTGACATGATATTTCATAATTATTCAGTAAGGAAACTTTTCCTTTGAAATAGTCTTTAACCTTATCGTATATAACACAATTACAATAAATACGACAAGTTTTTTGAAGTCCATAAATCGATCCCAAATTGAATTCGGAACAAAGCAAAATCAATGTCTTTAAATTAGACATACCCAGAAAAGCAAAAGTTCCGATTTTATTAAGATTCTTATGTATCGTTAGAGTAGGTATTCCGGAACATTTCTCAAAAGCGTATTCTCCAATGGAAGTGACACTTTCAGGTATAACAAAAGAAGTCAAGCCTGAACAGCCAGAGAATGCATAATCCCCTATACTTGTCAGACCATGGGATAGTTTAACTGAATTCAAGCCGGAGCAATTCGAGAATGCATGTTTACCAATATTTGTAAGACCCGAAGACAAATTTATGGACTGCAAAGATAAGCATCCGTTAAAAGCGTAATCACCAATACCTTTTATAGTCTGTGGAAAAACAACATTCTTCAAATCCGTACAATTGTTAAAAGCATTTTCACCGATTTCAATAACACCGTCAGGGAAAGTAATCGAATTAATGCCACTGCAATAATTAAATGAATTGTCGACTTCCGGGACATTTCGAGGCCAGTCAATACTTGTAACCCGAATTCCATTCAAAAAGATTTCACCTTTTTGTGATAATCGAAAAGGATGATCATTTTTTGTCACCTTACACCAGGAACTTAAATCAGACAACTCCAACTTGACAATTCCACCGCATTTTTCAAATGCATGACTGCCAATATTATTCAAACTTCCCGGTATGTTCAAGGATGTGATTGATTCACAGTATCCAAATGCATAATCACCAATTTTTGCAACCGTATTCGGAATGGAAAAACTTGTCTCATTATCACCAGGCACATAATATAAAGTAGATAGATCTTTGCTATACAGACAATTATCCTTTATAGAAAAGTCCTCATCCGGCAAGGTTATTGTACATGAACCATAACGTAACGTTACAGAACTTTGTTTGGCAACTTTCAGTAGTTTACAGTTGGTAAAGGCATCTGATTCTATTTTAACACTTTTGCCACATATCGCCAAAGATTTCAGACTGGAACAACCAGAGAATACTGACGAACCTATACTGGTAACAGAATTAGGAATAATTATTGACTTTAGGCTTGTACAGTTTTTGAAAGTTGAAGAGTCTAAACTTTTTAGAGCCTGAGATAACGAAACTTTCTGAAGATTATCGCAATCCTTAAAAGCAGAGAATCCCAAAGATTTAACAGAATTGGGAATGTTTATTTCTTTTAGTTGATTACAACCTGCGAATGCACAATAATTAATATTAGTCACAGATTCAGGAATGTCTATGTTTCTTAAATTAATACAGTCCGAAAAAGCATGTTTATCTATACTTTTTACTGAATTATGAAGAGTAACTGACAGGATATTCTTACAACCTGAAAAAGCATCATTAATTGTTGTGATATCATCAGGAATGATTAAATGAGTCAATTCATCCTTATTAAGAAATACATTATCTACAATCTTAACAGGATTACTATTATCTCCAACAAAATTAGTTTTATACCACGCAGATATGTCATTGAGATAAAGATTATCAAGCGACCTACAACTTTCAAATGCTCCATAGCCAATTACTGTAATTGTGGCTGGAATTTCAATAGATAACAATTCGCTACAATTTACAAATCCAGCATATCCTATTTCCGTAACAGTATATTCTTCTGTATCATAATATACTTTAGGAGGTATGGCAATATTACCACTTACGTCATTGCCTTTAGTATATTCAAGACGTCCCCACTGATCCCGGACTATCATGCCGTCTTTTGTTTTACAGGTTTTTGCAGTTTGATCAATGATAGTATACTTTATACCTTCGTAAGTGAAGTCAGTAGCATAGGACGAAAATGAATGGCAAATAAGGAGAGCCAATGTAATAAGTACGGCTCGCATAAATGTAGAAGTTTTCATAGAGAATCTGACTTTTAGAATTTATATGATGCACCAAACGAGAACAAATTGTATGAATGACCATAGGATTTCTTAAGGTTGGCTGAAATGAGACCTACCTGGGCATTGATGCCCCAGGATTCGGTAATAGTGTAGCGTGCGCCTATATATGTCCCCAAGGCAGGTGTAAATTTAGTAAAGGATGAGTTACCCCAGTCAACATGATCAAGATCATTATAACTATATGAACGTGTTGTTCCGATATTATCAGTATGATGGTAGTTCTGTTTGTCAAAACCATGAATATTAGACTTTTTTCCCATAATGGAATGCATCATGCCTACGCCTATACCAATACTGAGATATGCATCAAGAGAGGAGTTTACATGGTAACGCAATGAAATAGTTGGCAAAAGATTAATATCTTCCCGTTTGATATTTACATCAGCAGTACCAAATCCAGAACGATGCTGACGGTTGTAGGAAGTTCCTGTACGTTTAGAAACGACTTTTATGGAATATTCATAATCATACGTACCGGCGGCTTTAGTATCAAAACCGGCCCCATAACCATTATTAATATATACACCCGCAGCAAGAGTGAAATCATCATTCATGAACTTAGGTACTATGACCCATTCAGCCCCAATGCGCTGTGTAAACAATGTTTTGGATTCTTTGTAGCCGACCATTCCGACACCAATACCAGCATCGACAGTCAATTCACCCTTCTTGGGTACATTATCTGCTCTAGTAGCAATAGGTACAAGAGTGAAAAAACCAGTTAAACATAGGGAAATTAGTTTTTGTAACATAGTGTGAATATACCCCCGAGACCTCAAAGTGGTATTTAGGATAGATTTATAAACAAAAGCGCAAGGTCCGTACTAGGTTGTCTGTCCTTCTCGCTGAGGCCCTGGAATTGCCCATCATAGTAGAACAGACAACACAGAGGCCTCGCGCAAATATGTAAGACTGCCAAGCATATTGCTCACGCATTACGTTTGACAGAGATATTACATATCCACAAAAGGCGTCCGTCATTGTCACAGTCCTGACTATGATTGCGAAATTTTCCAGGTTTCAGCGAGTCAAGAAAGTGCGCCGAGTAACGCTTTTCAGTAAATAATTTCAGACAAAAAGTCTGAGCACCCACCCACGTTAGCCCGCATATCGTGTATAACGAGGCCTCTGCGAGAGATATGCGATGCAAATTTAGTGATTTCGATGAATTTTACAAAATTCAAGAGCCTTAAGGAATTAGAATAGCCACAAAAAATGAAAAAAATGAGGCATATTCGTAATTGTATTACGTACTGCCTCATTAAATTTAATGAACTATTTATACTCGGAATAGTTCTCTTTGATATTATGATGTTAATGTATCAGTAGGCGATTTTGTCGGGTTTGGAGGACCAGAGGCGGAATGCCTCGAGGGCTTCGTCACGCATGAAGTTGCGGGAGCGGAGCCGACGTTTCTCGGGAGCCATGGCTATTTCCTCGTAGATGAACGAGTCATCGAAGTCGATATCACGCGCGTCATCCTTTGTGTTGCCATAGTAGAGGGCATCGAGATGTGCCCAGTATACTGCACCAAGACACATGGGACAAGGTTCGCATGACGAATAGATCTCGCAACCCGAGAGATTGAATGTGCCTAATTTCTTAGATGCCTCACGTATGGCAGAGACTTCGGCATGAGCCGTCGGGTCACAGTTAGCAGTAACGCGGTTGACACCAGTGGCGACAATCTCGCCGTCGCGGGCTATGACTGCCCCGAAAGGACCGCCACCATTCTTAACATTTTCCACAGATAGCCTGATGGCCTCACGCATAAGTTCTTCTTTTGTCATGTTAATTGTGTTTTATGCTGTTTGATTATTATTTATCAAAATGCCAGTCTGTCACAAAGCCCAGTAGATGGTCTGTCTTATATAAACAACCATATGATGAGTTTTGTCAGATGGGTTGACTGTTATTTTCCGGTAGATTTTCATTCCAAAGGTAAACATATTCGGAAGCATGACGAAATTTAATTTACTAAAAAAAGTTTCCGAGCATTCTCATGCCGAGGATGACGTTGAGCGGAATGGTTAATTTTACAGGCAGAATCAACAAAATTGCTTGTGCGGTTGTTGGGAAAGTATAATATCCATTAACAATATTTATCTTATAAATACTAAGTCTTATGATTCAGAAGAACACATATTTTCAAGACGGAATATCACTTAAGGCGCGAGGTCTTACGCCCATCGTGAGGGGCAAAGACAGAAAAGGGCGTCGCCGCTCCAGCCACTATCAGACGCTGGCCGAATGCGCGGGAATGATCGCCGCATCGGTAGTAGCGTGTGTAATCGTACTGCTTGCGCTTGCATCATGTTCGGACAACCATACATATGACCAGATGCCTGAGCGTGTTGACAATTTTATCGCAAGATACTTTCCCGGGTACAGCATAGACACCTATGATGACAGCGACAACGAAATACGCGTGAAACTAAAGAACGGTCCGGAGATTACATTCAACGACGACTATTACCTGAAAGAAATAATAGGTTACGGTGACCCCCTGCCACAGATGCTGCTCTATGACACACTTCCACCGGCATTGTACAAATACATTGAAGGTAACCGGAACCTAGGGCAAGTGTATAACCTTGAGTTCACTCCACGGACGGTTTCGGTGGTCCTGCAGGACTACTCTCTGATTTACAATAACCAGACGGGAAAGATAACACAGGTAACGACACCACCGATGTAGACCCGGCATCGTGAAATAAACAGGACGGTGTGCCTGAAGTGAAGTGACCCCAAAAAGTTGGACAGATTATTAACTATCTTGATTGAGAAAGAGT
>ERZ1106943.2267-NODE-2267-length-16848-cov-2.455904_pt1 | contig 16848 bp, 10 predicted proteins | sample MGYA00403671_ERZ1106943 | MGnify/ENA primary metagenome ERZ1106943 (study PRJEB35170, sample SAMEA104062427) | human gut metagenome | biome: human gut; feature: human-associated habitat; material: faeces | place: Denmark | collected 2012-06-14 ...
TATTAACGATATAGAACGAAATTTGCACAAAATTTGTTTTATGAGGTTTCTTGCACTTAAAATAATGCTCTGCTTGCTTCTTTCTTTGATCATTTCCAGAATTGAAGCCAATACTAACAATTATTCTATTTCCGGTCGTATATCCGACGAAAGGACGGGTTCGCCGTTGCCCGGCGCATCCATTTTAATCAAAGGTACCTATTTGTGGGCTGTATCCGACCAGAAGGGGGAATTTACGATACAAGGAATACAGGAAGGCAAGTATCAATTGGAAGTTTCCTTCCTCGGTTATGTTCCGGCAACGGTTCCGGTGAATGTGAACAACAGCATCAAAGGATTAAAGATACAACTGAAGGAAAATACACTTGCCCTGAACGACGTAATCGTTACCGCACAAGCTCCGAAGACTGAACTGAACACCACGCTCAACATCGGGAGTAATGCACTGGAACATCTGCAGATATCGAATGTAAGCGATATTTCCGCCCTTCCGGGAGGAAAGACGAAAGTCCCGGACTTGACCAGCAACAATATTTTCTCTCTGCGCGACGGAGGTTCATCCGCAGGCAACGCGGCTTTCGGAACGGCGATAGAAGTAGACGGAGTACGCATCGGCAACAACTCTTCTTTCGGCAATATGACCGGAATAGATACCCGCAGCATCTCCGTGGCCGATATCGAATCGGTAGAAGTCATCACCGGAGTACCTTCGGCAGAGTACGGAGACTTGAACAGCGGTATGGTCAAAATCCATACGAAGAAAGGGAAGACTCCGTGGAATGTACTGCTATCCATCAATCCCCGCACAGAACAGGTATCCTTTTTCAAAGGGCTGGACCTCGGCAACGATAAAGGAATCGTCAACATAAGCGGTGAATGGACCAAGGCTACTCAAAAGTTGGTATCTCCCTATTCTTCTTATACAAGAAGAGGATTCTCTGCCGGATATAGCAACACGTTCCGCAACGTATTGAGATTCGACATCGGTGTTACAGGCAATATCGGAGGAATGAATACCAAAGATGATCCTGATGCCTATTCGGGAGAATACAACAAAGTGAGGGATAACGTATTCCGGGCAAACACTTCACTGGCCTGGCTGCTCAACAAATCGTGGATAACCAACCTTAAGTTCGACGCATCAATATACTACAATGATAACAACTCCCACGCGCATACGTTCTACTCCTATGCATCGGAGCAACCGGCTGTTCATGCCACAGAGGAAGGATATTTTATGGCAAACAAACTGCCATATACTTACTTTGCCGACCAAATCATCGACTCCAAAGAACTGGATTATGCCGCATCGTTAAAATATGAATGGAACAGACGATTTAAGACTGTAAACAGCAACCTGAAAGCGGGTGTTCAATGGAAAGCAACAGGCAATGTGGGTGAAGGAGAATATTACAAAGACCCATCATTGGCTCCAAACGGTTATCGTCCCCGTCCTTACACTACTTATCCATATATGCATAATGTTTCGCTTTATGCAGAAGAAAGTCTGTCATTTCCTGTGGGAAATACCATGCTTAGACTGATGGCAGGGGTACGTTGGGAACATTTGTTTATCAAGGGAACGAAATATAAGAACCTGAATACTCTTTCACCACGTTTCAATGCCAGATGGCAGTTGAACGAACATATCGCTATCCGTGGCGGTTGGGGAATTACCGAAAAACTTCCCTCTTTCTATACCTTGTATCCCAAACAGGAATATCGGGACATACAGACCTTCGGCTTTTCCTATAATAAGATTGAATCATCTTATATATATTATAGTCAGCCCTACACGTTATTGCACAATGAAAACCTACGCTGGCAACGGAATCAGAACGCAGAAATCGGTCTGGACGTCAACATTGCCCGTACCAGAATTTCATTAGTCGGTTATTTCAACCGTACCAAGCTGCCGTATAAATACGCAAGTACTTATACTCCGTTCTCCTATGATGTGCTCCAATTGCCGGATGGATTCACTATGCCGACTAACCCGCAAATCAATGTAGATAACCAGACAGGGATGGTTTACATACGCGACAATGCATCCAGTTACTGGACTCCTATGGATGTCAAAGTGACCGACCAGACTTTTGTAAAGTCAACTTCTCCCGACAATGGAATGGACGTGATTCGTCGCGGAGCGGAAATGATTGTTGATTTCCCGGAAATTATCCCGATTCGCACGCAATTCCGGGTAGATGCCGCTTATACTTATACGAAATACATCGACAACTCTTTATCGTATTATTATCAGAATGGATGGTCGCATACCAGTCTTGCCAATCGTTCTTACCAATATGTAGGTATCTACGCCAACGGCGACAACTTATCGACTACCGCCAACGGCAAACGTACCCACTCGCTGGATGCCAATATCACAGCCATCACCCGTATTCCGAAAGCCAGACTGATTATCTCGTGCCGACTGGAAGCTTCGCTTGTGAAGCGTTCGCAGAACATCTCCGAGTATCAAGGAAAAGAATATGCTTTCAATGTGAGCGAAAGCAGTAATACCCAAACCGGGGGAAGTATCTATGACGGTAACTCTTATACCGCTATCTGGCCGGTAGCATACCTCGACCTGAATAATGAGATGCATCCTTTCACATCAGCGGAAGCCGCGAATCCGGAATTCTCCTACCTGATACGCAAATCGGGCAATGCCTATACATTTGCAGCAGACGGATATGATCCTTATTTTTCTGCCAATATCAATATCACCAAAGAGATTGGAGACTATGTATCTCTTTCTCTCAATGCGATTAATTTCACCAACTCACGGCCTTATGTAAAATCTCATGCAACGGGTGTAAGCGCTCTCTTCACCCCGGATTTCTATTATGGACTTACTTGCCGTATCAAATTCTAACTATATGAAACAATTCATCTACATATTATTACTAACAGTGACTGGCATCTTTGCGGGATGCACAGATATCGATAAAGAGAATCCGTATGACAACCAGTTGCACAGCCTGCAGGTTACTGCCGTATATCCGGACGGATACACGGATCATCTCCGGGAAGGAGTGACCGTAAAGATTGAAGATGTCGACCGTGGAAATTCTTACAAGGCTAAAACCGACAAGAATGGAGTGGCGCAATTCTCTTTGACCAAAGGTATATACCGCGTACAAGTCAGCGACAAAGGCGGAAAGGATATTTTCAACGGATTAGCTGATAATGTCAAACTAACCAGCGGAGACATGTCTCTTAATCTCCCGCTCATTCATTCCAAGGCCGGGACGATCATTATTAAAGAGATTTACTGCGGAGGATGCACAAAGTTACCGCTGGAAGGAAATTATCAGTCCGACAAGTACATTATCCTGCATAATAACGACTCGGAAGTGCAATATCTGGATAGTTTATGCTTCGGAGCACTCGACCCTTACAATTCACAAGCCACTAATGTATGGGTGACACAGGATGAAGCAACCGGAGCAACCATCTTCAAGGACTTCGCTCCCATCGTTCAGTGTATATGGCAATTTGGCGGTACCGGTAAAACGTTCCCGCTTCAGCCGGGAGAAGATGCAGTGATTGCCATCAACGGAGCGGTTGACCATGCGGCACAATATCCGCAATCTGTCAACCTGAACAAACCCGGATATTTTGTATGCTATAATAATGTTTATTTTCCGAACACACAGTATCATCCGGCTCCGGGCGACCAGATCACACCGGATCATTACCTGAACGTAGTGTTGAAGACTGGTCAGGCGAACGCCTATTCATTCTCGATATTTTCTCCTGCCGCGGTTATTTTTAAAGCCAAGGATACCACGATACAGGACTTCGTTCTAAAAGAGGGAAGCGTCATACAAAAACCGGGAAGCACTACGGATCAGGTGATAGCGGTACCACTCGACTGGGTGATTGATGGCACGGAAATATATTATGGCGGTTCCTCCAACAATAAAAAGCGTATTTCTCCATCCATCGATGCGGGATATGTCACTCAAAGTGCCACATACAACGGACGCAGTTTATACCGTCATGTGGATGAAGAAGCGACACAGGAAGCGGGTTACGAAGTACTGGTAGATACAAACAATTCTTCTACCGATTTTTATGAACGGGAAAAACAATCTTTGCATGAGTGAGATGAAGAAAATATATATAACAGGTCTTTGGATTCTATGTCTGACATCCGGAGTTTCGGCACAGACTTATGACATCATCGAACGGCGTAACTCCTGGAATGCCGGGGCAAATGTCACAGGTATCATGATGGACAGTATTTCTGCTTCCTATGCCGAACTGTACGGAAAGAATAACCACGGTGATTTCCGCAACTATTACGAAGCAAAAGAAGCATGGAGTGCCGGAGCGGTAGCAAAGTCCATCACTCATCTGAAAGGTTATTCACTGACGGGTTCGTTCTCATTCGATCATACTTCAGGCAAGGATATGAGCGGTTCGATGTTTATCCACCCAGGATTTTATCCCGTAGACCTCCTGGAGTTCACACCCGGACGTAAAGACTTGCAAACTTACACTTTCATGGGTGGTATTGCAACTGATATTTCACCCAACTGGCGATTAGGAGGAAAGATAGACTTTGCCGCTTCCAACTATTCCAAACGAAAGGACTTGCGGCATACCAATTACCGACTGGATTTGAAAATAGCCCCCAGCGTCATGTATCATTCGGGAGATATGGCGATCGGCTTTTCCTATATTCTCGGTAAAAACAGTGAATCAGTGAAAGCAGAAGTCATCGGTACAGCCGAAAACTCTTACAATGCTTTTCTGGATAAAGGACTTATGTATGGAGCTTACGAGGCATGGGACGGGAGTGGAATCCATCTTAGTGAATCGGGTGTCAACGGTTTCCCCATCAAAGAATTGTCGAACGGGGGAGCCTTGCAACTTCAATGGAAAGGATTTTACGGAGATGCTGAATACACGTATTCTTCAGGTTCTGCCGGTGAAAGAGATGCTATCTGGTTTAAATTTCCAACCCACCGAATTACCTCCCATTTGAGTTATCATTTCAAACAGGGAAAGAAAGAGCATTTTCTGCGACTGAACTTGCAATGGTCACATCTGGTCAACAACGAAAATGTGATAACCAAAGAAACTGTGAACGGGATAACGACCACTCACGTACACGGTTCCAATCGTATTTTTGAGCAGGATGTTTTCTCTGCTAATCCCGAATATGAATTGATTAGTCCCCGCACGGAACTTCGCCTGGGAACGAATATATCAACATTCAGACGACTGACCACACAGATGTATCCTTATGTGGTTTCGGAAAAGATGATTTGTAGCCAGACTTATATCTCCAGCGTATTTCATCTGGGGAAACTCGACCTGAAAGCGGCTGCATCCTTTGCCATAGGAAACTTTACCGAGAAAAACAGGACTACGGCAACAGATACGGAACCGGGTGATCCGCCTTATCGGCTGACTGATTATTACAATCTGAAAAATGAATATGCAACCGCCCCACAAGCGACATTTCATCTCGGATTGCGCTATCATTTCAACTATGGAATTTATGCGGAAGTACAGGGTAATTATACGCACGGTTTCAACCTGCAATATATAGATGGTTCGAACCGTTGGAACGAGACTATCAAATTAGGATATACTTTTTGAAAACAATGAATATAAATAAACTAAATTATTAAGCAATGAAAAAGAGTTTGACATTTATCTTCGCAGCAGCGCTTTTGGTATCTTGCCAACAGGAAGAGAACGAAGCTACGACTCCTGCAAACAGTCGCATTACTATCTCTCCCATTATTACACGTGCTACGGAAGTTAACTTTGAAACCGGAGATAAAATCGGTGTTACAATCACCCAAAACGGTGACTTCGTATATGCAGAGAATAAACAGATGACATACAATGACGGAGTATTTGCAGGCGATTTACTCTGGTACCCGGAAGGAAATGACAAATCGCAAATAGTAGCCTATTATCCCTATAAAGAGGGTAATACTCCGGCTTCATTTACTGTTGAAACCGATCAGACTAGTGGATATGGAGCGTCAGATTTTATGGCAGCAAAGAAATCGGATGTACTTCCGACTACCAACGTTATAAGCATGAACTTCAAACACATGTTTACTAAATTAGTGATTAATGTAACAAAAGAAGTAGAAGCTAACATCTCGTCTATCGCATTGAAAGGTTCCATCCCGACTGCAACTCTTGATTTGAGTGCTCTCACAGTGACTGCTGATGCAAACGCCTCCGCAACAAGCATTGTTGCACAAGCCGTTAAAGCGAATGAGACATACCGCGCCATTATCGTTCCCCAAACAGTAGCCTTGACGCTTGAAGTAGCAACATCTGACGGCAAGACCTTGTCACAGAAGCTCACATCTACCACTTTGGCACAAGGAGGACAATACAGTGTGAACATTCGCGTGTTACCTGACGATATAGAAGTCAAACTTAGTGGTGACATTGAAAACTGGACAGATGAGGGTGAAATTGGAGCTGATAATGAGATTCCTTTCGAGGAACATCTCGATCAGAACTATTTCCTGTATGATAATGTAAAATATAAGACTGTAACTCTCTCAAACGGTACGACATGGATGGCTGAACCGCTTATTTATTTACCGAAAGGGTATACTCCTTCAAGTGATCCAACTGCTGATAGCCATGTTTGGTATCCGTATGAAATCACAGCCGACGGTGCAACCGTAGCTACAACAAAAGAAAGTGCCATAAAAGAATTAGGTTATCTATATGATTTCCAGGCTGCACTGGGTGGTAAAGAAATTACTGATAGTAATCTGACCTCCTTTGAAGGAGCACAAGGAATCTGCCCGAAAGGATGGCACATACCGACACGTCTGGAGTACTTTAATCTGGTAGGAAAAACAACGAATGATGCCGACGGCAAGGTACCGGCTGATGGTGATAAAGCTCTTTTTTATGATGCAGCTTATGATGGAGCCAAAATATCATCACTGATGGATGCAGGATTCAATTACCAATTCTCCGGTGTTCGTATGGCAACAAGTCTTACAGGCGCCGACAGCTACCAAAAAACTGCAATAGCAGATGACGCCAAGATTCAAGCTGCGTGGCATGGAAAACCGGCAATGAATTATCTCATGACTTCGACCGCCTACAAACCCATATACAATAGTACCAGCGGCCTACTAACCAATATACAGTTCTTTGGATTAATGAGTACAATCAATGCAACCAAGTATCCGGAAGGCAGATTATCATTATCTTATGTTAGCATTAAAGCCGGTATGCAAGTTCGTTGCATAAGGGATCAAGCCGGCAACTAAAAGACTAATATTTGTTTCATGCCTTGAAACCTTTAGTTTCTCGGTGAGAAACCAACAGTTTCAAGGTTTGAAACTACCAGTTTCACACCGGGAAACTAAAAGTCTCAAGTAAGGTTAAGATTCCTCGCCCGTAAGGCGAACTATGATAAGCTATAAACAAACGATAAACAGATTACAAACTATATAAAAACGAAGCAATAACAATGAAAACAAAAAAGCTAACAATCGCAATTGCCATCATGGCAATGACTTTTATCGGAACTTCATGTGGTAACAAACAACAGAAAAGCGCATCAGAAGTGACTACAGAGCAGTCTGCATCTTCCGCTTTGGAAATTGATTCTCTCCTTGCCAATGCCGAAAACCTTGCAGGACAAGAAGTGACCATTGAAGGCGTCTGCACACATACCTGCAAACATGGCGCAAAGAAAATCTTCCTGATGGGTAGCGACGATACCCAAGTGATCCGTGTAGAAGCGGGAACTTTGGGAGCATTCGATCCTAAATGTGTGAACTCCATCGTCCGTGTTACCGGAACACTGAAAGAACAACGCATTGACGAAGCCTACCTCCAAAACTGGGAAGCACAACTCAAAGCACAAGCTGCCGAAAAACACGGAACCGGTGAAGCCGGATGCGACTCTGAAAAGAAAGCACGTGGCGAAACAGCCAACAGCCCTGAAGCCCGCATCGCAGACTTCCGCGCAAAAATAGCCGACCGCAAGGCAGAAACAGGAAAAGAGTATTTATCTTTCTATTTCATGGAAGCTAACTCGTATGAAGTGGAGTAGTAACATCCGTAAGTGGAGTCGGCTCATACATCGTGACTTATCATTTTTCTTTTCCGGAATGGTATTGATATATGCCATTTCCGGAATTGTAATGAATCACCGTGACACAATTAACCCGAACTTCTCCATCACACGGAAAGAGTATAAGATAGCAGAAAAGCTACCGGATAAAGCAGGAATGAATAAGGAGAAAGTGCTCACCCTCCTGGAACCATTGGGAGAAAGCGGCAACTATACCAAATATTACTTCCCGAAAACGGACGTAATGAAAGTATTCCTGAAAGGCGGCTCCAATCTCCTGGTAAACGTGAAGACAGGAGAAGCGGTATATGAATCCGTCACCCGCCGTCCGCTTATCGGAGCAATGTCCCGCTTACATTACAACCCGGGACAATGGTGGACTTACTTTGCTGATATTTTCGCTATCGCTCTTATTATCATTACTCTCTCCGGCATCATCATGCTGAAAGGAAATAAGGGTATTATCGGCAGAGGAGGAATCGAAGTCATTGTCGGAATCTTGATTCCCATTCTTTTCCTTTTCTTCTTTTGAATAGAATAACAGATAAAATCAAATGGAACATATTATCGAATGTAACAATCTGACGCACTATTACGGCAAACGGTTGATTTACGAAAATCTTAGTTTCACAGTACCCAAAGGACGCATCCTGGGACTGTTGGGAAAGAACGGTACGGGCAAGACCACCACTATCAATATCTTGAGCGGTTACCTGAAACCCCGTTCAGGGGAATGTCGCATCTTCGGACAGGAGATACAGACCATGGCACCGGCTCTGCGCCGCCATATCGGACTGCTCATCGAAGGTCATGTGCAATATCAATTCATGACCATCACCGAGATAGAGAAATTCTACGCAGCTTTCTACCCCGGTCAATGGAAAAAGGAAGCGTACTATGAACTGATGAATAAGTTGAAAGTCGCTCCCGGACAACGTATCTCGCGTATGTCCTGCGGACAACGTTCACAAGTAGCCCTCGGACTGATTCTCGCACAGAACCCGGAACTTCTCGTACTGGATGATTTCTCCCTCGGACTCGATCCCGGCTATCGTCGCCTGTTTGTCGACTACCTCCGCGACTATGCCCGTTCAGAAGGAAAAACCGTCTTTCTGACCTCGCATATCATTCAGGACATGGAACGGCTTGTTGATGACTGTATTATCATGGACTACGGAAAGATACTGATTCAGAAACCAATCGCCGAATTACTGGAAAAAGGACGTCGCTACACTTTCACTATTCCCGAAGGTTATGAACTTCCTGCGTCTGATGATTTCTATCATCCTTCTGTCATGCGAAACCAGTTGGAGACCTTCTCCTTCCTGCAACCGACAGAGACAGAAGCAAAACTGAAATCAATGTCAGTGCCTTACACTAATTTTCATAGTGAACAGGTGAATCTGGAAGATGCATTTATCGGCCTGACAGGCAAATACTAGAATCGTTGATAATTGATATAAAAACAATGTACGCTATATTTTATAAAGAATGGATAAAGACACGGTGGTATTTTCTACTTGCCGTGCTCGCCACACTTGGTTTTACAGGCTACTGTATGCTCCGCATCAACCGGGTGGTAGAAATGAAAGGGGCTGCTCATGTGTGGGAAGTGATGCTGCAACGAGATGTCATCTTCATTGATATGTTGCAATATATCCCTCTGATTGCGGGAATTTTGATGGCTATTGTGCAGTTTGTTCCCGAAATGCAGCGCAAATGCCTGAAACTGACTCTCCATCTGCCTTATCCGGAGTTGAAGATGACAGGTAATATGCTACTTTCGGGATTAGTGTTGCTACTTGTCTGCTTCGCTTCCAATTTCCTGTTGATGGAAGTATACCTGAACGGAATACTTGCCCATGAACTGAAGAGCCACATATTGCTCACCGCTTTAACGTGGTATCTTGCCGGGATTTCCGGCTACCTGCTCGTCGCATGGATCTGCCTCGAACCGGCATGGAAACGTCGTATTCTGAATCTCATTATCGCTGTATTGTTACTCCGGATCTTCTTTCTGTCGCCCACACCGGAAGCATATAACAAGTTCCTCCCTTATTTAGTGGTTTATACTTTGTTGACAGCTTCTTTCTCGTGGCTTTCTATCGTACGATTTAAGGCCGGAAAGCAGGACTAAACAATTAAAAACTAAAGATTAAAAATTAAAAGATTGAGAAATGAGACGTTTCAGTACCATACTATTATATGTAACCATCGCTTTTCTGCTTCTTTGGCAGCTGCCCTGGTGTTACAATTTCTTTGTCGTAAAGCCGGAGAAGACTCCCTTTACCCTATATAGTTTCGTCATTGGCGATTTCGCACAGATGGGACAGGAAGAGGGAAAAGGAAGCGTGCGTCGCGACTTGGCAGGAAACATTTATTCGGAAGCTGCTTTCGACAGCATCCTGCCTATGTTTTATTTCCGTCAGTTGATGTCTGATGAGCGTTTTCCGGATACCATTCAAGGAATCGCAGTGACTCCCAAAATGGTGCAGACGGAAAACTTCAACTTCCGCAGCGTTCCTTCGGATATCAATGCGCCTTCTATCGGACTTTACCCGCTAATGGAATCCATGTCAGGACGTGTGGACTTAAAAATGCCGGATGATGTATTCCGCATCACCTCCAAAGGGATCGAATTCATCAACATGGCTACCAACAGCGTGAAGGAAGATAAAAGCCTTCAGTTTACCGAAGCTATGACTAAGAAGGATTTTCGTTTTCCGGCAACGGAAATCGTAGGAAATCCGACGGTGAAAAAGGAGTATGACGAAGGTTATCTTCTGTTGGATGCCGACCGTCGTCTGTTTCATCTGAAACAGGTGAAAGGGCGTCCGTATGTCCGTGCCATCACCTTGCCTGAAGGACTGACGTTAGAACATCTGTATCTGACCGAGTTCAGAAATAAAAAGACGCTTGCTTTTATGACCGATGCCAACAACGCTTTCTATGTGTTGCAGAACCGGACGTATGAAATCGTAAAAACAGGAATCCCGGTATTCAATCCCGAAACGGATGCACTAACCATTATCGGTAATATGTTCGACTGGACGGTACGTGTGACTACTCCGACCTCTGATAATTATTACGCATTGGATGCCAACGATTATTCGCTGATAAAGAAGCTGGAGAATGAATCGAACGTTCATTCCATGCCAGGTATTACGTTCACATCTTACACAGATAAATATGTAATGCCGCGCTTCGAATAATGCTTCAATAATTGAATGTTACATTGGTGAGGGGTTATCCAAAGGTCAATAAATTAGATATGACTTTTGATAACCCCTCACTGTTTCCTTTTCGCGCATTTACAGAAAACAAAAGGATCCATAATCATTTCCTCAATAAATAGGGGCTTTCCCAGCAAGAAAGTCTATCTTTGCCTACTCATTCAACCATTTAAACCGCAATTGCTTCTGCATTATACACAAACAAATACGGTAAAAACAAAAAAACTCAAATTAAAAACCGTATGAAAATTTACCAAGCATTTGCTTTCCTAAGTCTCTTTATTATGTTGTTCTACAATTGTTCGCTTCCTGCTGATGACGAAGAAAAGGGAGATTTAGAAGGAGAAGACACTATCACGCCCGAACTTCCCTGGGAAGGAGAAATGGACAAATTCACCATCAATTCTAAAGAAGGAATCCATCTGAATGATCCACAGGAAGACGCCGGAACAGCCTATGTCACCATTCCTTCTACCTCTGTAAAAAATACCCGTTGGGAATTTGGAGTTCACCTCACCTTTAATCCCTCCGCCAACAATTATGCACGATTTTACCTGACTTCTTCCTCAAACATTCTTTCCGGTAACTTAAACGGCTATTATATTCAGATAGGAGGAGTTAAAGATAACGTAACTCTTTATCGTCAGAACGGAGACCAGTCTAAACTACTGGCTTCGGGAAGGGAACTGATGAAAGGAGACTCTTCACCAAAACTATATATAAAAGTAGAACGTGACAATTGTGGTTACTGGACTTTCTGGACACGGCTTGATTCCGAGAATGAATACGTAAAAGAAAAACGAGTGAAAGATACGAATATACAGACTTCACTCTGTTGCGGCATATACTGTATCTACACCAAAACACGATGCAAAGGATTCACATTCCATCACATACAGCTATCTAATGACGTAGAAACGGACACTACACCTGATGAAACGCCTGATAACCCCGGAACAGACATTCCGGACAATCCGTACACCCCCGAATTACCGGAAGATGTAAGAGGTATGCTTCTTTTCAACGAAATCATGTATAACAATGCTACTGATGGTGCAGAATATATAGAAATCTACAATCCGACTGAACAGGCTATCATTTTACCGGCACTTTATCTATATAAGATGTATAAAGACGGAACAATATACAATACTACCATCCTTCAAAATGAGAGTCCTTCTATTCCCCTAACCATTTCTGCCAAAGCTTATCTTTGCTTCACGAAATACTTCAACAGAATTGTTCAGAAACATAAAGTCGGTGGAGAAAATATAATAATTATACCGAATTTCCCAGCGCTGAACAATGATGGTGGTTATCTAGCACTTTCAAGTAGTAAAGAAACTGCGCCAGGACATACTTTTGACACTTGTTGTTTTAGAGATGAAATGCACACCATCGATAAAATAACCGGCGTTTCGCTTGAAAAGAAATCTCCGGAGTTGTCCTCGCTCAACAAAAACTGGCGTTCCTCCAAACATGCCACCGGAGGCACACCCGGAATAAAAAATATGTAAGAGTATGTATATCTATGATAAATTCCCTACATTTGTAGGCAAAGTAAACAAGTTCCGGATATTTATCCTCAAACGAATTTAAACAGCAGATATGAGTCCAGCCGTTATATCTATTACTATTGTGGCATACTTTATAATCCTGTTCACTATCTCTTATATAGCAGGACGCAAAGCCGACAATGAAGGATTCTTTGTAGGAAACCGTAAATCAGCCTGGTATATCGTTGCCTTTGCCATGATCGGTTCCACCATTTCCGGAGTCACCTTCGTTTCCGTTCCGGGTATGGTACAGGCAAGCAGCTTTTCTTACCTGCAAATGGTGCTGGGATTCATAGTAGGACAAATTATCATTGCGTTTGTACTCGTTCCTCTCTTTTATCGTATGAACCTGGTTTCCATTTATGAATATCTGGAGAACAGATTCGGAAGCTCTTCCTACCAGACGGGAGCCTGGTTCTTTTTTATTTCAAAAATGCTAGGGGCAGCCGTCCGGCTCTTTCTCGTATGCCTGACATTGCAGTTTCTTATCTTCGATCCTTTCCATCTTCCATTCCTGTTGAACGTAATTCTTACTGTATTTATCGTATGGCTTTACACTTTCCGCGGTGGAGTGAAATCATTGATATGGACGGATGTTCTAAAAACATTCTGCCTGGTAGTGTCAGTTGTACTTTGCATCTATTATATTGCTTCCAGCCTGCATCTGAATTTCAGCGGTCTGGTTAGTACGATTTCAGATAGTGACTTTTCCAAGACATTCTTTTTTGACGATGTCAATGACAAACGATATTTCTTCAAGCAATTTCTGGCAGGTGTATTCACCGTTATTGCCATGAACGGGCTCGACCAGGATATGATGCAGCGCAATCTTAGCTGCAAGAACTTCCGGGACTCACAGAAGAATATGATTACCAGTGGGATCTCACAGTTCTTTGTCATTCTGCTTTTTCTGATGCTGGGAGTACTGCTATATACGTTTACAGCACAGCAAGGCATTGGGAATCCGGAAAAAAGCGATGAGTTATTTCCGATGATCGCTACCGGAAATTATTTTCCCGGCATAGTCGGAATATTATTCATTATCGGGCTGATAGCCTCCGCCTATTCTGCAGCGGGTTCTGCCTTGACGGCACTGACCACTTCCTTTACCGTAGATATTTTACATGCACAGAGAAAAGGAGATGCGGCACTTAGCCAAATACGCAAACATGTACATATCGGTATGGCAGTTGTGATGGGAGCAGTCATTTTCGTATTCAATCTGCTGAACAACACGAGTGTGATTGATGCGATTTACACATTGGCCAGTTATACGTATGGTCCTATCTTAGGGTTGTTCGCTTTCGGCATCTTCACCAAGAAACAAGTTTATGATAAATATATTCCGTTGGTAGCTATCGCTTCTCCTATTCTTTGCTATATCCTGCAAAGAAATTCGGAAGCATGGCTCAACGGTTACCAAATTAGTTACGAGCTGCTATTATTTAACGCTGCATTTACTTTCATCGGACTTTGCTTCCTCATTCGAAAGAAATCAACGATGGACAATACGACAGTTCTTTAATATTAAGATGAAGATGAAGAAAAAAATTAATTGCTTCATACCTTTCGGCACCCCGGAAGATACCATGCAGACAGTAAAGGAACTACAAGCGTCAGAGCTAGTAAACAAGATCTATCTATTAGGTTCGGAGCCTGGTAAGAAAGCTCTTCCGGGTTGTGAATATCTCTCTGTAAAAGGGTTCTATTCCACAGACACAATGAAAACAATTGCAGCCAATGCCAATACGGAATATACTCTGTTCTACTTGAAACAAGCTCCATTAGAACTGGGACTGTATGCTTTGGAACGCATGGTGCAAATCATGGAGAACGATAAAAAGAATGGAATAGTTTATGCCGACCACTATCAGCTGATTAACGGAGAACTTAAACAAGCACCTGTCATTGACTACCAATTAGGAAGCGTCCGGGATGATTTCGATTTCGGTTCCATGCTTCTATTCAGTTCTTCTGCCTTCACTAAAATAGCAGATGCTTTGCGTGAAGAGTACAAATACGAAGGACTATATGCTATACGTCTATTCATCTCTTACAAATATTCAATTGTGCACATCAATGAATATCTATACACCGAAATTGAAACAGATACCAGAAAAAGCGGAGAGAAACAATTCGACTATGTAAACCCCAAAAATCGGGAAGTACAAATTGAAATGGAAGCTGCCTGCACCGAATACCTGAAATGTATTGATGCTTATTTCATGCCTACTTCTTCACGGCCTGTAAATCTTCACAGCGAAAACTTTGAATTCGAGGCATCTGTCATCATCCCTGTACGCAATCGTGCTCATACAATCCGCGATGCTGTCAATTCGGCTTTAAACCAACGGACCACTTTCTCTTTTAACATTATTGTTATCGACAATCATTCCACCGATGGAACGACGGAAATTCTTCAGGAACTAAGTAGCGATAAAAGATTGATCCATATCATCCCCCAAGAAAATGATTTAGGTATAGGAGGGTGCTGGAACAAGGGTATATGTCACGAAAAATGCGGAAAGTTCGCTATACAGTTAGATAGTGACGATTTATATAAAGATGAATCCACTTTACAGAAAATCGTAGACACCTTTTATAAGGAAAGCTGCGCAATGGTCATAGGTACCTATCTAATGACCGACTTCCAACTGAACGAAATCCCCCCCGGTATCATTGACCACAAAGAGTGGACACCGGAAAATGGAAAGAACAACGCTCTACGTATCAATGGTTTGGGTGCTCCACGAGCTTTCTACACTCCTATTCTTCGTGATATCAAATTGCCGAATACCAGCTATGGTGAAGATTACGCCATAGGATTACGAATCTCACGGGAGTATAAGATCGGACGTATCTATGATGTAATATACCTCTGTCGCCGTTGGGAAGGTAACTCTGACGCCGCATTAAGCACAGAAAAAGTCAATCGGAACAACTTCTACAAAGACCGAATCCGCACATGGGAAATTAAGGGCAGAATCCAGATGCATACTATCGATGAAGAGTTTCAAGAACTTGTAGAGGAAATGATAGAAAACCAAAAAGAAAACTGGGAACTTGCGAAAAGGAACTATGAAGCGTTGGAAGAAAATCTGGAAAAGAAAAAAGTATTGAAACTGAAGGAAGAAGATAGAGAGATGAAAGTTAGAATTTTCCCGAATCCTCAACGCATCCTCTCGACCATGGCAAAAACAGATAGTCGTTCTATCCAGGAAAGGCCTTGTTTCTTATGCGGAAAAAACCGCCCCGCAGAGCAAACATATCTACCATTCGGACATTATGAGGTATGCCTCAACCCCTACCCCATTTTTCAGCGTCACTTGACAATCATCGACAAGGAACACACTCCACAAAGCATGAAAGGACGTTTTGAAGATATGCTTCACTTAGCTGAAAACCTGGACGAGTTCTATATACTCTATAACGGCCCGGAGTGCGGTGCTTCCGCCCCTGACCACATGCATTTCCAGGCAGCAGGAAAAGAAGAAGAACTGACTAACCCTTTTGCGCTGAATTTCTTGAAGAGTATATTAGAAAATGAAAACGGCGTAACAACTTATGTAGACAATGTATTCACAACTTGCATAGGTATGACATCAGGTCTGAAAGTTGACTTAATGCAACAATTTGAAAAGGTCTACCAAAATCTTTCCGTCATTTATTCGGATAAGGAACCTTTAATCAACATGATAACTTGGTATGGTCTCGATAAAATAAGCCATTTCGGAGGTGACGAAATAGAAGTATGGAATTGCATCATTTTCCTACGCTCAAAACATCGTCCCGATTGCTATTATACCCCAAATGAAAAAGGACTATTAATAAGTCCGGCTGTTGCAGAAATGGGTGGCATATTCCCGATTGTCAGAGAAGAATACATGGATAAATTAAACGCCCAACAACTCACAGAGATTTACAAGGAGATAAGTTTATCTCCCCAACAGTTAAATACTCTATGCGATCA
>ERZ1106943.2279-NODE-2279-length-16805-cov-8.553134_pt1 | contig 16805 bp, 18 predicted proteins | sample MGYA00403671_ERZ1106943 | MGnify/ENA primary metagenome ERZ1106943 (study PRJEB35170, sample SAMEA104062427) | human gut metagenome | biome: human gut; feature: human-associated habitat; material: faeces | place: Denmark | collected 2012-06-14 ...
CAAAAGTGTCCCAGTCTGCTCCGGCGCACTGTCCCAGTCTGCTCCGGTTTTTCCACTTATGTCATTTTTATGGTATTATGTTGGATATGATTGAAAAAATACGGCACTAAGTTCGCATCATTCAGCATAAAAGACTATATTTGCAGTAGGAATCCGAGAGCATCGGCTGACCGGGCCTTACATCAAAATCCTAACCAACATGAAAGAATTAGTAAGTGAAATACGCTCGATAATCGAATCCGCACGGACAAATGCTGTCCGCTCTGTTGATTTCTGCCGAGTCCAGATGTCTGTCAATTACTACGACCGCACAGAAAAACTTCCCGACGAAAATTCTACCATCGGCATACTGCTCTGCACGGCTAAAAACGACACCCTCGTAAGGATGACACTGCCTGCCGACAACAATACCATTGTGGCATCAAAATATCAACTTTTTCTGCCCTCCGAGGAGCAACTGATTGCGGAGGTCGAGCGCGCGAAAAGGCAATGGGAAGAGGCACGGTAGGAATTGAATGATAACTACTATACGGTAGACTGTCGGGGATTTTCGGGGGGAGGGAAAATTTTGTACCTTTGTGGTGTTTGAAGTATTATGAGACATTTTTATCGATTTGGGGGGCCGTTCGCGCTGGAGCGCGGGGGCGTGCTGCCGGGCCTCGAGATAGTTTACCATACATACGGGCGCCTGAACGATGACCGCAGCAATGTGGTTTGGGTGTGCCATGCGCTGACCGCTAACAGCGATGTCGCCGACTGGTGGCCGGGAACGGTGTGCGAGGGCGGAATCCTAGACCCGGAACGCTGGTTTGTCATCTGTGCGAATGTCCTGGGCTCGCCCTACGGGTCGACGGGACCGATGAGCATAAACCCCGCGAGCGGAAAGCCGTGGTACGGCGACTTTCCGCGCCTGACGATACGCGACATGGTACGCGCCCACTCGCTGCTTGCCTACGCACTCGGCTTAGAGCGCGTGCATACGCTGGTGGGCAGTTCGGTGGGCGGCTTCCAGGCCATCGAGTGGGCCGTTAGCGAGCCGGACCGTTTCGGTCGCCTGGCGCTGATAGCCACCGAGGCCAAGGCTTCGCCCTGGGCGATAGCGCTCGACGAGACCCAGCGGATGGCGATAACGGCAGACGCCACATGGGGAGAGCCACGGGCGGATGCCGCGCAGAAGGGCCTTGCCGCCGCCCGGGCCATAGGCCTGCTGTCATACCGCGGGCCATCGGGCTACAACCTGACGCAGCAGGATCACGAGGATGCGTCCTGTGATGCCGCAGGCATTCCCGAGGACCACCGCGCCTGTACCTATCAGCGCCATCAGGGCGACAAACTCGTGCGCCGCTTCGACGCCTACTCGTACATGACAACCCTGGATGCCTTCGATACCCACGACGCGGGACGGGGACGAGGTGGGATTGCCGCCGCCCTGGGCCGAATCACCGCGCGGACTGTGGTCGTGGGCCTTACGACCGACATCATTTTCCTGCCCGAGGACATGCGGCGCCTGGCGTCGATGATTCCCGGTGCGCGCTATGCCGAGATTGCCTCGCCGTTCGGACATGACGGCTTTCTGGTGGAGGCCGGGAAGTTGCGGGATGTCATCTCTCCGCTGATGGAGAATTAAAAATGCATAATTCATAATGCAAAAATTAGAATGCATAATGCATAATCTATAATGTATAATCTTGTGATTATTAGGAAAATAAAGAGTTTATAAATATATATGCAGACAAAAGAACTCAACATAGGCCTTTTCGGTCTCGGAACCGTTGGCAAGGGCTTCTATCAGGTGATAGCACGGGCCAAGAACGCGCATGCCCGCATACGTCGCATCTGCGTGCGGTCAATCTCCAAGCCCCGCGGTCCGAACATCGACCCGGCGCTCCTCACCGACAATGCCGACGACATACTCGACGATCCGTCAATCAACCTCATCGTCGAGGTCATCGATGACCCCGTCGCGGCCTACGAACTCGTGAGCCGCGCGCTGCGCCAGGGCATCGACGTGGTTTCGGACTCGAAGGCCATGCTGTCGGAGCATCTTCCCGAACTCATCGCCATATCGCGCAAGAGCGGGGCCGCGCTGCTGTACGACGCCTCGTCGTGCGGCTCGATTCCTGTAATCCGCAACCTTGAGGAATACTACGACAACGACCTGCTGCTCGAGGTGAAGGGCATACTAAACGGCTCGTCGAACTACATACTCTCGCGTGTGTTCGACCACGGCGAGGACTACCACTCGGCCCTGGCGCGCGCCCAGCAACTGGGCTTCGCCGAAAGCGACCCGACTCGCGACATCTCGGGACTCGACTCGCTGTCGAAACTCGTCATCATCACTCTCCACGCCCTGGGCGTGTATGTCCGTCCGGACGATGTCCTGACCCTGGGCATAGCCAACATCAAGGAAGCCGACATACGCTACGCCCGAGAGAAGGGCTTCAAGATAAAACTCGTGGCCCAGGTCGCCAAAGTGGCGGCCGACCGCTTCACGATGTTCGTGATGCCCGAATTCGTCGGTCCGGACAAATATATCTACGCCGTCGACGACGAATACAACGGCGTGGTGATACGCGGTGAATGCTACGAGCGCCAGTTCATGTTCGGCAAGGGAGCCGGGGGGCTGCCCACCGCCTCGTCGATACTCTCGGACGTGATGGCGCGCCGCTACGACTACCGCTACGAGTACAAGAAAATGTCGTTCAGCAACCGGCCGTCCTACACGGTCGACGTACCGATGCGGGTGTATGTAAGTTACGTCAGCACCGACATCTCTGGGCTGCGTTTCACCGAGATAACCGAACGGTACCAGGGTCCGGACTCCAACTATGTCATCGGCACCATAATGCTCGGCGACCTCATGGCACGCCGCGACCTGTTCGACCGCCCCGACGTGTTCGCCATCAACCTCACGCGCTTCTTCCGTTAGGGTACGGCCGAACGGGCGCGATGGCGCGGCGCGTGTCTTAATGTTTGCAAAAAGCGCGAACGATTTGCAAAATAATGCAAACACCGTTGGCGCGTGCGGCTGATTTTCATTACATTTGTAACACATGCCGGATTCCCGACCGCGGGACATCCCCGTAATGACTCCAGAACCTCATGGGATACAATACTGACATACTGCTGCTTGTGCTCGGGAGCATGATTATGGCTGCCGGCGTGGTGCTGTGCTTCATGTCGAGCCGCTGGGCCGGCGCGGTAACTTTTGCTGCAATGTGTCTGTTCAGGCTTTCGGGCTGGGCGATGTTCGAAAGCGGCACCCTGCTGTTCTGGGGCGTAGCCACGGCCATCTGCCTGGGAACCGACGTGATGCTGCCACCACAGGTGGCGCGCTCGCGGGCTGGCGTCTACCATATCGCCGGCGGCTGTCTTGCCGGAGCCTTCACCGGCATGTGCACGAACACCTCGGCAGGCATAATAGTCGGCGCGGTCCTCGGCGCCTTCTTCGGGGCTCTCGCCTTCGCCAACACCAAGGCCGGACGCCCGATGCACTTCCCTTCGGGAAAATTCTTCAACTACCTTGCCGCCAAGGGTCTGCCTGCAGTCGTCGTAATGTCGATGACCGCCCTCGTAATCCTCCTTCTCATTACCCCGGTCAAATAAGCATCACCTCTGAAACACAAGAAAAAATGAAACTGACGCTCTCCTCTGCCCTGTTACGCTTCTCCGCCATACTTACTGTTGCCCTCGCAACATCATTCCATGCCGTTGGGCGTGCGGTTTCCGCCGCAGCATCGAAAATCGACATGGAGCAGATAAAGGCCGAGACCACTAATCCAGACAGCAAGTACTACTATCCGGCCCTGCTGAAGAAATTCATGGCCAACGACACGGCGATGACACGCGATGACTACCGCTACTTCTACTACGGCACGATGTTCACCGAGGACTATAACCCGTATCGCGCCAATCCCTACGACAAAGAGGTCCGCGCACTCGAGAACGTCTATCTTAAGCGCGAGCACCTGACCGGCGCCGAACGCCGTCAGATCGAGTCGGTGGCACTGAAATGCCTGCAGGACAATCCGCTGGAACTGCGCCAGCTGATGTACCGCGTATATGTGTTCGAGGCAAACCGCAAGTTCAATCTCGCCAAAATCTGGAAATCGAAACTCGACAATCTTCTGCTGACCATCGCCCAGTCGGGCAGCGGCGACAGCCCCGAGAACGCCCGCATCATAGTGTATCCACGCCATGAGTTCGACTTCTTCAATCTTTCGGGACTTTCGGTGACACAGCAGGATTTCGTCGAGCCTTATTACGAGAAAGTCACGATCAGCAACAACAACCCGAAGAATCCCAAGACCGGAGAATACTATTTCAACCTGCGCTACCTGCTTGACCAGTATTACGCCAAACACCCCGGCGAGGCTGAGGAAGGGACTGTCGAATAAGCCTTTGTCATGATTATTATCCGTGCCCGGGCTGTATGATACAGTCAGGTCTGCTTATGGTTAAAAAACATTAAAAGTCGTGCCCGCTTTAAGGAAATTGCGAAATAATGCTGAAAAACATGTCAGTGGTTTTGGTTTCGCATTCTTTTTTGTCTATCTTTGCCAAATACTCTTGAGCACAGGTCCATGTAAACTACAACAGGTTTCCTGCTTACGGGATTCCGTAGGGACTGATGAAACTCGAAGAGGCATGCTTCAAAAATACACTTGTTATAAATAATCTAATCTTAAACCATTCAAAAAGGAAAAAATTATGAAATTCTCAGTAATTTGCGCAACAGCCGTTCTGGCATTAGGCCTCATCTCCTGCGGAGGCAAAAACGCTGAAGATGTAAAGAAAGTAAAGGACGTATCCACCCAGGATCTCACCGAAGAGCAGATTGAGCAGGGTCTTACCTGGGCTCTCGAATATCAGCAGCAGGAAATCGACGAACTTCAGGAGGAACTTGATAATGTCGAGGAAAATCTCATAGATTCAAAAGCAGCTGCTTTTGCAGCACGTGTTTTCTATGCTTCTGAAAACGAGAACAGCGAGGTGGCAAAGTCAAAGGCCTATGCTGACAAGAAAGAACAGTTGAAGGAAAACAAACAGAAAATTGAGGCACTTCAGAAAGATATCGAGAAGGCTAAGGAAGACAAGGCTAAAGAACTCGGTCTCGACTAACTCCATCCTGCTTGTTATCTGAAACAGGAATATCAGTACTCCGGCGAATCATACAGTTCCGGAGTACTGTTTTTTCATAAGCCATAATAAACAATAACATCACATTATATGAAGATTCTGAATATATGCCTCGTGGCTTGCGCCGCGCTTGCAATGACCGCCTGCGGCTCGAAAGACCCCAAAGAAGTGAAGACAATTTATGATAATCACAATAATATAGAAGACCTGACAGATGACCAGGTTGCAAAGGCTCTCGACTGGTATGTTGAATATCAGGAAGAAAGCATTGAACATCTTCAGGATATTATTGATGACTTTGAGAATATTGGTCTAAACCAAATGGCCAGTGTAGTTGCCATTAATGTTTATAATCAAATAGAAAGAACGGATTCAGAAATTGCCGACAAGAAGGAATTTAAAGATGTTCTCAAAAAAATTGAGAAGAATCAGGAAGAAATTGATCGTCTGACAGAAAAACTCGAGGATCTAGAAAAAGATTTCGACGAGAAATATAAGGAATAAATTTCCCCCCAATCCCCTGAGATAATAACAGCGGCCCGACGCCATTTTGGTTTCGGGCCGCTGTTATTTTAGGTGCCTGGGGTGAGGACGGTGGCGCCGGTGCGCGGGTCGGTGGAGGCGTGCAGGCGGGTCTCGATGCACGCCTGGAGTTCGGGGATGTGTGAGATGATGGCGACACGTCGGCCCGAGCGCTTGTGGAGGGTGCGCAGGAGTTCGACGGCGCTGACGAGCGGCTGTCCGCTGAGGGTGCCGAAACCCTCGTCGATGAACAGTATGTCGACGGCTAGGGCAGGGGATATGTCGCTGAGGGCAAGTGCAAGAGCAAGGGATATGAGGAAACTCTCGCCGCCGGAAACCGTGTTGGCCGAGCGCGTGGCCTGACCCGAGTATGCATCGGCGACATCGATATTGTATGTTCCGGGCTGTCCGCGCAGGGTGTAGCGGCCCGAGAGACGCCGCAGATAGACGTTGGCGGTGTCGAGCAGTGACTGAAGAACAAAACTCTGGGCTATGGCGCGGAACTTGCGTCCGTCAGCTGAGCCGAGAGCACGATTAAGTGTGTCCCATCGCAGATATTCATCGTGGGCTGATTTGTACTGCTCATCCAGTGCCGTGAGTTCCTTCTCGAGTTGGGCGTTGTAGTGCAGCGACTTCGTGAGTTCGCCTATGCGTCCGAGAAGTTCCTTGCGACTTCTCTCGGCATCGGCGAGTGAGGCGGCGGCATCTTCGTGGTCGGGGAGTTCGAACTCTTCCTTCTGGGCGAGCAATGAGTTGAGTTCAAGGGTCTTGCTTTCGTGAAGAGCCTTGAAAGCGGCGAGACGGCTGTCGGTGTCGCGCACAAGATTGCGGGCCGAGTCGATGCGTGGGACGGTAAGGCTGAAAAGCATAGCGAGGCGCTGGGCCGGGATTTCGTGTCTGGATATGAAGTCGCTGACGGACTGTCGTTTGGCGGCGATTTCGGTGAGGGAAGTGTCGCGCTGTGAGATGATGTTGCGGAGCCGACCGAGGAAGGCGCGACCGGCGGGGTCGTCGGCGAACAGCCGACTGTTGCCCGGTGTGGCGGAAATTTCCCCGAAATCGGGGAGCAGGGCAATGATGTCGCGGACCGTCGCGCTGAGTTCGCTGTGACGGCGAGCCTCGCCGATTGCCGAGTCGGTCTGCACAGCGAGTTTCCGCAAAGCCTCTAGGCGCGCCATGGCTGAGTTTATTTCGCGGGTCCGGATATTGATGGTATTGTCTATGGTGTCGGTTTCAGGGGCAACGGACAGCTCGGCGGCAAGGGCTGACAGTTCGTCGTTACAGGTTTTGGCAAGCGAGTCGATGACGGGGGTAAGTTCCTTCTGTTCGGCAGATAAACGGCGCAGGCTTTCGTTGTCGGCTTTCATGGCAACCTGCGCGGCGGAGATTTCGGCCAAGACGGCGTCATGCTCGGCCTGACGCGATTTCTTAGCGTCGACAAGGCGCTTGTACAGGGCGGAGAAGACGTCTTCGGACGGCGGGAGGGTCTCGACGGTACGGTTACAGACAGGGCAGGTGCAGCCGGGGGTGAGGTGCGAGCGCAGGGCTTTGGTATGCCTGTCGATGGTGTCGCGTGCGGCCTCTTCGGCCTCGGAGGCGGCACTGAGGGCCGCTTCGGTCGTGGTACGGCGCTTGTCGAGTGTCTCGAACAGAGTTGTGCTGGCGTTTATGCGCGCGGCGGTTTCGGTTCGGCTGTTCTCAAGCACGGCGGCACGTTCGATTTTTTCGGCGAGTTCGCGTCGCGATGCGATAAGGCGTTGCAGACGCAGGCGCAGTTCGGTGAGCGCATCGCGGGCGGCGTTCATAGATACGGGGTCGTAGGCGGAGATGCGGGAACGGATGAAACCGGCGATTTCCTCGAGGCGGCCGAGGGCGCGGTGCAGTCGGATTTCGTCACGGCGGGAGAGCAGGACGGCAAAGGGGGAGCGGGCTTTCGACAGCGACGCGTCGAGTTCGGCGACCTTGGTCTCCAGCAGTCGGATTTCGGTCATAGTCGCCCTAGGGACTGCCGTGGCGTCGTAATCGGCCACTAAGGCACGGGCATCGGCGACAGCCTGCGATCGGCTCTGTTCCACGGCGCCATGCAGGTCTTCGGCGGCCTTGTTTAGATCGCTCCCGGTCTCGGCGAGCCGTCGGCGGTACTGCAGGACATCGTTCAGGCGGGTGATGCGTGAGGCGAGGACTTTCTCGTCAATGCGGGCCTGTACGAGTTGGTCGGAAACAGGAACTTCCGGCGTGCTGTTGCTGAGCCTGCCACGAAGATCGTCGGCGCGCATACGCAGTGCCTCGACGCTTTCGCGGACGCGTGAGGTGCGCCGGAAAATCGCCTGCGATATGTCGGCATAGATGCTACGGCCTGTGATTTTTTCCAGGATGTCGGCCTTGGCGCTGTCATCCGACTTGAGAAAACGGGTGAACTCGCCCTGGGCGAGCATCGTGGTGCGGCAGAACTGGTCGAAGTCCAGGCCTACAAGCTGCGGTATCATGCGTGAGATTTCATCGGCCTTGGTTATCTCGCTTCCGTCGGGCAGTCGCAGGTAGCGTTTCACGGGCTGGAAGGTTCCGGTACGGGCGATGCGGGCCGACCACACGGCGGTGTAAGTCTTGCCGTCGTTGGCCGAGAAGTCGAGCGAGACCGAGGCCTCGCGCTCGCCCTGACGGATGAGCTGGCGCACATCGTTGGGACGGATGCGACTGTCGCGGCTGTCGGTCTCGGGGGCGCGGTTACGCATGGCCGTAGCCTCCATGCGCGGAATCTTACCGTATAGCGCCATGGTGATGGCGTCGAGTATCGTCGACTTGCCGGCGCCGACCTCTCCCGAAATCAGAAAAACCGGCGCGGCGGCCAGCGGTCCGTCGCCGAAGCGCACTGTAGCATGGCTGTAAGAGGCCACATTATTTATCTCAAGCGTCCGAAGTTTCATCGCGTTAGGGGAAGTATTGTTTATTCCGGATCGGAATTCCGGAGTTCGTCGAGGATGGAGGATATCATTGTGCGCGTTTCGTCGTTGAAGTCGAAGCCACGCAGCGAGTAGTAGCGCCGGGCTATGTCCATTGGGTCGGCGCTGACAAAGTCGTTGACCGACATGGCGACGTCGCTGTCGGTCTCGTCATTATCCGCCTGGCGGGTGTAGACTATGCCACAGAATCGGCAGGCCTTCGATGCGGCTGTACGTCTGGCCGTTGCCTCAGCGTCGGATGGCAGAGGCTCGGGTTGGGTGACGTTCAGCCGGACATATGCCGTGCAGGAATTGTCGAGGGCGGCGAGCATCGCGAGGGCCTCCGGGAAAGTTGCCGTACCTGTCTCGGGAAGGCTTATCAGTTCGGCGGGGGAAGGAATCGGGTGGACCATGACATCAGGGATGGCGCCGTGGGCCGGAATATCGGCGATGAGCAGACAGCGCGGGCCTTTCTCGTCAAAACTCGTGTGGATGGGCGTACCGCTGTACCATACGCGGCCTTCGGCGTCAAGGCGCTGACAGCCGTGAATGTGACCGAGGGCAAGATAGTCGTAGCCCGTGCCGAGCGACGAAAGGGGAATGGTCTCGACATTGCCCACGAGCGTGTCATCGTCGTAGCGGCTGTGGCCGGTGAAGTCGGCCTTGCGGACAGGAAGGTGGGCTGTCATAACCACGGGCAGGCCATCGGGATTCATCGCGGCGACACGCTCCAGCAGACGTGACGGCAGGTCAGGTTCGGAATTCAGGCGGCGTCCCGCGTATGGCAGCGCGACGACAAAACCTTTGCCAGGTACCGGAATAATGAGTTTCGCGGCTAAGGCGTCGAAATCGTCGGCTGGAGGTATAACGCCGACAGTGATTACGTTGGCAAGCCGCCACGGCAGACGGAAAACCTCATGGCGCGATGCCGAGTCGTGGTTTCCGGCAGTGATGACAATCATTGCGTCCGGCGCGAGGCAGTGCATACGCATGATGACCTCGGCAAATACATTCTGCGCGGCGGCCGAAGGCTGCGCCGTGTCGAAAACGTCGCCCGCCACAATCACCGCGTCAGGCTGCTCGACGCCGACCACCTCGGCCACGTCCATCAGCGCGGCACGGTACTCCTCGAGCCGGTCGAACCCATGCAGCCCCGCCCCCAGGTGCCAGTCAGAACAATGCACAACCTTCATGGCCATAAATCATTATCTTAAATTCCGAGTTTATTCATTAGGAATATCATCATCGTCGGTGACTTCCCCAAAATATAAATCATCTTCAGGAATGTCAGTGATTCCTTTTTTATCATTTATAATATCGGTTTCTTCATCGACCGCAGGCTCACCCTGTGTAGTATTATCTATCTCTGCCGTTACAACTGTATCGCCCCGTGAATTCATTTTTGATTCATTTGACGATGTGCCGCTGCACCCGGACATAAGAACCATTCCCGCCGAGATTCCGGCAAGCGCCACAGCCTTACCGGCAATTGAGCGGGCTCGTAGTTGCTGCTCAAGGTAACGCACTTCCGCCTCGCACTTGGGACATGTGCCGAGACAGTCGCCTTTATAGCGACATTCGGATGGGATGAACTCAATGCCGTTTGCCTCGGCTATCTGCCGGCGAATCTCTTTCAGGATCTTGCAAGTACGTTTTCCTCGTGCCATAGTGTCAATGGTTGCGGATTTTATAGGTGAATAAATCTAACCGGTCGAAGCCGAGAACCTCAAGAGCCTTGCGGCTTGCCTCGCGGTCGGTTTCGGTATTATGGTCCGGAATAAGCGGTATGCGGATGATGCAATCATGCTGCCGTCCTGCATCTGCTATCAGGCGGAGATTGTCAAGAACAGGAGCGTTGGATTTGCCTGTATAGTTAAGGTATATGTCAGGGGACATGTCCTTGATGTCGATGAAAAACATGTTGACCACCGGAAGCAAAGCCTCGACGTTGGCGGTTGGAACATTGAGCGAAGTCTCCAGACCGAGTTGCCAGGACGGACCGCACAACTCTCGAAACTCACGGATAAACTGCAGGCGCAGCCCTGGCTCGCCGCCCCCGAAAGTCACACCGCCATTTGTCGCGAGGAAATACAGTTCGTCGATGCGGGTCTCCGCGTATAATTCCTCAGGCGAATACTCCCGGAAACGGTCACTATCGCCCAATGACTGAGGATTAAGACAATAACGGCAGTCAAGCGGACAGCCGTGGAACGCAACAAGCGTAGTCACGCCATCGCCATCAGTCGAAAGGCGATGCCGCGCAAAGCCGATTATCTTAGCCCGTTGTCGATCCATGCGAACAACACTCAACACTCACAAATTTACAACAAAAAATCCGCAACCCACCACCAATCGCCCAAGAAAATCTATTTCCGATACTCCTGAGATGCTAATAAATTTTCTTAACTTTGCCAATAGAATCGTAATCCCATGAAAGAAAAGAATATTCCTGTTACTGAAAGCAATGGCAATAAAGTCACATTGTTGCCAATTGAAAATCTCATCCATGTAATCCGCGGTCAACAGGTAATGATTGACAGTGATCTTGCCCGTCTGTATGGTGTAGAAACAAAATATTTAAAAAGAGCGGTCAAGGCAAACATCAAGAGATTCCCGCCAGATTTCATGTTTGAACTTGATTCGTCGGAATTCGATAGTTTGAGGTGCAATAATTGCACCTCAAACACCAAGTCACAGCGAGGCGGCATAAGATATTTGCCATTCGCATTCACCGAAAACGGGGTGGCGATGCTTAGCAGCGTATTGAAATCGGACACAGCTATCGAAGTTAATATACGCATTATGAGGGCCTTTACAGCCATGCGTAGTTTCCTTACTAATAATGCTCATGTTTTCCAGCGGCTTGAAACGGTTGAACATCATCAATTACTCTTGCAGGAGCATCTATCTGAACATGATAGAAAATTTGAAGAGGTGCTGTCGCGCCTTGACGACAAGGATTCAGAACCAATTGAAGGGTTCTTCTTTGAGGGGCAAATATTCGACGCCTATTCGCTGATTTCAGATTTAATCAGAAAAGCCACCCGGAGAATCATCCTCATAGACAACTATGTGGATGACCGGATACTGAAGGTACTGACAAAGCGCAATGAAGGCGTATCTGCCACAATCTATACCGATCCGCGCCATTCACAAATAAGCAATGACCTGCGCCGTCATAACGCTCAGTATCCCCGTATAGAAGTAAGGAATTGCACGAATGTGCATGACCGGTTCCTGATGATTGACGACACCGTCTACTTCATCGGAGGCTCAATCAAGGACCTCGGAAAGAAAATCGTAGCCTTCAGCCAGATGCACCAGAATCCCGACAGCATCCTTACAAGACTACGATAATCAGCCAAAACCGCCTATGTCCTTTGGTATTCAGTATGGAACACGGATTCCATAACACCTATTTGTATTTGTTTTGCCAGGTTTTGTCCCATTGGAGGGCCCATCGGATGCGGTCGGACTGGTTCAGCATGGGCTGGTCGCGGTGAGGCAGGACGTGGCCGTCATCGCTGAAGTCGACGCGGATCATGGCCGGCATCTCGCGGAACGGTGACTGGGGGTCGTTGCCGAAGAATGTGCACCACCAGCGGCCTTCATGGTCACGGAAATACCCGGTACCTCCGCCGCACGGGACCGCCTCATGACGCCAGCGATAAGGGCCGTAGATGTTTTCGCTGACTGCCACCATCGAACTGTAGCGCCCCTGATATGTATCGGCAGCGGTCAGATAATACAGGCCGTTGCGCTTGAACATGGAGGCGCCTTCATGCCCGATGTCCGAGCAGTTCCTGCGCGCGCTGCATGTACGCGCATGGTTGGCAGCAATTGTGTCGGGGTCCAGGAGAACAGGATGACGCGGTCCCTCGGCCATGCCGCTCATGTCATCTTTCATGCGGGCAATGTGACCTCCGCCCCAGAGCACATAGACCGTGCCGTCGTCATCCTGAAAGAGCGAGGCGTCTATATCACCATCCCACTTCCCGTCGTTTGCCAGGGCATTGACATATGGTCCTTCAGGCTTGCCGGTGGTGCTCTTCAGTAGGCCCCGGTCGCCCGGCGGCATGGAAAGCGTAATGTAATAGTTGCCTTTCAAATAGTGAAGTTCCGGAGCCCAGAGGGCGCGGACAGGCCCATGATGGTCGCGCCACTCGCGCTGCCATGTGCCGTCACGGTCGAATGACCATACGAGACCCATGTAATCCCAGTGCCTGAGGTCATCGCTCGCCCATAGTTCGACTCCGTCGTTCATTTTCCAGATATTATCGCCCGTTGAGCCGGTCAGATAATACCTTCCGTCATGCCCCACACAGATGACGGCATCACGAATCTGCGCGTCGACAAGCGGCTGCACCGGAGGCATGAGTCCCTCCCGCACGGCACTGCCGGCATCGGCCCGACTGTTGTACTTGTAGAAGTTGGGCCCCGGTCCGCCCAGAGCCTCCATCGTCGGGCCGCTCACCCCGAGTCTGTCGGTTCGTGTCCCCACGTTCTGCGAATAAGTCACTATCGGAAATAGACAGACGAATGCCCATGCCGCCAATACGTTTGCTCTCATTTTTTCAACTGCATTAAGACTGTTACGATTCTCTCCTGCAAATTTAGCGAAATTTGACGAAATAGTCTACTTCTTCGGAAGTTACATCATGATTTAATAAAAACTGATTTTTAAGGGTCCCTTATGTAGTTTTTTGCTCAAATTCGCGTCTAATAAGAAAAAACACGAACAGAAATTACCATGGCCGAAAAATGGATTGTTTATTTAATGATTGCGGCAGTTGCAACCCTTCTGTATCTGGTGTGCGACAAGTTGCAGATACTGAAATCAAAGCCCTTACGCATCTTCGTTGTTCTTCTAATTTCTTCAGTAATCTGCTGGATTGTTTGCGATCTTCTCATCCTTACTGAATAAGGTGTAAAGTTGTAAGTAAATTAACTTCAGAATCAAAAAAGGCAAGGTATTGAATGGAAAAAATCCATGACTTGCCGATTTTTTCAGCGAAGCCATGGACTTTATAAGGTGTGCGAAAATACGCTTTATTTGCAGTTGACCTTTATCGCCCCGATAATGCCATTGTTATTACTTGGAATAATTGAGAGTGAACTTCCTTTGAGGGTCAGTTTGCCTTCCTGAAGGCACAACTTTGAAGCCTCATTCACATCTGTCACGTACATGTAGGTTAAATCACCCTGTTCACCGCTCATGGTGACTATCAGCATATCATTCGAGCCTTTTTCATTTGGAGTGCAATATACAAATGCCGCCACCAAACAGTTATTTCCACCATTAATCATGTATGATAACGGGATTTGATTCAATATCGCATAAGTGGCATTTCCGACCGTCCATATCTCTTCTCTATTTAGGCCGTGTACACCGGCAACTTTTATAACGCCGTTGTTTTCCACAACATTATTGTTGACCGACACAGTAATTGTGTCATTAAGTTCGGTCGTGATTTTCGGGAGATTCGAAAGCGCATTATAGGCCTCTTTCAGATTCATGGCATAAGTACCCAGCACGGAGCAGCCCAATGCAAATAGCACAAGTATAAATTTCTTCATAATTCGGTCGTTTATAGTCTAAAAATTCGGTTTTTATAAACTAAGAACAACCCAAAGAAACCATTAGTTCTCACCCAAGGAAACAGGCTGACAACCCGGCAGTGCTGGATATAGCGCAGGATTATCCCTGGCCTTTTGGTTTCGGTCATAGGTATTCATTCCTGCCGTTAACATTCCACGGCAAATCGGTTGATAAACTTCTGCACCTGACCTCATGTGCGGTATTATCGTTAAATTCCACACCATTATGTGGTTGAGGCATTGTCATGTTAAAAATTATAATTATATTTGGCACCGTATACCGCATAGAATCGAAAAACCATTCGCTGGGCTACCATTATCACAAAGCGCCCTGCTCTGAAATCACCTGAAGAACCAATCGAGTTTGTGAAACCTGCCACATCAACAGATAAACAAATAATATATATCGGATTATGGAGTTTAAACAAATCAAAGAGTTATCGACGCTTCCGGACGAAGAGTTGACCGCTAAACTCGTAGCACTTTTTCAAGACGTTGCCGTCTATCATGACGCAGGCAAAGGCATGTCGCATTTTGACTGGAACAACCTGTATGCCGACGGCTCCGGAGCGCTGCACCTTTCCGGCATAGACGAAACCGAGTTGACCGATGACGTTCGTGAACGCAATCTCAGGGATTATGCCGGAATTATCTATTGTGTGTCTACACAGCGCAAATCGTCAGAATCAATGTCCTGGGACGCGGGGGCCAAGATAAAACAGCCCGTGCTGCGCGAGATAGTGCTCACATTGTGCTCTCGCAATAATTCGATTGAGCCGTTGTTGAAAAAACTCCGCCAACCATATGTTGACGAGGATGAATTCTTTCACGGATATACCACCGTTGACGAAAAAGAGGCCACCGAGGCCTATATCAAAGCCGAGCGCATACGGGCCGAAAATGCGTACCAGGATACAGTCAGCCAGTCGACTCCGTCTCGCTCAAAATGGTACAAGGGTATTGGCGTGTTTATCCTCATGGCATTGTGTAGCGGCGGATATAAATACTACAAGTCAATGAAAGAACAGGAACAGGCCATAGCAACTGAACGTATTCATCAGCAGATGGAAGAAATGCGTCTGCACAGGGAAGCCATACGCAATATGCCGCCTCTCAAACTGACGCCTCGCAGTGTTATGCGTGGCGAGGTCTCCGAGAGCAATGATAATGATACCATAAGCCAAGATTAACCCGCACACCCTTTGTTGTCGCAAGAGCTTATATTGCCGCCCACGGCATCGATAGGCCGAAGGAAGCATATGATATTCTAAATCGCCAGACCAAAGTCATAGAGAACATGTCGCTTGACCCCTCTTTAGAGATTCCTTTCTGGCAGTACCTGCTCAACGTATCCGAATTGATTGGCAAAAAGAAGACCTCAAAAAAATGCCGCGAGACCATCGCCAAACTTCCCCCTGTTGCGTGGTAAAATTACTCCATCTTCTTAAAACAAAGCATGATGACCTGTGCAGAATGCACCTCGGGTTGCCACATTTATGTCCCCCCCTGCCGGTTAACGAATCAATTTTACCGCTTTGTGGATAGAGGGACTCTTTCTCTGCTTTACTGCGAAAGCGCTGCGCTATGACGAATTCGGGCTCATCTTTCACTAAAGCAAAAAGCGACTAAGTAATAGCGGCCTTCGGCAAAATACACAAGGGCCTCTATCACGATACATCACCGAGCACATGCTCTTTATCATTCCATTAACTTCGATGACTCTTTCCTTCCATTAGGCTGGAATAGTCCGTCGATTTGATTAGGGTAACCACAATATTCAATACTGAATTTATACGATTACTGCTTATTGGTCCATTAATTCCAATTCGCCTTAATATCCTCTTTTAGAAGTTGCCACCACGGAGTGATTAGATTATGATACTGTCTGGCTATAATATCACGGGTCCTCTCTTCAGTTACATCACCTTTTCTCATAATCTTTCTAAATTTTCGGTCAGTACGCCATATTGAGAATCGTTTTCTTAAGATGCCTAGATACATTATTGGAATCTCCAAGAATATAAAAAATATCCCGCTTATTGATGTAAAGATTGTAAATATTGTGATTTCATTATTGGTCATATACTCACCAATATAGATACCATGTTCAATTAGCCATGTGTTAATGGTAACATGATTGTGAAAATAGAGTATTATCAGTAGAATTTCAATGACTGGAACCCAGTAGGTATGAAATTTTGTAACGCCATTCATCATAACATCAATAAGCATAAAGATAAGAACAGCAAAATCCATCACTTCAAGGGCACAATGATTATTGTGACAAAATCCAGGATTTGGTTCTATCCCGATATATGCTAGAATAAAAACGGAATATAAAAATGACAGGGCAGCGAGATTCTTTATCACGGGCATAAAGTTCTCCCATTTATCTTTACTAAAATCGGTATTCAGATCATTGTCATTGAAATATATCATGTATCGAAAAAGAAATTTGTCATATTGATTTGACAGGGCTTTTACAGCTGATGCCAAAGGCGATTTAATAACAAAATTCTCATAAAAGAACAATAAACAAATACCCGCCCATAAGTACAACCGTCCGCGATAGCATGTAGGCCATATAAAGATAGCCGTCCAGATTCT
>ERZ1106943.2282-NODE-2282-length-16802-cov-7.588404_pt1 | contig 16802 bp, 18 predicted proteins | sample MGYA00403671_ERZ1106943 | MGnify/ENA primary metagenome ERZ1106943 (study PRJEB35170, sample SAMEA104062427) | human gut metagenome | biome: human gut; feature: human-associated habitat; material: faeces | place: Denmark | collected 2012-06-14 ...
TTTCTTAACTGAACAGTATTTTCAATGCATGAACGCATATGATATACTGTTTTCACCATAAAAAACATTATCTAAATGACATGGATTATTTTATGGTCTTATTGATAATGGACTTCTAGCAGCTGATAGCATTGGAAATATGTTAACAAATTTACCAACTCATATTAAAGAGCAAATTTCAGATATGAAAAAAGATGAGGAAAAAGAATAATGAAACATTATTTATTTTATGAGAAAAATCATAATAAAACTATTTTTCAATATAAAGCCACCTATTTGTGGCTTTCGTTTGCAATGATGATGAGTATTATGGCAGTAATTGGATTTATAACTGAAAAACAATTACCTATATTATTAGTATTAGCAGGATTACTTTTTTTCCCAGGAGTTCCTATAGCAGTAAAGAATTATAAAAAAGCATATTATATTCAGTTAGAAGATATGTGCATTGTTTGTAGCGGAAGAATAAATAATTTATTTAGAAAAACTAGGATGATGTATCAGGATATAGGTTATGTTGAAAGAGGAAGAGAGGAACCGGTGATATATCCGTATGGCACGACAAGAGAACAGATGGTGAAAGAGTTTGGTAGATACATTAATGTATATAATAAAGACAAAAAATATCTGTTTTCTTTTAGAGAAAAATCATCAATTATGGATATATTATTAAAAAAAATCCACATATACAGATAGTAGATAGATTAGAGGATTATCATGTGTAGTATCAGTTGAAAAGATCATAATCAGAATATTATTAGTAGAAGGAGAAGCTAACTTTAAATTGCAGGTGAAACCAATAGAGTTTTTTAACGATTTTATTACATGACTTTGGAAAAAGTATTTTTCAGATGCAGAATGCATATTAGCTATTTGATTTTACAGGCTACGTTCAATTATTGATAATCCAACTACCAAAATCAATGCCGCAGAAGCTGGTGTAAGTGTAGGAAATTTTAGAAGAACCACAGGAGGAAAAATAAAAAATGGCTTGGCAGAAATGGAAAATCATTAAGGGATGATATTAAGGACTTTGTATTTGGATTGATTGATGGAGAAAATGGTGATGAGAAAGAGTAGGGAAATTTTAAAATGTTTTATGATAGTATTTTATATGGATATATTTTTCTTGGGTGCAGAGTTAATGGCTGCTTATATTGAAAGTAAACCAATAAAAATTATTTCATGCATAAATATAAGCTGTTTTAGTATATTATTGATACTTACAATTATAAAATTGGTAAGAAAAGATAATGAATTATCAATGTATTCATCATTGCTATTATTTGGTTGCTCTATTTCATGGATGATGCCAATGTTACTTTATGGCTCTTTATTTGGGAAAAATACAGGAATAGTTACAGGAATTCTTTATGCTATAAGTATTGGAATTGGAATATTAATTCCAATCGTACAGGGAAAGGTTAATAAAAATAAACCATTTTGGATTGCGATAAGAAAAATTGCCGCTATATTTACAACATGTAGCATTTCTGTACTGATTGTTTTAGGACGAGTTTTCAGAGGAGGACATGGCGGAAGACTCATGCAGAAAACAATGTCAACTGCGTCAAGAGGAAAGCTTATGTGGGGAATAGTATTAGTTATGTCAATGATTTTAGGAGGATTTTCAGTTTTTTGTATAATTGGAAATTCACAAAATCCTAATTCAGAGTTTAATAAAAAAAGGAGAAGGGACAAATGGGAAAAATTTTAATGATTTATTTGGGATTTCGAAATTGTGTCACAATTATAATTGGAATTGTATATTTGTATAAAATTAAGAAAAGAGAAAAATTTTTCCCCAAATTAGATGATCCGCAGTTAGAAACGGGGATTAAAATTATCAGTGGCGTGGGGTTAGGGATGTTATTTGTATTTTGTATAATTCCGTCGTGGATGGATATTCCCAATATAATTCATGAGGATTACTCGTATATTGAGGGAGTTTCAATAGCAAATAGCCCGGAAGATACCAAATATTCAAGAGCTGTAAAAATAGAAACAGAAAATGAAAAAAAGATAACAATAGAGATTGTTGGTGCATGTAGTGATGTGACATATGGGGATAAATTGGTATTAAAATATCTGCCACATTCAAAAGTTGGTTTTGTTGTGAAGCATGAAACAGTCGAATAATGAGGAGATATTATGATAAATGAGGTAAAAAGACGTTTAAACGATTTGGAGAAAAATGGATATCCATTAAAAAGAGCTATGTATATCGAAAAGAATCCAGCCAGAGAAAAAGATTTAACAAAGAAATACGAAACATTAAGAAAAATATGGTTGATATGTTTTGCAATTATCATATTGGGAGCAATCGAAAATTTTTCCAATGATCCGGTCAGAATATCAATTATGCTTTGTATCTGGTGGATCAGTGTTGCGTATGCAATAGGAGTGATGGGAATCCAAATTTCAGAAAATGCATTTATTCGAAAAAACGGAGTGAAAATACAAGCACGTATCATAGCAGTTACGCCGGATGAAAGAAAAAAGAATATTGTATGGTATGCATTTTATACAGAAGGTGAATATCATGTTTGTCCCGGAATATTTGCAATTCACTGTTCCAAAAAGCAGGCGGAAAAAATGAAGGAGACAAGTCATGACATCTGGTATGCAAAAGATCAGTGGGATGTAGTTTCAGACAGGAATAATTTGCAGGCAATCAGAAGCTTTCGGGAAAATATCATTGGCTGTTTGATTATGATATTGTTAGGCATAGTATCGGAACTTGCATTAGTTGTGTTGTAAGTGCAGTTGTTAGGTTTTTCTGGTGACACATTTGAAAGCGAGTTGGTCGAATTTAGCAAAGACAAATCATATGCACCTTCATTAGTGGCAAATTGTAATATTGAAAAAGTTTTGGAAATTTATTTTGGAAGCGAATTATATAAAAAATTAAAAAATGCAATTTTAAAATGTAAAAAGAAAGTAATAGTTTTTGAAAAGTTAAGAAAAACGACAAGGTAAAGCGGTTGATAAGGTTAAGAGTGGTATTGGCTGGGATAAAGCGGTAAAGCAGTTGAGAGATGAGAAGGGAATTTCTGCGTGGATGGAGAAACGACGTATAAGCACTGAGAAGATAAAACTGTGGGAAAAGCGATCGTTAAGCGATATTTTGCATGGCAGGAATCGGACACACAAAAAAGAGTATACGAAAATATTGAATGATTTAAATGTGTGGGTTGATGTGCTGAAATCAAAAACCGATTTGGATGACATAAGGGGGAATGTATGCCGAAATGCCAGAAAGAGAGCCACTGAACATCTTGGAAGAAAGAAAGCATTAAAATACATGATTATCAATTATTCCGGACAAAAATTAGTAGGTGGCGTGAAGGACAAGATAAAGAATTCTATAAGGAATAACCTGTATCTTAGTAATCTGAAGGATGCCGTGGATATTGATGGACATGTAAATCAATTTATATGTGCATTTACATAAGAATCTGGAGGAGAAAAACATGTTAGCATTTCTTGTAACATTAATAAAAGTAATAGCTCCGTGGGTGGCTGCAGCGGTAGTGATTCATTATCTGAATGTGTATAATGAGAAAAAACATCCAGAGTTTTATAATTTGGATGACAAAAAGACTCCACAAAGTTTATTTGAGAATTTGGAAATAGGGTATCCGTTTGAACTGGCTTTCATAATGTATGTAGGTTTGTTATTTTTTTTGATATGTCTTATTGGAGCTTATGTAGATGATCAGTTGAACTGGTTTACAGGAGGTATTTTTGGATGTTTAGAATTATTAGCTATATGTTCGGTGTTAGGCACGCACGTCTGGAAAATCTGGGTAAAAAGCGAAAAAATCATCTATCGCAGTTACATAGGCATAAAGCATTATTACACATTTGCAGATATTACAAGAATAACGGAAAGATTAGATGGTGGGTATGAATTTTATTCCGGGAAGAAAAAGCTGTTCAGGATTGATAATAATCTGTCAGATGGCGCAATATTAGCAGGAATGCTGCAAGCTAAGAAAATTCCATGCGACAAAGCGGGAATGACTATTGATAAATTTACATTAAAAACAAGGGGCGTTTATAAAGCTGTTTCCGCAATGTCGGTAGGCTTTTTCTGCTGGATGGTATGGGTGATGATCGAGCAGAATGAGACAAGCATAATATTCTTCCGTCCGATGCTTGTATTAGCTGTCATTTCATTGATTATTTTCATAGATCTGGTAACGGACAGATTTTCAGTAAATGGAACAAGAGTGACACGCAGACGCGGACTGATCGTAAAAAAATTTGACATCAGTGAAATTGAGAGTACGAGATTGAAAAAAGGATTGTTCGGTGAAAAAATTGAGTTCTATGTGAAAGGAAAGTGTATCGCAAAAGTCTCAACGAACAACCAGCCGTATGATTTACTGGACAAGCGCATCAGAAAGGAACATATTTTGCGTAAAAGATAAAACATATAATCAGAATTGTTGATTAATTATTCCAAAACATACAAATGGTGGTAATAAAGCTTACAAATAGCTTGAAAAGGAGCGAGCTTTAGGGTATTATGTAGAAAAAGTGATTGATAATCATATATTATTCTTTGATTATAGAAGATAACGATGTTTTTTATTAAATGATTCAGAGGGAAACTGTTTTATGGAAGATGTGCAAAGTTTATTTCGTGATCATGCCAATCATTTTACAATATATGTTGTTGAGCAGAAATTTGCTGTTGGGAAAGGCTTTGATTTTTTTAAAAATTATCAAGGAAAATCTAATTATATAGATACGAATCAGATGGCTAAGACTGTAATTATGAAAATTCATAGTTGGATAGATAAAAAAATTCCATCAATAGCGGATTTGATAAAAATAAGTTTTGGCGAAATCACGACAGTTAACATAGTAGATCTTGTTGTTGCATTAACAAAACTTTTCACTGTGCAAGAGCATCAAGCAGCCGGACCAAATGTTATTGATCCTATTATAGTGCAAGAGGGAAAAGTTTTAAAAAAATATATTAATCAACTTGTTAATCTTTATCAAAATAGTATTTTAATGCCAGCTATAATTATTTTATTACAGGATAATGATTTTGATAGAGCAAAAAAGATACTCTCTGAATGTCCCAATGGAATATATATTAAATTTATTCGAAATAAGGGAAAATGTGAACTATATAAAGTTGTAAATACAGGGGCTGAAAATATCATAGAATTTATCAATTCATTTTCGCAACAGTGCTTTAGCACTTGTTCAAATACACCACATAATATTCTACTTAATAAGGAATGGGCCGAAAATTCAAAAATCAAAGAATATGCACCACGTATTCTGAAATACCGGTCTGATCTGTTGTGTGATGAAAAAAAAGAAATTATACCATTTCTTTGTGAATGTATCTCGGAATTAGAAAAAGATTTGAACACTTCAACATCATTAACATCACATGATATAATTTTGCTGAAAAATTTTTTATGTGTTGCAAAGATATATCGTGTTTTTTGCAATGATTATGGTGGAAATGATATTATTGATGCGCTTGCTATTGCAAATGAAATGGATAATGAACTGTTGCGAGCATGTGTTTATAAATATGCATATTTTTTTAGTAACAAAAACATTCGTGAACAAGATGAGATTTTAGAAGAAGCCTATAGAATTTTTTCGAAAAATGAAATGGCCGATAACGCCATATACTGTAAAAATAATCGTTTAATACGCCAATTTGATATAGGTAAAATAAATGCAAAGGATTTTTCAGATATGGTAGGTGAAGCAACTAGTGATGTTCCTGGATTGGTTGGTATGTCACATATTTTTAATAATACAGGGATTGCTTATTTAATGACGGCACAACCAGATTTAGCTATGGAATATTTTGACAGAGGAATAGACTATGCAAAAACATCTGATCGATTTGTTCAAAACATTGCATTATATTGTAATAAAATGATAGCAAAATCATATTATAATGAAAAAATAGAATATTCTGAAATTGAAAGATTACTTATACAAATATTTGATGGCATGGTATGCAACAATAAATTGCCATTTATTTCATCTCGTTATGTTATGAATTTGTTAATGATTGCTTTACGTAATAATCCAAAGTGGTGCAAGGAAATATTACAAAATTATGAGGTTATTGAATTAATAAATCAAGGACTTCGAGACAATAGCATTGGCTCAGGACAACTTTTAATGCAATTAGAATATTTGGATCAAAAGCTTCCTGAACTAAAGCTAAAATCACAATGTATAACTACTACTAAAATTATTCCTGTAACAGGAAAGCGTCGGGACTTTATTCAAAAATCGGGTTTAAACCCATTTTATTTTTGCACATGGTTATAAAAAGACAGCATTGATAAACTAAGTAAAAATTGATGAACATTACACTCTTCATCTATAATATTGGTTAATTGGTCAATATATGGATAGAGGGTGTGATTCTTTTTTATCATTGAAAAAGAATATGAGAATGCATTGTTTATCCATACTGTTGGCATAGGATTTAATTCGATGAAATAAATATCTTCCAATTCAAGTGGGTGCTTTAAAATTTCCATTAGATGCTGCTCTGATTCACATTTTATACGTGCATCGATTCGACAAAAAGTGTTGATTGATAAATTTTTTGTAAGTGCTAAATAAGTATTTTTCAATTTGTCACTAAGCGAAAAGATAGCTTCCCTTTTAAAACCACTTCTTGTTTCCTTGAATTTTTCTCCCAAAAACCAATTTGAATCCGCTTCTGCTGGTATGTAGATTACCGTTGGCATAAAATCCATTTCATCTATATATGGATTATAAACTATTGGTGTTGTAATATCATAGCCTTGTATAAATTCTTGGTAAAGACCATCTGGTTCATTACCCACTAAAGGTCCTTTTTTTATTCCAATGCTGCTTCCAAGATTAAGTGGCCGAAAAATACCATTTGTTTGATTTGGAAGTAAAGATTTTGGAACTTGTAAACCTGTAGCAATAGCTGCTAAGTTAGAAATTCTTTTATTTTCTCCTGCTAAGATTGCTACAGCATCACAAGGTATACATGGAATATGAAAAAAACAACAAATAGAGGGAATAAGAGACATTGTTGAGAGTTCGCATCCTCCACAATTAAGATTCAATACAAAATCAAGAGTTGGAAGTGTTCCAGCTATTGATTTTTCTACAAATGTGCGGACATCTAAAATGTATGGTATGCATTTTATTTGCTGTATAGCCGTAATCCATTTGGATATTATGTCACTTTTCCAATAATGATAATGAGAAAAACCAGGTGCATCTTCGCCTTCGTATGAATAAACAACTCCAATAGTTTTTCCTTTAAGGGTATGTAGATCTCGCATAATAGACGTACCTCCTATTTTATTTAAACTTTTGTGACAACATAAAATAACTACAAAGAATAATATATGATTATCATTCACTTCCTCCAATTCTTCATTTTCCCTCAAATAGAAAATCCATTTCTCGGATGTTTTGTCGTTAGTATCATTTTTTGTTTGGCGAGTGTGACATGTGTATAAATCTGGGTCGTAGTAATAGAACTGTGTCCTAACATTTCCTGTATGTACCGGATATCGACATCTGCATCAAGCAGGGAGCTGGCAAAGGTATGACGGAACATATGAGGCGTAATGTGCTGATCAATACCGGCGAGAGAGGCATACTTTTGGATCATTCTTCGGACACTCTGATCGGATAAAGGTTTTCCAGACTGATTTGCAAAAAAATGACCACAGTTTTCTATTTCTTTGGAAAAAGTGTTTTTGTATTCATTTAAAGTTTTTAGCACGTTATCGTTTCCAATCTGCAGTTTACGTTCTTTAGAGCCTTTTCCATAAATCAGGACAAAATTGTCATTCAGGTTGACATCGCAGGATTTTAAACTGCACAGTTCGGAAATGCGGATTCCGGTGGCAAAGAGCAGTTCAATTACGGCAGCGTCACGCAGAGCATTTTTTTGCTGGTAAGATGTGGTTGCAAGCTGCCGCTGGTTGTATATTGTGGAGAGAAAAAGTTCTAATGTCTGTAACGGAATGGTTTTTGGGAGAATAACAGGTTCCCGGAAGCGGATCTGGATTTTGTCAAAGGGATTTCTTTCGATAAATTCATAAAATTCGCAATAGTGGAAAAATGCTTTGAGGGATGCAATTTTTCTTTTGGCAGTTTTAGGCTTATATATGGAGTGCAGGTGTGCGATATAGGATTCTATCTGCCGGGAAGCGATGTCGTATAAGGAAGTCTCGGCAGGCATTGTGGAAGCAAAATGTGTGAGATCAATTTTATAGGCGCGAATTGTTTTGACGTCTAAGCACTTTTGTGATTTGCAAAATGTAAGATAGTTTGTAATCTGGGTATCGTGTAATTTCATGGTATGTGTTCCTCGCTTTTTATTTTTATATTAGCAGAGGAAAAGTGGTCTGCTGAAAAGAAGAAAAGAAAATTTTTGAAAAAACAAATTTATATTCGGTTAAAAATCATTGACAATGTAGAATAAGTGTGTATAATAACCCATGCAGTCAAAAATGCAAACAATTTGCAAATGCATACAAAATGCAAAAACAAATAACTTGCAATTTGAACAAATCAAGATTAAAACAACCAAATGCAGGAGGCGTTTGTTATGTTACACATTTTAGAACATACATTATCACACACGATCGAGGACAGCGTGAAGCTGCTTCCATTTCTGTTTTTCACTTATTTATTAATGGAATTGTTAGAGCACACGACAGGCGGAAAAGTACAGAACAAGATCAAAAATGCAGGAAAAGTCGGACCGCTGTGGGGAGGACTTCTTGGAATTATGCCGCAATGTGGTTTCTCGGCAGCAGCGGCCAGCCTTTATGCCGGACGAGTCATTACGGTGGGAACGCTGCTTGCCGTATTTTTGTCGACGTCGGATGAGATGCTGCCGATTTTCATTTCAGAGTCAGTCGCACCGGCAACGATCATAAAAATTCTTGCAGCAAAAGTCTGCATTGCGATCGTTTCAGGATTTCTTGCAGAACTGGTTTATGTGAATGTTTTCAAAAAGAAAGAAAAAGACATGGACATCCATGTGGTATGCGAGGAAGAGCACTGCAGTTGTGAGGATGGTGTTTTAAAATCTGCGCTGAAACATACTTTGAAAATTTTTGTATACATTTTGCTTATCACATTTATATTGACATTGGTAATTGAGATGATCGGAGAAGATCATCTTGCGGTGGTATTTCAGAATATTCCGGTTGTGGGAGAGATGATCGCGGCACTTGTCGGACTGATTCCAAACTGCGCATCCTCCGTGGTAATCACGGAACTCTATTTAAGTGGAATTATCGGAGCAGGAGCGATGATGTCAGGACTTTTGGTAAATGCCGGAGTTGGACTTTTGGTTTTGTTCCGTTTGAACCGCAATTGGAAGCAGAACGCTGGAATTATGGCAGCACTTTATGGATTCGGTGTTGTCTGGGGCGTGATCATTGAGTTACTTGGGATTGTATTTTAACAGATGTAGATGAATAATTGATACGCGGAAGTATGAAATTAAGAGGAAAGAGTTAAAAATTGTATCTGCTACAGTGAAAGCATATACAGAGAAAGAAAAGAGATGAAAAAATGGCAGGAAATGGTTATGCAACGACCAGCAGAAAGAAAATTTTAGAATATCTCATGGCAAACAGCGACCGCACAGTGACGGTGACGGACATTGACCAGTATTTGAAAAAACACGATAACGAGGTGAACATCACAACGATTTACCGTTACCTGGATAAACTTGCCAAAGAGGGAACTGTCATGAAATATGTGGCAGAGAAGGGGAGCCAGGCGGTGTACCAGTACGTGGAGATGGGGCATCACTGCGAGGAGCATCTCCATTTGAAATGTGTTTCCTGCGGATGCATCATTCATTTGGAATGTGCGTTTATGGATGAGATCGCTGAGCATGTTTTAAAAGATCATGGATTTACACTGCAATGCAAAAATTCCATTATTTATGGCTTGTGCAGGGAGTGCAGGAAAAAACAGGACAGGGAATAATACTGCTATAGGATTTCCCTATAATCGGCTCATGGTTTTATGGATTAACACTTTTTCGATTGATTTGATATGATAATTCCAACAGCAGAACCTGAGAAAAACAGGCAGGCAAAAAGAATGAAAACATAGAAAAAGGATGGGAAAACACATGAGTACATTAAAAGAGAGAAAATTAAAATTTGAAACCTTACAGTTACACGTTGGACAGGAAGAACCAGATCCGGTGACCGATGCAAGAGCAGTTCCGATTTACCAGACATCTTCTTACGTATTCCACAATTCAAAGCATGCAGCAGACCGTTTCGGTTTGCGTGACGCAGGAAATATTTACGGAAGACTGACCAATCCGACAGAGGATATTTTTGAACAGCGTATTGCAGCATTAGAGGGCGGCGTGGCAGCGCTTGCAGTCGGTTCCGGTGCAGCAGCCGTTACATACACGATTGAAAACCTTGCACAGGCAGGTGATCATATCGTATCTGCAAAAAATATTTACGGCGGCACTTATAATCTGCTGGCACATACATTAGTAGATTTTGGCGTTACGACCACGTTTGTTGATCCTTTTAACTTAGAGGAAGTAGAAGGCGCTATCAAGGACAACACAAAAGCAGTTTACATTGAGACACTCGGCAATCCAAACTCTGAAGTAGTGGATATCGAAGCACTCGCAGAGATCGCACACAAACATAAAATTCCACTTGTCATCGACAATACGTTCGGCACGCCATATCTGATCCGTCCAATCGAGTACGGCGCAGATATCGTGGTTCATTCCGCAACCAAATTCATTGGTGGACACGGAACCACAATCGGTGGTGTCATCATTGACGGTGGAAAATTTGACTGGGCTGCATCCGGAAAATTCCCACAGCTCACGGAACCAAACCCAAGCTATCATGGTGTCAGCTTCGCAGCGGCAGCAGGACCGGCAGCATTCGTGACAAGAATCCGTGCTATTTTATTAAGGGATACCGGAGCAACACTTTCTCCAATCCATGCATTTATCTTTTTACAGGGCTTAGAGACATTATCCTTAAGAGTCGAGCGTCATGTGGAAAATGCATTAAAGGTTGTGGAGTTTTTAGAGAAACAGCCACTGGTTGAAAAAGTAAATCATCCATCCGTTTCCGAAGATCCGGAGCAGCAGAGATTATACAAAAAATATTTCCCGAACGGCGGCGGTTCCATTTTCACATTTGAGATCAAAGGCGATGACAAAAAAGCGCAGGAGTTTATCGATCATTTACAGTTATTCTCCTTACTTGCAAATGTAGCGGATGTAAAATCCCTTGTCATCCATCCGGCATCTACCACACATGCGGAATTAAATGAGGCGGAACAGGCAGAGCAGGGAATCAAGCCAAACACCATCCGTCTTTCCATCGGTACAGAAAATATCGACGATATCCTCTATGATCTGCAGGAAGCGTTTGATGCAGTAAAATAATAACCGGCCATTTTGAATATTCATTTCTTAATAAAAAAGGACTGCGCATAGAAATATGCAGCAGTTCTTTTTGTGCTGTCGGATAAAAAATAACGAAAATTTTTTGCTCCCTATTTCGAAAAAGATGTTTACGTTTGTCGAATGAAGTATTATCATAGAGATAGATTTGTGCATTGTAATAAAAATGAAAATATTTGATTACAGAGCTGCTATTTTTTATGTAAAGGGGCATAGGAATATGAAATTTACCAGAAAAGATTTACCACCGGATCAAATGAAACGTGCCAACATCACGACGTGTCTTACCGTTACAATGGCATATGTTTTTTATATTTTGATCATGCTCACATCGGATCGGACAACGCTTGAGAAAATAATATTTGTTTCATTTTATGTGATCTGGTATGCGCTGACAGCCATTTTTGTGGCAAAGAATATTTATGAAAGAAAAGCGGAACTGTTTATAGCAGTTGGATTTTGTATCGGATTTGGAATTATTTCTTATTTACAGAACCCAACAGTTATGATGCTGATTTTCCCGGTTTTGCTTTCATTGTCTGTATATTTGAACGAATTTCTGATCATGTGGGGAGCGGGTGCAACCTTAGTATTTATTATTACCAAGATGGCCCAGATCCTTGTAAATAATCCGGCGGACAAGGCAGAACAGTTGAATACGGTTTTTCTCGTATGTATCTGCCTGATCATGTGTGTGTTTGGCGGATGTAAGGCGATCAGGCGTCTGATCGAGTTTTCCAATGAGGAGACGAACGCAGTAAAAGTAAAAGCAGAGAAGCAGTTACAGGTAGCAAAAGAAGTTGAGACTATCGTAAACGATGTGGATGCGCAGTTTACGCAGGTCAGAAAAGATTTATCCCAGATATCCAGCACGATCGACAATACGCAGATCGCAATCGGAATCATTGCAAATGGCGCTGACAGTTCAGCAACACAGACACAGACGCAGTCAGAAAAAACAAATGAGATCCAGGAGCGTTTAGAGCACACCAATCAGACGGCAGCAGGAGCTTTGGAGACAACGGAGAAGCTGCGGGGGGTCATTGAAACTGGCAAGAATGAGTCGGATGAACTGGCAAGACAGTCCGTGATCGTAGATCAGTCCACAGAGCAGATTTCCCAGACCATTGAGAAACTGGTGGAACATGTTGGAAAAGTATCCGGAATCACAGATGCAATTTTAAATATTTCCAGCCAGACAAACCTGTTGGCACTGAACGCTTCAATCGAGGCTGCCCGAGCAGGAGATGCCGGAAAAGGTTTTGCCGTTGTTGCAGAGGAAATCCGCCAGCTGGCAGAAATGACCAAGGTATCAACGGAGCAGATCACACAGATCATGAATGAACTGACTGCTATCACAAAGGATACACAGACCGAACTTAAGAATGCGGTAGACAGTATCGATGTGCAGCGTGAAAAGGTAAAAACGGTACATGAAAGCTTTATAACCGTTGAGGAAGATGTGAAATCTTTAGTAGGAGATATGACGACGGTAAGCGATGAGGTATCTGCCGTTCTAAGTGCCAATGAAGTGATCGTAGACGGAATCTCTACTTTGTCAGGAATCACGCAGGAGATTTCTGCAAGCACTTCCGCAAGCAGAACGGATATGGATGGTCTGCATGACAGTGTAAGCAATTTTTCAACAGCTGTCGATCATACATTCGAAGCATTGGAGAATCTGAAGGCGATTGCAGCAATTGATGAAGAATAGAAAAATAGAGAGAACAGAGAGAGGACTGCCTTGTGCAGTCCTTTTTGAGCCTAAAAAATGGAAGTACCCTGTTGAGGGAAAGTAGTAATGCGCCGCAGGGATGCGCAGAAAAAGATTGCAATATGGAAGCAAATCGTATAGTATATAGTAAGTAATTGCAAATTAAATTTATAGTTTATATAGTTATGGAATGATTCAGGAGGAAAAGAAAATGAATGCAAAACAACTGACCGCAGCAGAAACAATTGTGATGAAGTGTATCTGGGACGCAGACCATGAGATGTCACTGGCAGAGATCGTAAAAAATGCAAATGAGGGATACGGAAAAGAGTGGAAACCACAGACGGTATCCACATACCTTGCAAAACTCTGTATCAAAAATTATATCCAAATGAAACGAGCCGGAAGAACGATCACCTATGAAATACTCATCACGGAAGAGGACTACAAGAGTGAGCAGGCGAGAGAGTTTGTCGCATTCTGGAATAATGGTTCGCTGAAGCAGTTTATCACCGCTTTTTATAAGGATGAACCGGCTTCCAAAGACGAGATTGAGGAACTTCGGAATGCTATTGAGGAACTGGAAGAATAGGATGGTATAGAACAGGAAAAGTAGTATGAGCAGTAAAATCCGAGAATATTTTGCAAATAAAGAGAATCGTATCAAGTGCGGCATCACAGGCGGAACGATTGCATTGGCGGTCATTATTTTTGTAGGAATGGTGTTTATGGAGGAAAATGAAACTCAAAATAATTCCATCGAAACTGTTTCACAGACGGAAAGTGACACGCAGACAGAAGAAGAGACAGGATATTCTTTCGACGCGGGCGATCTTTACGATATGCGGCTGGATGCACAGACAATCGAAGATTATTATATGAAATCCTGTGGCGACCAGTTCAATCTGTACACGATCGATGAGGATGGTGTGCTCTGGGGAAGTGGGCATAATGAGTATGCGCAGATTGGACTTGGGTATGCGGACGAGGAATTTCATGAGGAAAAAAGTAAAATCGCGGAACATGTTGTGCATGTGGACTATTCCCAGAAAGATTTTGTTGTCTATCTGACGGAGGAAGGGAAACTTTATGGTCTTGGAAATGATTCTACCTATATGTTATTGCAGCATACAGAAATGCCAGTGGAAGATTTGGCATATCCGACAAAACGGTATGTCACCAGTCCGGCACTTTTGCTGGAAGATGTCAGTTATGCGAGGTGTGGACGTGATGATGTAGTTGCATTGAAAAAGGATGGTACAGTCTGGACATGGGGAATGATCTGGAATTATCAGAGTACGGGATATTGTATCACAATGCCACAGCAGATTCTGACAGATGTGAAGATGATCACAGGCGGATGGTTTAACCACGCCGCACTCAAGGAAGATGGAACACTCTGGACGTGGGGATACAACTTTAGTGGAAACTGCGGAACGGATAAAGCCACGATGATTGAAACACCGGTGCAGGTGGCAGAAGACGTGCAGCGCGTGTGGACAGGACTTTTGAATTATTCAGCCAAAGAGGATGATATTACCGATATGGAAGAATTCGGTAATGATTATGTGGATAATACGATCATTGAAAAAACAGACGGCACATTCTATGCATGTGGAATGGGTGTCGGCGACAAAAGTGTGGTATTGCCGCAATATTATGAAGTGTCGGAACTTGACACAGTCTGCTCATCAGAGTTTCTTCCGCTGGACTGGAATGAAGAAATGTTGAACAGGAAACAAAGAGAATACATCGAGCGAAAGGAGAGCCAGAGCGAAGAGGCTGTTCTTGCAAGAAAAAATGAAGCGTTATTGGAAGAGATAGACAAAAATTATGATATGGAGAAACTGAAACGCAAAGTCCCTCGTTTTTCGGAGGATGATAAGATCAATGAGGCATATTATAATGCAATCAAAACACTGGATACAACGGGATTTCTGCCGGATGGGAGATACTGCTTTTATATAGAGCAGGACGGCAGAACAGATGTGGAACGATTTCAGGAACAGAGGGCACAGCATTATAGTCCGGAAAGAGTTGCGGTGGCAGATGTGGATGGCGATGGTACGGCAGAATTACTATTTTTTATTGAAGGAACTTGTGTGAGAGATTCTGCAGAATATGTCTATCGGTATTCAGAAGAAAAAAATGCTTTTGAACTTGAATTTGAATATTCAGCGGGATGTAATTATTATCAGAACGGAGTGATTAAGGCAAAGCCGCTTCACTCAGGTTTTATCTATCAGGATGATTTTTGGCCGTATAGTGTATTTCAGTATGATGAAAATAAAAACGAGTTTGTGCTTACAGCCAGTGTAGAGGAGATTCCAAAAGTCCCGGAAAATCCAGATAATTTTCCAGAGGAATATGATAAAGACGGCGATGGAAAAGTGTATATCATCAGTCAGGGTGAATCCGTTGCGTATATGGATGAAAAAGAATATCTTGCATGGGAAAAACAGGTTTTCTGGATGCCGGAGATGAAAATAGATTGGTGTGAATTAGGAAGCAATAAAGAGTTATTGGAAGAGATAGACAAAAATTATGATATGGAGAAACTGAAACGCAAAGTACCTCGTTTTTCGGAGGATGATAAGTTCAATGAGGCATATTATAATGCAATCAAAACACTGGATACAACGGGATTTCTACCGGATGGGAGATACTGCTTTGGACATCAGAAGAGTAATGTAGATGTGGAACGTTTTCGGGAAGATATGGAGCGTGCTTATTGCCCGAACAAAGTTGCGGTGGCAGATGTGGACGGTGATGGCACTGTAGAATTACTTATTTTTACAGTAGGATTTTATATGGCAGATATAACAGAATATGTCTATCGGTATTCGGAAGAAAAAAATGGTTTTGAACTTGAATTTGCATATGCAGGGGGATGCGATTATTATGAGCACGGAGTAATTAAGGCAAGTCCGCTTCATTCGATGTATAGTGACTATCAGGACGGTTTTTGGCCTTATTCCGTATATCAGTATGATGAAAACAAAAAGGAGTTTGTGGAGAAAGTAAGTGTAGATCAGATTACTAATGTTCCGATTAATTCCGATGTTTTCCCAGAGGAATATGATAAAGATGGTGATGGAAAAGTATATATTGTCGATCAGGGAGAATCCGTTAAATATTTAGATGAACAAGAATATCTTGAATGGAAAAAACAGATTTTCTGGATGCCGGAGATGAAAATAGAAAGCTGTGAATTAGGAGAAATTTTAAAATGAACATGGCAATGACTTTGTTATCGGCTTGTGCAGACAATAATTTAGGAACAGACACAGAGAGAGAATCAGTCATTCCAGAACAAAATCAGAAAGAAGATACAAATTTATATAAAAATGAGTTAATGGAAAAGACGACATTGTAATTGGAGCGATATATGAAACAGGAGCTGGACCGCAGGGAATGATTCCATATACTCAAATTCGCATTTATGAAGATATAGGAAGCGAATTTGTATATGATCAGGAACTTTGCGATGCGATTAATGTTGAACTTCCAGAGGACGCTACAGCAGAACAGGTAAAGGAAATGATAAATTAAAACATAGGGCGTGTGAAAAAACGAGAGTTTTTTCATTCGTCCTTTTGCTTATAGTTATAA
>ERZ1106943.2307-NODE-2307-length-16691-cov-8.443977_pt1 | contig 16691 bp, 13 predicted proteins | sample MGYA00403671_ERZ1106943 | MGnify/ENA primary metagenome ERZ1106943 (study PRJEB35170, sample SAMEA104062427) | human gut metagenome | biome: human gut; feature: human-associated habitat; material: faeces | place: Denmark | collected 2012-06-14 ...
GGAGTTTAACTTGTCATGCTCTGCCTTGCAGCGCTCCAGCCAGCGCAGCGTGCGCGCGCAGGACTGCTTTGCGTAATTGTAAGTGGCCGGGTTTTCCACGCACTCGTCAAAAGCCATGGCGATCGTAGATGCCAGATGGGACTGGATCTGCATGCTCTCCTCCGGGCCCATAAAGATCTTCTTGCCGTTTACGTGGGAATGGAAGGTGACTCCCTCTTCTTTGATCTGGTTCAACTTAGCCAGACTGAATACTTGGAACCCGCCGCTGTCTGTTAAAATCGGCCGCTTCCAGTCCGTAAAGCGGTGCAGACCGCCCATGTCCGCCACCAGATCGTCCCCGGGGCGCACATGCAGATGATAGGTGTTGCACAGCATGACCTGACAACCGATACGCTCCAGATCCTCGGTGGACAAACCGCCTTTAATAGCCGCAGCGGTAGCTACATTCATAAACGCCGGCGTCTGTACCGTGCCGTGCACCGTTTCAAAGGTGCCGCGGCGGGCGTTGCCTTCTTTTTTTAATAAGGTATATTTTGCCATACTTTCTCTCCGTCAGCAGATAAACATTGCGTCGCCAAAGGAGAAGAAGCGGTACTTCTCCGCCACGGCGGTATTGTAAGCGTGCATAATGTGGTCAAATCCGGCAAAGGCACTAACCAGCATGATCAGCGTGCTCTCCGGCAGGTGGAAGTTGGTAATCAGTGCATCCATACACTTGAATTCATACCCGGGATAAATAAAAATGCTGGTGTTATCGTCATCCTCGCAAATACAGCCGTTCTTGGTTGCCACAGACTCAATGGTGCGGCAGGAGGTGGTACCCACAGCAATCACCCGACCGCCGTTTGCTTTGGTCCGGTTGATCAGCTCCGCCGTCTCTGCCGGCATATGGTAGTGCTCCGTGTGCATTTTGTGCTTGGTTACATCTTCCACTTTAACCGGACGGAAGGTGCCCAGCCCAACATGCAATGTCACATAGCCGATATTGACGCCCATCGCCTGAATATCCTTTAGCATTTGTGGAGTAAAGTGTAGACCGGCGGTAGGCGCCGCAGCGGAACCTAACTCCCGGCTGTACACCGTTTGGTAACGCTCCTTATCTTGGAGCTTTTCCTTAATATAGGGCGGCAGAGGCATTTGACCGATCTGGTCCAGCACCGCCACCGTCAGCGAGATCCATACTGCCGGGCGCAGCAGCCAAACCGGGATATGCGCGCACAGCCGCAGCAGCACATCATTGCCCCACAGCACACTTGCCGTGCCCAGCGCACCCCACAGCAGCGAATACTGCAGGCACACATAGCCGTTCAGATTGAATTTTTTGCCGGAATAGTCCCACCACTTGCGGCGGTGCAGGCGTTCCAGCAGCTTGGCGGTGATCCATTCCATCACCGTTGCCGCCATCATGCAGGCAAAGAACAGGTAGACCGGCTCGGTGCGCAGGTCGCCGAAACTCACGGCCAGCAGCACGCCGGTGGTACCGTAGATAAAGCAGAACGGGCCTGCCGCTGCACCGCGGTTGGCAAACCTTCCGCCCCGGATGGTCGCGGCTACTGTCTCCGCCACCCAGCCCAAAAAGGAATATACAAGATAAATAACACTCAGAGTATAGAAATTCAGCGTCATAAGGTTCCTTTCGCTTCCAGTTTTTTCTTACTGCATTGATTGTACCTGTTTTGGGCGCTGTGTACAAGAGCCGTGCAGAAATTTTGTCGCTCTGCGACGCGGCAGGCTCTCCGGGCATCTCTGAAAAGACGAAGATCCAGTCTGTTGCTTTGTTTTCAGATACATCTTAGAAAAAGGCCCTGCCATCCCGAAGGACAGCAGGGCTCAAAATTACAGCTTGAATTTACAGAGCGGAATCACAGCTGGCTCTTATACAGCTCCACGATCTCCTCCACGCTGGTGTCGCGGGGGTTGCCGGGACGGCAGGCGTCCGCATAAGCGGACTCGGCGAGGAACTGGATATCCTCTTCCTTCAGGATGCCGTTCAGGTTTGCGGGGATGCCCACGTCAGCGCTCAGCTGCTTGACAGCGGCGATGGTGGCATCTGCGGCCTCGGCGTCGTTCATCTCGTCGATGCCCTTCACGCCCATAGCCTTGCCGACGGCACGATAGCGCTCACCGGCGACGGTCTTGTTGTACTCCAGACCGACGGGCAGCAGGATAGCGCAGGCCACGCCGTGGGGGGTGTCATACAGAGCGGACAGGCCGTGTGCCATGGAGTGGACGATGCCCAGACCCACGTTGGAGAAGCCCATGCCAGCGATGTACTGGCCCAGAGCCATGCCCTCGCGGCCTTCCGGAGTGTTCTGGACAGCGCCGCGCAGGTTCTCACTGATGAGCTTGATGGCTTCCAGATGGAACATATCGGAGATGGTGCAGTGACCCTTGGTGATGTAGCCCTCGATGGCGTGGGTCAGAGCATCCATGCCGGTGGCGGCAGTCAGGCCCTTGGGCATGGAGGCCATCATATCGGGGTCAACCACAGCGATCTCGGGGATGTCGTTGGTATCGACGCAGACGAACTTGCGCTTCTTCTCCACGTCGGTGATGACGTAGTTGATGGTGACTTCAGCGGCAGTACCGGCGGTGGTGGGGACAGCGATGGTAAAGACGGCGTGCTTCTTGGTGGGAGCGACGCCTTCCAGAGAGCGCACATCGGCGAACTCGGGATTGTTGATGATGATGCCGATGGCCTTTGCGGTGTCCATGGAAGAACCGCCGCCGATGGTCACGATGCAGTCAGCCTCTGCGGCCTTGAAAGCGGCCACACCGTCCTGCACATTGGCGATGGTGGGGTTGGGCTTGATCTCGCTGTAGACGGTGTAGGCGAAGCCTGCAGCGTCCAGCAGGTCGGTGACCTTCTTGGTGACGCCGAACTTGATCAGGTCGGGGTCAGAGCAGACGAAAGCCTTCTTGTAGCCGCGGGCGATCAGCTCGGGAACGATGTTCTCGATAGCGCCATGGCCATGGTAAGAAATAGTATTCAGAACGATACGATCAGCCATTGGTAAAACCTCCTGATTTTGCGCCCCGCCGGGCGGCGGGTACGACTCTCTTTGCTTCTACTTTACCACTTTGTTAAAATTTGTTCAATACCCATTTCTTATGATTTCCATGAAATTTTTATACTTTTTTGAGTTTTTGCAGAGAAAGTAGACAAAATCAAAGGTTTGTTGACAGCAAAGCGCCCTCCGGCGCGGGCCGGAGGGCGCTTTGAATCATTCTTTACTTTCCTGCGCCCTCGCCCGCGAAGAACTCCTTCGTGAGCTTTGCCACCGTGCCGGACAGCAGGAGCAGGGCCATGAGGTTCGGAATGCTCATCAGTCCGTTGAAGGTGTCGGCGATGCTCCACAGCAGGCCCAGATCGACCGTCGCGCCCAGAATGGACACGAAGGAGTAGACCACGAGGAAGGGGCCGACCACCTTGTCGGTGTGGAACAGAAACTCGATGCACCGGGAGCCGTAGAGGCCCCAGCCGATGATGGTGGAGAATGCAAAGCTGCAGAGCGCCACCGCCGTAAAGATGGACGACCAGCCGCCGTAGGTGGCCGTGAAGCCGGAGATGGTCAGTTCTGCGCCTGCCGCACTGCCGTAGCCCACCGGCACGCCGCTGCACAGGATGACCATGGCGGTCAGGGTGCAGATGACGATGGTGTCGGCGAAGACCTCGAAGATGCCGAACATCCCCTGCTTGACCGGCTTGCGGGTGTCGGCGCAGGCGTGGGCGATGGAGCCGGTGCCGAGGCCGGCCTCATTGGAGAAGATGCCGCGGGAGACGCCCTTCTGCATACTGAGGAAGATGCTGCCGATGGCACCGCCGGTGAAGGCCTGCGGGTCAAATGCACCGCCGACGATGGAGGCCAGCACCGCCGGGAAGCGCCGGTAGTTGATGACCACGACGCCCAGCGCCAGCACCACATAGAACAGCGCCATGAACGGCACCAGCTTTTCGGTGACACTGCCGATGCGCTTGACGCCGCCCAGCAGCACCATAGCCACCATCATGGCCACCACCACGCCCACGACGAGGTTGACCGTGGGCAGGATGCTGTTCAGGCTGCTGCCGTAGGCCAGCAGGGCCGAGTCGATGGCTGTGACGATGGTGTTGACCTGGGTGGCGTTGCCGGTGCCGAAGACCGTCAGCACGCCGAACAGCGAGTACAGCACCGCGAGGAACTGCCACCGGCTGCCGAGGCCGTTTTTAATATAGTACATGGGGCCGCCCACCAGCTCGCCGTTTTTGTTCCGCTCGCGGAAATGCACGGCCAGCGTCACTTCGGAGAATTTGGTACACATGCCCAGCAGAGCCGAGCACCACATCCAGAACACCGCGCCCGGTCCGCCGATGGCGATCGCGCCTGCCACACCGGCGATGTTGCCGGTGCCGACGGTAGCGGCCAGCGCCGTACACACCGCCTGGAACGGAGTCATCGCGCCGTCGGAGGCATCCTTTTTGCGGAAGATGCGGCCAATGGTCGTTTTGATGGCATAGGGGAATTTCCGGAGCTGCAAAAAGCCTGTCCGCACACTGAGCAGCAGGCCCACGCCGATGATGCAGACCATCGCCGGGATGCCCCAGATAAAGCTGTTGACCGCCTGATTGACGGCTGTGATGGTTTCGAGCATACTTTTACGCCTTTCTTTTTCACTTTGACACAACGAAAATTATTTTATCGTATTTTAAGCGGCCTGTCAATTTACTTTGAACGTGAAATCTGCACGTCCCGGCTGAAAGTTTGTTAAAATAGCTTCACCTTTATTTTCTCTGCTTCTTTGCCACTTTTTTGCCCGCCAAAGCCCTACACAAACCGCGCGGGTTGTGCTATGATAAGAGTGAAATTTCGGTTTGGCACTGCCAACCGCAAGGAGATGTCATAGATGTCTGAAACATCTGCTCTGATGGATACGCTGCGGCAGGAAGGGATTTCCCCCGACCTGCTGCGCGCTGTGGAAGAATACCGTACCGCCCACCCGCTGGCGGAGGCCCTGCGCCCCCGCATCCCCTCCCCTGCCTTCGTCTACTACGGCAGAGAGGTGTGGGAGCAGGCGCTGGCCGCCCTGCTCTGCGGCGAAAACCTGCTGCTGGCGGGCAGCAAGGCCACCGGCAAGAACGTGCTGGCCGAAAACCTCGCCGCCGCCTTCGGACGCCCCGCGTGGGACATCTCGTTCCACGTCAATATGGACGCGGCGTCCCTCATCGGCATGGACACCTTCGAGGGCGGACAGGTCAAGTTCCGGCCCGGCCCGGTCTACCGCTGCGCCCAGAGCGGCGGCTTCGGCGTTCTGGACGAGATCAACATGGCCAAAAACGAGGCGCTGGCCGTCCTGCACGCGGTGCTGGACTTCCGCCGCGCCATCGATGTGCCGGGCTACGAGCGCATCCCGCTGGCCGAGGAGACCCGCTTCATCGCCACCATGAACTACGGCTACGCCGGCACCCGTGAGCTGAACGAGGCCCTCACCTCCCGCTTCGTGGTCATCCAGATGCCCACCATCACCGAGGAGAACCTCGAAAAGCTCCTGCGCACCCAGTTCCCCGATTTGAACAGCAGGTACGTCAGGCAGTTCGCCCTGCTCTTCCTCGATCTGCAGAAAAAGTGCGACAGCGCGGAAATTTCTACCAAAGCTCTCGACCTGCGCGGTATGCTGGACGCTCTGCGCCTGATGCGCCGGGGCGTCGCTGCCGGGGCTGCGCTGGACATGGGCATCACCAACAAAGCCTTCGACTCCTACGAACAGGGCCTCATCCGGGATGCCATTGCCGCCCGCATCCCGGCCCAGCTCACCGCCGCAAAGCTCTTCGATTAACAAAGGGGCGTTTTTATGGAAGCGCAGAGCTACACCGCCGAAGAGCGGCGTGCCGCCAATCAGGTGTGGGCGGCGGCGGGAGCCTACGGCTTTGAGCCGCTTTTCCTGGCCCGCAACACCGACGGCACGATCGATTTTTATATGAACTGTGTCGTGGGGCTGGTGCACAAATACTATGGCGACGACCTGCTCCGCGATCTTTTTGCCACATGGGACGGCGATCTCCGGGAGAGCCAGCTGGACGATCTGACATGGCTCTACCTCGAAAGCGCGGTCTATCTGCTGGAGCTGCCCCGCCGCCCGGTCCTTTCCGAGCTGCGCCGGGCCCACGCGGACTATTTCTTCGGCATCCAGTACAAGCTTTCGCGGCAGGAGTGGATGGCAAAAAATCAGCTGGTCTACACCATGCAGGCCGACCGCTGGCGCACCGTACAGGGCAGGCATCCGCCTGTGATGACCCCCTACGAGAGCCGGCTGGCAGAGGCGCTTTCCCCAGCCCAACCGCCCCAGCCCGGCCAGCTCAAGGGTGAGCTGCTGGGCCTGTTTGCAAGGTTTGCCCTGTTTGACGGCAAGATCCGGCACAGAGCGGGGCTTCATCTGCATCTGGAGGGACTGCTGGCCTCTCTTGCCACCAAAACGCTGCCCACCCAGATGATCAAGACCGACCGTCTGACCGTGGAGCACTCCGGTTCTGTGGAGGCGGGCGGCTCCGGCCCCACGGCAGACAAGCGGCTGGCCCACATCACCCTGCGGCAGAATGCCGCCGAGGACCGCGCCTACATTGAAAGCTGCTTTGGCCGTTCCCTCTATCCGCCCGAGCGCCTGCGCAAGGCCGAGCAGGCGCTCTGCACCGGGGCGCACCTGGGGTGCCGCCTCTGGTTTGCCTCCGGCGTGCCCAGCCCGGAACAGGCCCCCACACCGGAGGCAAAGCACCTGGCCGAGCAGGCTCAGCTGCAGGCCGACCGCAACCGCGCCTACTACGCCAAAAACCGGGCGCTTCACCGCAGCGTGGTGCTCCGGCTCACCGAGCAGATCCGCAACTGCATTCTGGTCCACCAGCAGCCCAATGCCCGGATCGCCCGCAGCGGCAATCTGGACCCGGAGCGGGTCTGGCGCGCTCCCCTTCTGAACGACAGCCGGGTGTTCCGCTGTGCCGAGGAGGAGAATCAGCCCTCCTTCACCGTGGACCTGCTGCTGGACGCGTCGGCTTCCCGGCTCCACTGTCAGGAGGTCATTGCGGCGCAGGGCACGATCCTGGCCCAGAGCCTTACCGCCTGCGGCATCCCGGTGCGGGTCAGCAGCTTCTGCAGCCTGCGGGGCTATACGGTTCTGCGGGTGCTCAAGGGCTTTGCGGACAAAAGCCTGCAGGGGATCGACCAGTATTTTGCATCGGGCTGGAACCGCGACGGCCTTGCCCTGCGGGCGGCAGGCGATCTGGTCAGCTTTGACCCCGGCCCCGCACCCCGGCATCTGCTCATCCTGCTGACGGATGCTTCCCCCAACGACAGCCGCCGCGTACCGCCCAGCCCGGAGCAACCGCTGGGTTGTGATTACGGCGGCTCCTACGGTGTGGACGATGCCGCCGCCGAGGTGCGCACCCTGCGGCGCAATGGTCTGCGTGTCTCTGCCGTGTTCATGGGCGAGGACAGCTCCAGCCACGATGCAGAACGCATCTACGGCAAAAATCTCGCCCGCATCCGGGGCATGGATCAGCTGGCACGCGCCGCTGGGCGGCTCATCCAGAATGAGATCCGGGAGCTGGGCGATTGAATCCTGCCACCACAAAAGGCTTCTCCGACGGGAGAAGCCTTTTCCATTTACAACCAATCCGTTTGTCAGCATCCCCGAATTTCCAAAATATTTTGGTTTTTGTCAAACTTATAGTTGTATTTTGTTGTCGTCTATGCTATAATGCAGGCAGAGAACAACCGATGGATGGTTTCCGACACATCATCCAAAACCAGAGAGGAGACCCGCTATGGATGCCAGCCGCTATTTTGAAGAGATGCACCGTGCCATGTCCGCACAAAAAAACAATTCTTCCCTGCTCCTGACCGTCAAGGTACAGGACCTGGGCGGCGCTGATGCCTATCTGGAGCTGCGGCAGTCTCCCAATGGCCGCGCCCGGGTGTTTTACTCCACCATGGGCCGCCGCAACCTGAACTTCCAGCTGTTCCGCAAGGGCTGGCAGCTCTGCCACAACGCATCCGGCGAGATGACAGGGCAATTCCCCACCCGGGCCGAAAACCTGTTGGACAGTGCGGACTTTTCCGCCTGCATCCGGGACGATGCTCTGGACACGGCCCGTACTGAGATCATTCTGCGGGAGCTGCGCCGCGCGGCAGGCACCTCCCGCTCCTGCCTGCCTCAATCTGCCCGGGAAGGTGCCATGATCACCGTGGAGAGCTTTGTGGGCCGGGGCGGCGAGTGGAACTACTGGTCTACCCGTGCCGCCGACTGCCTGCCCATTGCGGCCATTCTCTGCTGGCTGGGCGATTTTCTGGCCGGAACGGAGCGCCGCACCCTGCAATCCAGCCCTGAAGCCATGGCACTGGCCGCCCGCTGGCAGGCCGAACTCGCCTCCCCCTTTGCGCAGCCGGCTGACTGCGTCCAGCGTCCTGCCCCCACGGTTTCACCTTCCGCGCCCCGCCGTGCCGCGCAGCAGGTGCAGAACCCCCGCTGGCAGAGCATCCTTGCCGTGCTTGCAACCGTATAAGAGCAACAGGCGGTGCCGAAAATTTCTGGCACCGCCTGTTGTTTTCTGTTTTACTGTGCGGATGCGGCATCCACCACATGGCCCACCAGCACAGAGGTGGTCACTGTGCCCACACCGCCGGGCACCGGGGTGACAGCCTCCACGATGGGTTCTGCCTCATCAAAGCGCACATCGCCGCAGAGCTTGCCCTCTTCATTGACGTGGATGCCCACATCCACCACGACCTGACCTTCCCGCAGGCAATCGGCCCCGATGGCTCCCCGCCTGCCCATGGCGACCACTAGCACATCGGCCTCCCGGCAGAGGGCGGGCAGGTCCCGGGTGCGGGAATTGCAGAGGGTCACGGTGGCGTTTTCCCGATCCAGCATCATGGCGGCGGGCTTGCCCACCACCAAGCTGCGGCCCACGACCACGGCCCGTTTGCCGGACAGCGGCACGTTGTAGTATTTCAGGATCTCAAGGCAGGCCTGCGCCGTGCAGGGCGGATAGCCGATGGGCATATTGGTGAACACACCGGCCATCGAGCCGTCCGTGATGCCGTCCACGTCCTTTTCCGGGGCAAGCGCCTCCTGGACCCTGCGGTCATCGAACCGCTTTGGCAGGGGCCGGAAGATCAGGCACCCGTGAACCGATGTATCCCCATTGATCTGCCGGATCACATCCAGCAGTTCCTCCTGCGTAACATCTTCCGCCAGATGGAACTGCCGCACCTCCACGCCAACCTTACCGCACCGGGTGACGATCCCCTTTTCATAAGAAATGTCATCCTCCCGCGCGCCGACCCGTACCACAGCCAGCGTGGGCACGATGCCCTTTTCCTTCAGCGCGGCACAGCGCGCGGCGTTTGCTTCGTTCATGGCAGCCACCACGGGCGCACCCTTCAAGATCTGAGCCATTTTCTTCTCCCCTCACTCATTTGATACAGTCTGATAGACCCTGTCAGCCCGCGGCACAAACTCGGCCAGCAGCTGTTCCGCTCTGGCCTCCAGCGCATCCGCATGGGCCTTGTCTGCCATCAGGCGGGTGTTGACCTTCACGTTCAGCCCCGCCGCCTGCATGGCTGCCTTGCAGAACAGCGCCGCGCATCCGGCATCGGAACGGGCCAGCACGCTGCCCTTTTCGGCGTACTCTGCGGCCAGTGCGATACCCTCACCGCAGGCAGTCATCACCTCCAGCGGCACGGCGCAGGCCCTGCCCAGTGCCTTTTCCAGCACCGCGGCCTTGTGGGCCTGCTGTTCCGGGGTCTCCTTCGGCAGCTTGTAGGCCGCCGCCACGGGCAAAAAGGCCTCCGCGTCGGCCTGTACCAGCGCTTTCAGCCGCTTGCGCAGGGCCTCGGCCCGGACATTCAGGGCAATGATGTCCGCTTCCACGGCAGCATATTTCTTTTTGCCCACGGTCAGGCTGCCCACCATGCTGCCCAGCGCCACACCGGCCGCGCCCACCAGCGCCGAAGCGCCGCCGCCGCCCGGAGCCGCCGCCTTGCTGGCCAGCTCCTCCAGAAAACCTTCACAGCTCAAATTCATCAGTTCCACGATATACTTTCCTCTCTGTTACAAATCCATCCAGCTGCCGGTCCCGCCCATCTGCAGCCGCTTCCGGCACCCGCTGGGCCTCAAAGGCCACGCCCAGCGCCACGGCGTTCCGGCACCTGGGCAGATAGCGGTCATAGTAGCCCTTGCCCATGCCCACCCGGCGGCAGGCCGCATCAAAGGCAGTGCAGGGCACCAGCACCAGATCAAGCGCCTCCGGCCGGATGAGCGCCGCCCGTTCCAGAACCGGTGTGCGGATGCCGTAAGCCCCCACCTCCCAGCCGTCCGACCCCGGTACGGCGGCGGTCAGGGTAAAGTTTTCCCCACAGACCGGATAGGCCACCGTTTTGCCCAGCCGGGCCGCCTGCTCTGCCAGCACAGCAAGATCCACCTCCCCGCCAAAAGCGGCGTAGAGCAGCAGATTCTCTGCCTTTTGGAAGCAGGGCATGGCCAGAAGGCGGGCACAGATGGCTGCATTGGCCGCCGCTCTCTCTGCCTGCGGCAGACCCCTGCGGGCCATGATGCCCGCCCGGCGCTGCGCTGCTTTCCGGTCCCGGATCTCCATTGACACTTCTCTCCCCTGAAATTTTATACCCACTCAATATATCATATCTGAAATGCGGAAGAATTGCAAGAGCATGGCTGGAAAATAACCGCAAAATAGGCTATAATGGTGCAGAACAAACCAAAAAGGAGAACGATCATGCTCATTTATCTGCTGCGTCACGGCCAGACGGAGTACAACGCGCAAAAACGATATCAGGGCCAGCGGGACATCCCCCTTTCCGCCGCGGGCATCGCCCAGCTGCGGCAGGCAGATTTTGCACCGGAGGTGGTCTATGTCACCCCGCTGCAGCGCACCGCCCAGACGGCGCGGGTGTTCTTTCCCGGGGCAAAGCTCATTCCGGTGGACGGGCTGAAGGAGATGAACTTCGGCCGATTCGAGGGCCAGACCTTCGTACAGGTGGAGCAGGACCCGGAATATCTGGCATGGGTGCAGGAAAACGAGCACGCTGCCCACCCGGACGGGGAGCGCAGGAGCGATTTCTGCAACAGGGTGTGCAAAACGCTGGCCGACCTCATTGACAAGGCCCTTGCCGAAGGGCAGGAGCGGCTGGTCATCGTGGCCCATGGCGGCACCCAGATGGCCGCACTGGAGCGGTTTGGCGTGCCCCGCCGCAGCTTTCACGACTGGTGCGGCCCCAACGCGGGCGGCTATGTGCTGGATGCCCGGGACTGGCCGGAGCAGCACATCCTGCACCTGGTGGAGACCGTGCAGTACACAAAGGAGAACGGATGATGGAACAGGGCCTGCTGCATCTTTACTGGGGCGACGGCAAGGGGAAGACCACCGCCGCCATGGGCCTTGCCCTCCGCGCACTGGGCAGCGGCAAACGGGTTGTCATCGTGCAGTTCCTCAAGGGCGGGCAGAGCGGCGAGATTCCTCTGCTGGCCCAGCTGGGGGCAAAAATTTTCCGGGGCAAGGGCGGGCAGAAATTCGTGTTCCAGATGAACGAAGCGGAAAAGGCCGCTGCCCGGGCCGTGCAGAACGAAAACCTGACCGCCGCACTGGCCGAGCCTGCCGACCTGCTCATTTTAGATGAGGCCGGTTCGGCCTGGGAGCTGGACATGGTGGACAAAGACCTGCTCCGGCGGGCCGTTCTGGAGCGCCCCGCCGCGCAGGAATGCGTGCTGACCGCCCACAAGGCCCCGCAGTGGATGCTGGATGCCGCCGACTACTCCACCGAGATGAAATGCCGCCGCCACCCCTACCAGAAGGGCATCAAGGCGCGCAAAGGCATCGAATACTAAAAATGCCCGGAGAACCGCAGCTTTCAGCGGACCTCCGGGCGTTTTTGTGTTTACTGTTTTGCGATGATATCGCGGCTGGCCGCCAGCAGGCCAAGGGCCAGCGCAGCGCTCAGGATGTCGGCCACAGCCTGAGCCATCAGCACGCCCTGATACTGGAACAGGTGTACGCAGACCACCAGTGCCAACAGAAACACCACGCCCTGACGGCTGATGGAGAGCAGGAAGGACGGTATGATTTTACCAGTTGCCTGGAACAGCACCGTGAGCAGGAGCACCACGCCGCCAAAGGCTGCGGTGCAGACCTGCCAGCGGAGCATCTGCGCACCAGTGGCGATCATCCCGGCATCCTGCACGAAGAGCCGCATCAGCGCCCCGGAATTCAGGCAGAGGATGAGGGACAGCACCACGGCGATGGAGACGAGGAAGGTCAGACAGAAGCGGATGAGCTTGCGCATCACGTCCCGCTTTTTTGCGCCGTACAGGTAACCGAACAGTGGGATGCCGCCGAACGAGAAGCCAACCAGCACCAGCTGGGCGATCATGCTCACCTTGCTGGCAATGCCCATGGCGGCAATTTTATCGTTGCCGTAGAGCAAGAGAAACTGGTTCATCACAATGACAGTCAGGCTCTGCATCAGGTTGCTCAGCGCGGCAGTAACACCCACGCCCAAAATCTGCTGCAGCTCCCTGCCCGTGACGTGGCACTGGGACAGCTTGACAGACAGGCAGCGGCTCTTTTTGTGGAGCAGCCACAGGAAGTACAGGTCGCTGCACAGGTAGCCCACAATGGTGGCAATGGCCGCGCCCCTTGCGCCCCAGCCCACTGTGGTGATGAGGATGGGATCGAGGATGATATTGATGACCGTGCCGCCGATGCTGCCGATCATGGACTGGGTGGCCATGCCCTCGCAGCGGACAAGGTTGGAATGGATAAAGTTCAGCACCGTGGCCGGGGCACCAATGGCCAGCACGGTGTAATAGGCCTGTGCGTGCGGCATCGTCTCAGCAGTCGCACCCAGAATGCCCAGCAGCGGGACGCGGAACAGCATCATCAGGGCTGCCAACACCACGCCCGTGGTCAGGGCCACATAGAAGCAGAACGAGCTGACCCGGCCGGTGCCCTCACGGTCGTCCTGTCCCAGCAGGCGGGAAATGAGTGAGCTGCCGCCCTGGCCGTAGATGTTGCCAAAGGCCATGAGGGTCGTGAACACCGGCGCACAGAGCGAAACACCCGCAATCAGCGCCGTATCGTTGGACTGCGCAATGAAAAAGGTATCGGCAAGGTTATACACCACGCTCACCATCAGGCCGAACACCGAGGGCAGCGCCATCTTGAAACAGGTGCGGTACAGATGATCGAGATCAAAAATAGAATCCATTGGTTTTTCCTCCACTTTCGTCCCTATTATAAAGGTTTCACTTGCATTTGTTTGTGACACATGGCACAATAAAACAAAAGAAATGAGGTGAACTCATGCAGGAAATTCGTGACCCAGCCTGTCTGGAAACGCTGTACCGGAAGCTGGAACTTTCCTCCCGGACCAGAACAGCAAAACGCCCGCGCAGGAGCTTTCCTGTGCGGGCGCTGCATTTCTTTTTGTGTTTTACCGCACCAACAGCAGCAGCCAGGCGGATGCCACAGCCTGCAGGATGAGCCAGCGGGCCACGACCTGCTCATCGCTCCAGCCCAGACGCTTGCGCACATGGTCGTGTAGCGGGGTCAGGGTGTTCTTGAGGATGGAGATGTGCAAAAACCGCTTGAAGCTGATCTTCAGGATGCCCAGGCTGCCGTCCACGATGAACACCAGCGCGGCCAGCAGGAAGGCGAAGGGGTGGCTGCTCTTGAGGGCCAGAACGGCCAGGAAGAAGCCCATGGCGCGGCTGCCCGCGTCACCCATCAGCAGAGTGGAAGGCTTGGCGTTCTGCCACAGGTAGGCCAGCAGGGCACCAATGAACACGATGCCTGCGGTGGCGTAATCCCCCAGTTCCTCCCAGTAGGCCAGCAGGAAGGTACCGATGCTGACCACGGCAAGGCTGGCGGAAAGGCCGTCCACGCCATCGGTGCAGTTGACCACATTGATGCTGGCCCAGATCAGGACGATGATGAGGATGAGGTAGACGGCATAGGGTAGGCTGAAGCTCCAGCTCAGGAAGTTGACCTCCGTGCCGTTGAAGTTCAGGTAGGTCACGCCCGCCACAACGGCGATAACCAGATCGATCAGGCCTTTTTTGTACTCGTTCCAGGCAGTCTCGGCGGCATCGTCAAAATAGCCGGAGAGCATGGACGCAATGAGCAGGACGGTGTAGATGACGTACTCTGCCTTAAAAGGCACCACGGCCAGCGTGACCAGTGCAATGCAGAGCACGAAGATGAGGCCGGAACCCCGGGCCTTGCCCTTGGAGAGTTCGCCGTTCACGGCAAACGCGCGGCCATGGTCGTGGGGGAGCTTATCGTGGAACACCGAGTCCATCAGCGCGGTCAGCGCAAATGCAAGCAGAAAGCCCAGCGCATCCACGGTGCGCGGGTTGCCAGAAAGCAGTTGAAGCATAGTTTTTTTCCTCTTTCCCGGAGCGGCAGAAGCCGTTCCTGTTCTTTCACGGCTGGATACAAATGAAGTGTATCACGCCCGGGCCAAAAAATCAATCTCCGGGGCATGGCTGGCCCATGGGCTGATGGGTTGACATTTTTCGCCCCCCTGTCTATAATGGGAAGACAAACGCCCTTTCGAGGGTATTTTTTTGTCTCACAGGAAAATCGGAGAAAAAGGAGAAGACATGAAACTTTCACTTGAACAGCTTTCGGCCCGGATGCGGCAGGGTGAAACCATCCCCTCCCGCCAGACGGCCCAGGTGGCTCTGGCGCTGAGCATCCCCTCCATTCTGGAGCAGCTGGTGGTCACTGCCATGGGATACATCGATGCTGCCATGGTAGGCCACATCGGTGCAGAAGCTACTGCTTCCATCGGCATCGTCAGCTCCAGCACCTGGCTGCTCCACGGCGTTCTGGTGGGCCTGTACACTGCCCTCTCCATCCAGATCGCCCAGTATCTGGGGGCCGACCGGCAGGATGATGCCCGCAGCGTACTGCGGCAGGCCATGCTTTTCAATGTGATCCTGGGCGTGGGTGCCGCCCTCTTCGGCCTGGGCATCAGCCCCTTTCTGCCGGGGTGGCTGGGAGCTGACCCCTCCCTGCGGGCAAACGCCACAGCCTACTTTGCCATCTGGTCAACGGCACTGCCCTTCACCATGGCCATGGGCATGTACACCTCCATCCTCCGGGCGGCAGGCTACGCCCTGACTGCCAGCCTCATCAGCGTGCTGGTCTGCGTGCTGGATGCCATCTTCAACTTCTTCCTCATCAACCCCACCCGGACGCTGTGGGGCATCACCGTCTGGGGTGCCGGGCTGGGTGTGCCCGGCGCGGCCCTGGGCACCGCCCTGGCCACTGTGGTGGGCGGCCTGCTGGCCCTCTGCATCCTGCTCTTTCGTGAGGGGCCGCTCTGCATCCACAAGCCCGGTTCGTGGAAGATCACCCGCGCCTGCATCCGGAACCTGGGCAAGGTGGGCGTGCCGTTGGCCGCCGAGCGCGCGGCCCTCTCCTCGGCGCAGGTGCTCCAGGTGCGTATCGTCTCCCAGCTGGGCACGGTGGCCATTGCGGCCAACAGTCTGGGCGTGAGCGCCGAGGGCCTGTGCTACATGGCAGGCTACGGCATCCAGAGTGCAGCTGTCACCCTCATCGGCCAGGCCGTGGGTGCCAACCGGAAGGATATGGCCAAGCGGTTTGCCTGGCTGTGTACCGGCCTTGGCATGGGGGTCATGGCCCTTTCCGGCGTTGGCCTGTGGATCTTTGCCCCCACCCTGATGAGCCTTTTCACCACCGATGCGGCTGTCATCGCTCTGGGTGCTCAGGTTTTGCGCATCGAAGCCTGGGCCGAGCCCATGTTCGGTGCCTCCATCGTGGCCAGCGGTGCCATGCAGGGTGCGGGCGACAGCACCTCCTGTTTTGTGCTGAACATATTCAGCATGTGGTGCATCCGGCTGACACTGGCGTTCCTGCTGGCTCCCCGGCTGGGCTTGATGGGCGTTTGGGGTGCCATGTGCTGCGAACTGAGCATCCGGGGCCTGCTGTTCCTCATCCGCCTTGCCCGGGGCAAGTGGCTGGAAAAGGGCGCGCTGTCTTAAATCGAATCGGTATAAGCAAAAAAGAAAGGACGCTCTCGCGTCCTTTCTTTTTTGTTCTGTCACTCACTTCCGGCCATGCAGGATGGGAGAGAGCGGCTTATAGATCAACATGCAGATCAGGGCATCCAGCAGGCCCTTGACCAGAGTGAAGGGCATATTGAAGATGATCAGGCACTTGATAAGGCTGTTGGCAGAGGGCAGGATCGCCTGATACATGCCCAGGATGGCTTCCAGCGGCATGTGGTAGAACTTGACGTAGGCCGGGTAGGTGATGAAGTAGTTGGACGGCACACTGAACAGGGCCATGGCCACGGCACCGGCCACTGCGCCGATGATGGCGTTCTTGCGGCTCTTGTGGTGCTTGTAGAGGTAACCGGCCAGTGCGGAGAACACCGCACCCAGCATGAAGTTGCACAGCTCACCCACCAGTGCGGTAGAGGTGCCCTTGATGACCACATGGAGCAGGTTCTTCATAAAGCTGATGATCACGCCGTACACCGGGCCAAGGGCAAAGGCACCCAGCAGAGCGGGCAGGTCGGAGAAGTCCATCTTGACGAAGGACGGGATGAGCATCGGGAGCGGGAACTCGATGAACATCAGGATAAAGGCCACCGCGCTGAGCATGGCGGCAACGGTCA
>ERZ1106943.2310-NODE-2310-length-16685-cov-145.124053_pt1 | contig 16685 bp, 27 predicted proteins | sample MGYA00403671_ERZ1106943 | MGnify/ENA primary metagenome ERZ1106943 (study PRJEB35170, sample SAMEA104062427) | human gut metagenome | biome: human gut; feature: human-associated habitat; material: faeces | place: Denmark | collected 2012-06-14 ...
CGTTGATAATCGGCGTCACAAAAATCGACGTTAACGACATATTCACGGTAAGAACGTGTTTCCGTTGTGCCTGCTTCCGTTACAATCTGTTCCCCGACATTCGTACCGATTCGGCGGGTACTGGCAAGAAAAAACACTACGTGTTCCCGTGTCTTTGGCAGTGCCGAGTTGTTCTGCTGCCCTAAATAAATTTGTTCAGCAGTTAACGGCGGTTGCATATAAGCCCGCAAATAGGTTTCTACAGCTACGTTAATCGCTCCATGCTCCAATTACTTCACCGCCTTTCTTCCGACGCTTGTAAGGTTGTTTCCTTCGTCATCAGGCTGATTGGTAAAGTCGGGATACGGCGGCACTTGCAAAGTTACTTCACAGTTAGCCCAGCCAACATTAGACCAGTCCTCAAACATTGCTGTGATTTTCCAAAATTCACCGGGCTTGCGCTCGATATAGTCGCCTGTGCGTAAGATTGGAACTCGTGCAATGCCCTCAATAGGTCTATTGTTATCGCTGGCAAGGAATATCTGTTCTGTATGCGCCGTGCTGTTGATGTTTTCGAGGTGTTGCAAACGATTCGCTTCGTTTGGCTGAAACTGCACGTTTACAGTTGCAGGGCTAAAAAAAAGCGGTGTAACAATGCCGCTGATATTTTTTTGCCCGGCTGACTGATACAAGATAACTTGTTCGTCAGGATTTATGGCAGTTATAGCACTTCTAACCACCATGTGCAAATTAATTCCGTTCATCTGTTACACCCTCTTTATTTAACTTTTACGTTATTTGTGACTGCATTTATCATGGTAGACGTATCAATCAAAGCTCGGTAAGGGTCAGTTGCTACGGCGTTTTTACCGCTTTGTGCTTTTCGCTGTTTCATTCGGATAGTGGCAGGGCTATTCGGGCGCGGGTCGTTCCACTCCCATTTTTTTATAGTATCCTGTATGTCCGCTTTCATTTCTTTTGATACAGCAGTGTAAGCATTTAAAAGCGCGCCGTTCTGCGCTGACTTACCTTTTAACAGGGCAGTAAGTTGCTTGCTCCATTTGTTTTGTTGCTCGTCCACAGTCCTTTGCATAAAGGGACGTTCAGGAACGCCACCAATGCCCTTATTTTGGATATAAGCGACATATGCAACATTTATCCCGCTTGGATAAGTTGCGTCCGCTGTAAAGCCCGCCTGTGCTTCCGGCGTTTGCCTTACAAGATTTCGCAACTTCTTTTTCCAGTTGCCGGAAGTTCCTGTGCCGTTACCTGTAACAAGCTTGACTTTTAAACGCATAATAACGCCCGCCTGCTCTGTACTTTGCCGTAAGTGTCCAAAAAAGCATACCGCATTGTGTCTGGTTATACCAGTTAAGCGACATTGGTAGGGTATAGCTTGTTGATACCTTGCCCTGTGTCGCGCCGCTCAAAACGCCTACAACAAACGCTCCGCGCTGCTGTAGCTCGCTTATATGGCAAGTGAGCAGGTAAAGCAGCGTTTTACGTTCGTCAAGGTCTTTTACGGCTGAATTCACTGAATTATTTAAAGCCAGTGTTGCTATTTTGAAATTATTTTCAAGTACAACATCATCTACACCCGCTAACTGCGGATACAGCTTTTTAAATTCTTCCGGGTCGAATATAACGATATTGTTATCATCAGCCATTTTTACGCCCCCTTACTTAAAAGGGGTTGTTGAAGCAATAACCTTTTTCGGGTCAAGTGGCTCGTTCCCGTTACGCAACTCTTTGCGTTCGTGGATTGCGCTTTTTGTAAAGCGGGTATCTCCGGTTGATGCAAAAATCAAACCGTTAATAATTCTAGGGTCTGATTTATGCTGTTTTTTAATCAATTCCCACATGTCAGAGGGAACGCCGAAAGTCATACCAAACGCGCCGCCGATTGGGTTTTTACCCATTTCAAGCCCCGCAAGATGTTTGTTGTTGCCGTTAAATTTAACCTCGGCAAGACTACCGTTTGGCAGTCTTACAGCAAAAATCACGTCTTGATAAGAATTGCAGCATACCGTAACAGTGTCAGCTTGTTTGGTCGGGGAAGCTTGAACAGGTTGTTTGGCGTTAACTTTTTCAACTTCCTTTTCCTCTACCTCGCTGACTTCGTCGCTTTCGTTGGGGTCATAAGTAACGGGCTTTTCTTCCTCAATCACTTCTACCCCTGTCGGCTCGACTTCCTGCGGCAGTAAGGCTTCTGTATTCTTATCATCAACGATTGTTACAACTTCATCTTGTTTTACTTTTTTTGTTCTAGCCATGTAGCAGCACTCCTTTTTTATTAGTTACTGTAAATTAAACGCCTGTCATTTTGCCGATTGCAAACGGTCTATAAATGATAGTGCCGTAAGAAGAACCGACGAATTTTTGATGGAAACTGGAGCTTTCCGGAATTAAGCGCATAGCACGGAACTTTTCGCTAAATCCGATTTGAGCGGTCGGCAGTCCTTCGATTGTCGGAGCGACAAGGAGAATGGAAGTGCCGCCAGTTGCGGTAGCCAGTTCAGGCAATGCAACGAAACGGATTTTCGGGAAGTAGGTTTCCAACATCTGACGTGCAGAGATATTGAAGTCAGTTGCTTTGCCAAGTTGTACCTGTGTAGCGGGAGAGGTAGCAAGCACAAGTTCGGTGTTAGCGTCAATGTGTCCTGCGCCGCGGTCAGCCATTTTGCCGAACAGATACAGTACATCTTCGTAAATTTCTTTAGTGGATTTTTCAGCCCACAGAGTTTTGGATGCTGCATTTGGCAGCGGACTAACAGCAGCAGGTAAATTCGGGTCGTTGAGCAAACCGTAAATCTCCAAGCCTGCCACGCCATACAAGGCGAATTTGTTGCTTGCAATATCAATTACAGTAGCAGCAGCACGTTGTTTATCTGCTGCCAGTTGCAAACGTGCGCGGCTTGCGACGTCGACTTCTCTATCGCCATAACGGATGTTAGTTTGATAGATGTATTGAGTTCTTACCGGAAAAGTCGGGTTTACATCAGACGCACCGCCTTGACCGTAGTCGGTGTAAGCTTCAACCTCGCCTGTGATTTCAGAAGTTTGGAAACGTGCATAAGAGGTTGTCCAGTCACCTTTTTTAGCTTCCCCGAAAATCTCCCTTGCGCCACGGGTAGCGGTCAGGATAGGAATTACCATAGGGTCAATATAAGATGTAAATTCAACCGGAATACCGCTGTTTGCTGCTGTAACCATAGCAGCGTCGTTCGCTAACTGGTCAATGCTATCGTTTGCCAAAATGCCACGGATAGGCGCGCCAGTATCGAACACGATACCATATTGTTTCATAACATCAAGCTGTTCTTGCAAGCCTAATTGATTTTCAAACATTGTGTTTTATCCCCTTTCATTAAGCCCAGTTACTGATGACGATAATATCGCCTACAGCACCGCCGCCGTTAATATTTACTACTTTATAATCAGTTTCTACTGCACCTTCTACGGTGCCGCCTGCTGTGTCAGTTTTGATAGTACCGTCTGCAAGCACTGCGAAAACGCTTTGTCCTACGGTGGCAGCCGTCCCGGTAACAACAGCAAAGTCACCTTTGACTGCTACGGATACGGGAAAGCCTTTAGGAACAGTGTTAGAAGCTGATTCGTTATAACCCAGCGGGTTAGTGATTTCACGCACTGCAAAGCCCAGCGGCGCCCCTGTGCCTGTGGATTTTACAAAAGCGTCGTTATTGTTTACGGTTGCCGCCCATACGAAACCGCCAATAGTTACGGTGTCGGCTGCGCAATAGCCTTTTTGAGTGCTTACTAAAGGATTGGTACTCATATGTTGACCGGGTACACCAATAGCAGGCAGGATGTTTACTTGTCCTTGAAATTCGTTAGCCATTTTTCTTTGCTCCCTTCTTATCGAATAGTGATGTTTTTCAAGTTTTTCATGTATTCAGGAGTTTTTTCACTGGATACGCTGAATTTTTTGATTGCTTCGTCGTTGGCATGTGTGACGTCGAAGCGTTGTTTTTGCAACACGTCAACCATAGCTTTGTAAGATTCTTTGGGATATTTAGAAGTATCAATGCCTTTAGCTTGCAAGGCTCTTGCGTAGATATCTTCTGCACTGTCATACGCCATAGCGTCGACGTTACCGAGTGCGAAAGCGCAAGCGTTAGCGGCAGCGTTAAGTTTTTTCACGCGTTCCATAACATTTTTTTCCGCTTCTGCTTTAGCATTAGCCAGCAATGCGGGAAGTGCGTCTTTAGCAAGGTATTTTTCCTCACCTTCGCGCTCGTGGTCGCGGTCAATCCGTTTCGGATTGTCTTTTTCGTAACGCTCGCCTGCTTTGATACCCATTTCAAAACCCGCTTTAAAAGCAGGGTCTTTCATGCGTTCTTCGAGTTCATCATCTTCGGCTTTTTCTTCCTTGTCCTCGTCTTTAGCTTTTCTTGCTAAATATTCTTCCATGCCTTTACGCTCATGTTCTTTATCGAGTTTTGCGCGTTCTGCTGGATTCTTTTCCAATTCCTCGCCTTTGGATACGCCCTCGGCGTAAGTCAATTTTTCGTCCATACCTTCACCGCCTTTTAATTCTAACAGTTTCGCCTTAATAGTGTCTTTTTGTGCAGCTTCCAGCCCTGTAAAGAATTTATCTACAAGGTCGTCGATAGAAATATCTGCGTCCACATCCAAGCCAATTTCTCGGGGGTCGTAACCTTCTACCTGCGCTTCAACAACATTTACAGCCTTTTGCAAATTAGCTAACACAACTTCTGCTGCTTCGATACCTAAATCAGCGTCTTTTGCAAAGATAACGCGCTGTAAATCAGCTTTGCGGCGTTTAAAGCTTAAAATATCTTTGGAAAGATTTTTCATTTGCTTTTTTTCTCCCTTCGTTGTTTTTTCTATCTCAACAGGTAAACTGTCGGATACAACTACATCACTGCCAGCCCTGCCTTGCGGCACAAGGGCAACGTGATTTCCTCGAATATCTCTCATAACAAAATCATATTTTGCGCCCTGATATTCCCCGGCGGTCATATCGGGTGTATAGCGGTAGCTGCAAGATATCTGCTTACAGCTTCCGTCCTCGACGGATTTAATCGCCTTTTTATCAGTGATAGATAACGCATTCAATAAATAGGGTTCTTCAAACAGTGCCTCTGTTCCTGTGCTGCCTATCTGATATTCTTTGGGCGGCGCGTCGGCGGTATAGTCGTGGTGTCCCTGCATTAGCGGCAAGCCGTTAAATGTTGGGGCAGCTTTCGCTAATTCTTCCGGGTCACGCAGTCCATAGTAGACACGTTCGGGGTTTAAGCCTAAATCCTGCCAGTTCGGAATTTCACGCCCTAAATACGGGTTTACAGTCGCCTTACTGATTGGGCAGGCGTCAACGTGCATAAATCCGTTTTCGTCTATTCTGCGCGCTGTTATGGCGGCGTCAAACGCTAAAATATTGTTTTCCCGTTCCATATGGTCAGCCCTTTCGTTTTAACTATTTTTATACAAATGTCTTTATTTGTTATTTTGATTATATCACAGGTTAACTTAATTATTGCTCGTTAGTGAGTAATTCGGTGATATCAGGTCGAAAATCACACCTGCAATATGGCAGTTCTCCCGGTAAAACATTTCTGCCTACATCTTCGTCATAAAGCCCCTCGTCTAAATCAAATGTCTTTCCATTCATTGCAATGTGTGTTTTACGGCTGCTTTTCTCGCCGGGTATATGTATCCATATGCCTTTTTTTATGCCGATATCCTTCGTCTGCATAACGTTTAACGCCTGCGTTGCCTTGTTGGTTTGGTCTATGGCTATCAGTTCTGCCCGCCGTTCTGTAACCTTGTTAAGGTCTTTTATATGTTGAAAGATACTTGCCATATCACGCCCTTTTAATGCGCTATCTATAACCACATCAGTCAACTTATCGAAATATTTCGGCGCAATACTCTTTATTAAATTCACGTTGCTTGCTACCAATTCCTCTAGTAGTGGTTGATGTAAGGCACTAATGTGAAAATCTATCACAATGCCCGCTTTTTTTAGATTAGCTATAAGTCCCGCTTTAGTCTGTTTATCTATCTTACCGATAAACTTGCTGGCTATAGCGTCCATTTCCTCGGCTTCCCATTCGCTTATATATCTGCCAAAACGCGCTTTTATAGCGTCAACAAGCTGCTGTAAGCGTCTATTGTCGAAATCAACGGGCGCGTCATTCGTTACCATTTCCGACGCTCTAAACAGCTTGTATTTTTCAAGCACAAACTTTAACGCTGCCTTTTCCATTTGTTTTATTAAGCGGCGTATCGAACGGGCGTATTCGTTCTGTATTCCGACGCTGGCAGGTATTCCCGGTATAGTTACCTGTCGCCGCCGTCGTCTGATTTTCGACGCCATACATTAGCCCCCTTTTGTAAGGTTTATGCGGGATTATTTGATATAACCCCGCATTTTTTCCCATTTTACTTATTTTTAATCAATTATTTCGTTTTTTTATTCAACTTCTTTTGGCGGCTTTTCATCTTGGCTCAAAACTTCCCGTTTTTCGGTTAATCCTAACAGTTCGCGTTCTTCCTCGCTTAATTCTTCCTCGGGTACGCTTTCTTCATTGAGGTTGTTAAAACCGCTTTTCGGGTCAGCTTTCAGGCACTCTCTGCCCTCGTCAGGACTGATGACACCATTAGATATATAAATCTGCTGCGTTTCAGCTTTGATTTTGTTTACCGTAGCTATGCTTTCTTCTTTTTCCTCTGATAATGGATTGAAGGTAAAAGTTATTTCGTTGTCTATCTCTCCCCATTCCTGCACTTGTAGTACCTTTAAGACGTATTCTATTTGATCACGCAGTTGCTTTTCTTGCTGGCTGGCTATGTGGTCGTAGTGGTTATTTAAATCACTTTCACCTGTATTAAATCCTGACGGCGTTAAGCCCCACATTTTTGTTACAGGCTCATTGAAGTAAGCCGCTACAATCTCCATTGCCTGACTTACTATATCCTTTACGCCAGCTAACGACGTTGATTTAATATCAATATCTTCTGATTCTTTATCTATCAGCATGACGCCATCATTATTGCGATACTGTACGAAGTTATTTACACGGTTATCAATCTGCGCCCAGTCACCGCCCGAAAAAATCTGCTCGTTAAGATTCGTTTTGAATACTGTTAAGCTGAATTTGGTCAATAACCTTGCTTCTGCTTCTCTGCATTCTGTGAAGTGCGCTACTGCGTCTAATACAATCTGTGCAAGCGGGATACCGAAAAAGTTATATGCCGGGCGTAAAATCGTCGGCAGTTCGTTTTCTTGCACTGGAGGCAGGAAGCGGCTTGCGTCTACCGCTTTGCCCATAACAAACCAATATCGTGGCTTGAAGTAATATTCTTGCAGCGGGTCTGCTGCGTTGTATTGACCGGGGGAAAGGTTATACGGCTCTATAACTTTCAAACGCCGCAGTTTTTTACCTCGTAATTCGTTCTTCGTTAAAATTAATGGATTTAGCAGGTTTTCACTGGCGGTGTCGATTCCGTCAAAGTCCATGTATACTAAACTGCCGCCGTAGTATTTACTGATACTTACCGCTTTGCGTAGTGTCGGCAGCAGGTTTATCTTGGTTATTAATTCGTTAAGTCTGTCCAGTTTTGCCTGTTTATCGGTATCAGGGTCATTGTTGCCCTTTGTTGTTAGCGTTATACCCTTTTCTACCATTTCATCAGCAATCATCTCACAGCCTGCCCGAATAAGCCCGTTTTGCGCAAGCCCTGTTAAATAACCGTAGCCTAAAAATTGCGGGTATGCACTCATGCCCATTATAGAGATAGCATGATGTAGCAATGAATGACATTGACCTATAGCAGCGTCATTTGCTTTTTTGGTATCTGCGTCTACCTCTGATAGCGTAGCTGGCGCACCGTACATTGTTTTAATGTCGGCAAGGGTCGGCACTCTTGGCGTACCTTCTACCGGGTTAATAAGGTTTAATGCTTTCAATCTCGGGTCTTTTCTGATTCGTTCTTTGTTGTTGAAAGCCTGATTTTCGTTGCCGCTATTTTTTCTGGCGGTGATCAGTGCTTTCTGTCTAATACGTTTCTGCGCGTTTTTGCTGTTGTTCATTTCTTTTCCCCCTATTATATGCGTTTTACTTTCATTGGCGGGTGACTGTTTTCTAATGCGTACCTAACGGCGTCTATAGTATGGTCGTTGCCGTCAGGATAGTTAGCGATATAATTACCGTTTCTATCCTTTTTTAGCTCGTATTGGGCGAATTCTCGTGCTGCATTCGGGCAGCGCATAGGGTCTATAACGATTTCTAACAAATCATCTGTTAAGTATTTATAGCCCCATTCTCTCGAGCCTTGCCCCTTTTTAGCCGGAATAACATTAATCCCATAGCTTTTTAGGCTCATTAATGTTTCATGCTGGATGTCGCTTACTATAAGCCTGTTGCGTGGATTTTCTTTTTTGATGTGTTCTGCTAACGTCCAGCTAGGGCAGCCACGGGCATAGTATTCATTGAAAATATATAGCTTGCGTGCTGCCGTATCTAGGTGCATAGTCATATACGCCATAGGGTCGATTGATACGCCTAAATCAAGCCCACGCTTAATATTATCGAAATGCGATATTTCTTCATTCGTGATTGGTCGCAGTTTTAAGTTGGTGAATATCTCGCCGCCTGTTCCTGTGACTTCACCTAAATACTCATGTCTAAACCTGCGGGGCTGATATACTGCCATAACTGATGCTTCGTAGAGGAACTGTTTCCCTACCCATTCGGGCGGGGCTTGCAGGTAGTTGCTTTTGTGTAACAGTTTATCGGGTCGAGCTTTCAGTGCTTCGTTGTTCACCCAGCTTTGCATAGACGCAGGCGGGTTATATGAATAAAAGCACCAAAAACGCTCGCCGCCACGCAGCACTGATTGCAATACCTTTTCTATTTCTTCGATTCCCGAAAATTCTTCTAATTCTTCAAACCATGTTATAGCATAGTAACCTTTTTTTACTTTTACGGACTTGCGTTTGGTGGGGTCGTCCAGTCCCCAAAACAATATTTTCTGCCCGGTTTTTTTATATATAAACGACGGCGGCGATACTCTAGCTATGAAAAAATCATTTAGCCCCAGCTTTTCTATAGCCCATGCTATCTGTTCATAAACTGTTGTTTTTATTGTTAACCCAACTTTGCGGAAAACAATAACGTTTATAGTTGGGTCTAGCAGCATAAGCATGATTATAAATATACTTATAGCCGACGACTTCAACGAACCACGCCCACCGCTAAACCAATAATGCGTAAATTCGTGATTCATTACCTGATGATAAACTTTATAGAAAGCCTTGCCGATACAGTCAGTTAAATTAATCTTTGGCGGGGTCATTTATCTTTTTCGCTAAATCTTCAAAGTTCTGCGCTGCTTTTAGCGCGTCGTCGTAGGTCGGCAATTCACTTTCTTCTGCTGGCTGCTCGGCTGGTACATCAGCAACGATTGTCGGGGCTAAAGCTATAGCTAGAGAGTTTTCTCCGAATAACTTATGATATTTACCCATATTCTCGCTACCTGCTTTTATAAGCGTGTTTTCCATGATATAACCGTCGGTATATATCTTTTCCATTTGCCCTGTTTCCTGATTCTTTTTAAGAACGTACTTTTTATATTCTATTGTTTCTTTGACCTTGCCCCGCATTTGGTCTGTGTAGCTGCGAATTACTTCCTTTACTTCTGCAATATCGTCTAATTCGTATTTTGCCCGCAGTTCTTCTACATACTCCTGTACCCACGGTCGGGAAAAAATCATGTATGCAGTGCGCCGGGCTGTTGTTTCTGCAAAGCCTGCGGCTTTTGCTGCTTTATAAAAATTAAAGCATTTTAAATATTCTCTTGCAAACTTTTTTTCACGATCGTTCGCTACCCGTTTTTCGCCAGCTATGCGAACAACGGCTGACCGTTTGCGTTTTGGACTAGCCATGTTACGCCCCCCTTTTTGTTTTCATTATAGCACAATCTTTTAAAAAACTATAATTTATCAGCTTTACGTGATACAATAATATAAAACCATTAGGGGGAGCTATTATGACACAAAAATCTTATACAGAAGCTGAATTAATTGAGGGCTTTAACCTTCCCTGTAGTAGTATTCTTGACTTTTTCGACAAATACGAGTGTAAGCGCGTCGTTATCGGATATCCTTCTATATCCCACGTTATTTACGGATACAACAATCCCGACTATCTGCCTGATATAGCGCATTTAATAGATTATGGCGTTGGAAAAACAGTAATTATAAGCAGTTACGAAACAGGCTCGCCAAGATATCAAGTCTATAACTTTCCTGATAGGCGGCAGGCTATTAATTTTGTGGATGAAGTGGAATATACGTTGTTTGTGCCTATTGATTGTATTTTGAATTTCATAACTCAAAAAATTGGTTTTTGGTCTTATAAAACTACAGTAAATATTCTTGACGATAACGAATATAATATTATTCTTGTAGTTGAAGGGCGCAGGATTGAGCTGACTGACGATAACTTTATGGATAGAGTTTTAATTACTCAAAAAACTCTGCTTATCGAAAATGATTCGATAACCCACGCTAAAAGCGCAGTGGAATATTACCGCAACATTTTTAAAATGTCCCGTCGCTTTGTTGCAGAGATAACAGGTATCCCGCTTAAAACGCTTAATGCTTTTAGTTCATCTCCTGACCGTTCAATCTTAAAAACGAATGCGCTCAACGTGTATAAGCTAGCGCAGTTATTCGGGGTAAGCATGGAGCAGCTTTTATTGACTGAATGCGAAATAAACCCTACCAGTAAGGCTTTTTTGGAAAGTAAAGAGGTTTAAACAATGAATATTGATAACGCATTATATACCCTGAATATCGCGCCTGACGCCCGGCAGTTAACCGTTTTTATCGACGGTGAAGCAATTCCTCAAAGCCGACCCAAAATCGCCACACGGGGCAAAAATGGCGTTCCGTTGCCCCATGCTATCGCCTACTATAAAAACGCTTCCATTTACTATCGCCAGCAATGCGAATACTGTATTAAACAAGCTGTTCAAAAGTCAGGTATCTTTTTTAAAGATGTCGCCTTGTTTTGTGAGGTATATATTTTTTTACCTGTCCCTGCGTCAAAAAGTAAGAAGTTTAAAGCCGCTGTTGATGTCGGCGCAGAATTTCCAAAAGTCAAGCCGGACTGCGATAACCTTTTTAAAAACATCACAGACGCAGCCGAGGGCTTAGCATTTGATACAGATAGCCGCATTGTTTCGGTACATATTCATAAGCGGTATACCAACGGCGCACCGTTTGCTGTGCTGCGGCTTACAGAAGTCAACGAAGAAATAACAGTCCTACCATCTTTTATTAAATTACATACAAAAAGCAGAGGTTAAAACCTCTGCTTTTTTATTTACTGTAAATTGATTCGCCATATAGATTTATTAAATACTTCCGGCAGTATTCTTTTATATCATTGCACTTTTTACCGTGGTGACGTTCTGTGTGGCAGTCCATGCACAGCAATACGCCGTATTCTATTTGGTCGCTTTTTATCCCGTTGTGTTCGTGATGAAACTTTTCGCCGGGGTCTACCCGATTACCGCAGTAAATACATTTATGCTGGTCGCGCTGGTGTATCGTTTCGTTTAGCTTTGCTAACTTCTGCCCTTTAAGTCGTATGATTTTCGTTTTGGGTATCGGATTCATTATGTTTCCTTTCTGTTATTCTATTTTTTTAGGTTTAATGGCAGTTATTTTCTTGTCTAATATTTCTGTCAGGCAATTTTCGCAAAGCATTTCTATGTACATATCATATTCTTCTATTGTCGTCGGAAAACATTCTTTATTCGTTTTTCCGCATTTTTTGCAGGTCGCTAAACGCTTTTTATTTAAATCTACTAAAATTCCTAACGCCTGACAAGATTCATTGAAAAAATTTATTGCGTTTGCTTCTATTGCGTCTTTAGGATTTAAAGGATCTAAAACTTTTGACGTAGGCAAAAACAGAATACTGTTACATTTTCTGTATTTTTTTAAGCTATCTTTTTCCCTTTCTACACATATGAATTGAAAGCCGTCTATAAATTCGTTGTATTCAAAAATTAAGAAGTCGCCGGGGAATAAATTGTATTGATAGCCTTTATAGTTGAAAAACAGTTGGTTTGATTCTTCGGTAAAAGATGTTTTTATGCTACGTTCAACCTTTAGCATAGTGACTTCGTTTCTTATTTCTTCCGGTATATCCTCTATTGTTATATTAGTGTTTCCTTCCCATTGCCACGCATAAACTTCTGTTATCTCGTAGTATTTTTCGATTCCTGCCATTTTACATATCTCCCTGTTTTTCGATTTCATCTAATGTTTTTTGAATTTCTAAAAGCTCTTGATTTATTTTTGCACCTTGTCTTATTAAAGCTTCCTCGCTCCACAGCTCACTCATTTTTTCATTTATTTTTAAAACAAAATCAGTATCACTCATTTCGGAAGGTTTTAATATTGCTGCTATGGCAGTAAGTTGTATTCTTGTATCTATTTTATTAATTTTTATTTCTTTTTCCAATAGTTTTAATTTAAGTTCTTGTATTCTTATAATTCTGTTTAATTGCTTTTTGTGTAGCATAAACTCTACTTCTGAAACAAACATTTTCTTTATACCTCGTAATTTTCTTTTATTTTTTTGACCTCTGAATTGAATTCTTCGACTAATACACTAGTGCAAAAACTTATAGGCTCTTCAAAAAATTTTCTGTGCTTGGCTCTTTCTTCTTCTGGTTGCGATTCTATAGCCTTTTGTAGATATTTTGCAAAATCACTTACCGTTACATCCGTAACTTTTGGTAAGAAAATATCTACATTGATATCTTTACCTTTTTGGATATTCGTTAATATTGTTATCTTTTTCTTTAATGCGTCGTAAACATAAAGCTGTGCAGCTAACTTAATGATATCTCTAGCATTCATTTTATTTGCTCCCTAAATTTAAAAGTGGCGATATTACGCCCCCGCAACGATACAAAAACCTCTTTAAATATTTCTTTGTTCTTTAGTCGGTATTCATAGCCTACCGACAAGCGAATTGTGATATTGCGCCGATAATATCCCCGTCGAATGCGGTAAAGTTTAGTAAAAAATCGCCCGTATTCAATCATTTTATCACTTCTTCCGTGTCGATTCCTAAAATATCAAAAATAGCTTTCATTTGTGAATAAGTAATGTCGTCTACTTTTATGTTGTTGCGGTAATATTTACGCGCTTTAATCATAAATAAACCTGTTTCCGCTTCTTCCAGCGTCGCAAAGGCTTTGACGTCTAATGACGATTCTACAGCTTCTCCATTTGATTTTTTGTATTTATCATAATCAGTATAAATATAAAGTATTCCAACTTTATTAGCGGTTAATATTTCTATCTGCGGATCTTTCAAGTATCCACGGTTTGAATTTAAAACAAATATTTTATCGCCGGGCTTTACATCCTTTAATGATTTCAATTTAAAACACTCTCCCCTTTAAGCAGTATACTTCCTTTCGGGGGGTAACTCCTGAAAACTCTTTTTTTATTTCTTTCACTGCTTCTAGTTGTAGTAATAAAATTTGTTCAATATCATAATCTGTTGCTTTTTCCATGCTCAAAAAGCCTGCAAGCAAAACACTTTGCAATTTCAAAAAGATTTCTTCTGCGTCGTCCGTTGTTCCTATAGTCATAAAAGTACCCGTTTCACTCATAAATAAGCAGAGTTCATTTTTCATTAACGCTTCTTCTACTGTTTTTAGCAGGTTTTCATCACTTACTTTCTTTTCCGTTACGTTTATATCTAGTTTGTTGTCCATTTTCTACCTCTTTCCGTCGCCATAATCTCTATATGGGCGTTTTTTATTTGTTTTAGATGCAATGTATTGCGCTGGTTATTTAAAATCGTTCAAGGCTGATCGTATCGTTTCATATAGTTAAATACTGACGTTTGTGGAAGTCCCAATGCGGCAGCAATCTTATATGAGCTGACGCCGTTATTTTTCATTTCAAAAATTTGATTATGAAACTTTTCCCAATCGTGCGGGCTGTTCGGGTGTGGTTTAAACGGTGGAATTGATTTCACCATTTTCGGCGGCAGGGGGGGAACTTCTTCCTGTTTTGGTTTAAATGGCAGGCTTGCAATGTTTATATAATGTTCCCCTCTTACGCATTCTTTAAGGTCTAAAAACGGGCAGTAAACAGTATCGTTATGGCGGCGCAGGCGGTAACATTTTAGGCAATCAATCATTTTTCTAAACTCTTTTCTTTAGCTTCTTTTACCGAATTGCAGTATTCATCAATTTTTTCTTTGCTTAAATGCCTGTTGCCGTACTGCTTATATCCCTTGATTTTTTCCAATACCTCGAAGGGGTCGTAGTAATATCGTGTGCGTCGTCCGGTATGGAATTTAAATATATTCGTGCAATCTTCCCGCAGTTCTTTAAGCAGCTTTCCATATTTCCAGCGTTCAATTGAGCAAGCTAAAATAATTCGTCCAACACGGTAGCCGCTTATAAATCCTTTTGCCTTTGCTGCTTCAATGCTGATATTCTGCATTATTCATTCTCCTCTTTATTGATTTTTTTCTTTAACGATAATAAACAAGCATTGCAAAGCTGAATATTATAGGTTTCGTATCCGGCTACGCGGATAATAAAGCTGTTCCGGCTCGCCCCAATATAACCTTTTCCACACCCGTCGCAAACAAAATCTTTTTTCTTTTCTTTTTTTAATTTAATCACTTTATCACTCCCTTAAAATCTGCGAATAATATAAATATTTATCATAAAGGCTGCCAAAAATAATAATGCGCCTATTAAAAATGCAGTTATCATTTTATCCCTCGTTGTTATTCTATGGTTTCCTGCGTTTTTTTAACTATAATTTCTGTTTTCTGTAATCATGGTATCGCTCCCTTTATTTTTGTTTTTCCTTACCTCTTATCTATATTATAGCCCCCCTTCGTTCTGTTGTCAAGTATTTTTTGAAAAATTGCAAAATAAAAAAGCAGGGCAAATACCCTGCTTTTTAGTATTATGAATTTAATTTTTGGCGTCGTCGCAAACTTACTTCATAGTTATGTTTACGGATTTCTGCCAAGTGTGCTTCCGACGGCTCAAAATATCTGCAACACGCATTTCTTGCGGAACGTGGTAGATTGCACTTTAAATTTTTAGTGCAATTTAAGCAATTCTTCGTTACATTCCAGTAAGTCAAAGCTTGCTTTTCTTTTTCTGCTTCCGCTTCTTCTTCCATACGCTTGTTGATCAGCTCGAACGCACTGCCTAAAGGATTATCTCTGCCCAGTAACCCCCCCATTTTATTCTCCGTCTTTTAATGTTGCTGTTTCTTGAGGAAGGCGCGCACTAATCAGCCCTGCAAGAATTTTTAATTCTTTATCTTCTAAGCTTTCAACCAATTTAACTAAATCCAATTTGTTATTTTCAAGCAAGCCTATAATATGCTGGTTAAGGCACTCTAATACATTGCTTTCACTGATTAAAAGTGAAGCGTCCTTGAATAAGTTAGCCGCTTGTTTTGCAGCTTCCGGGCTGGCTGTTAATTTTTCTGACCCATTCTTTAATACAAAACCATAGGCGGCGTCTACCGTCGCTTCTGTGTATCGCTTATGTTCAGCTATAGCGTTTTTTGTTGTTTCAAACTGCTTTTGCTGCTCAACGGTGATTTTTACATAATACGGCTTTAATTCTTTTTCGGGCTTTAAATTTAGTGATTCTTCTGAAACTGTTGAATTTTTTTCTTTTAACGGTTTAATTTTGTCTGACATTTCGGCACTTCCTTTTTTATTTTTTTATAATGCTATATGTTAAAGCGGCTGCCGCCACTACATATGCAGCATTTCGCTGCCTTTTAATGATTGCCAGTTTTTTCTTGCAGCTCTCTGAGTAGGCTGTCAACAATTTGTTTGCTTCGTCTAATAGCTTCTCTGTCTGCTGTTTCTCGGCTGTCAAGATCGTTAACTGCTGCGTTTTCGCTGTCAAGGATTCTGTTAATTTCTTCGAGTTCTGCTCGGCTATCTCTAATTTGTTCCGTAACGCGGTTACTATCTCCGATGTTTGATTGTAGCGCGATAACAAGTCCTTGTAACTCTGCGATTTCTCGTTGCTGCTGTTCTCTAGCTGCGTTAATTCCTGCTGTAGCTGCTGCAAGTCGCTTGTCCATTTCGCCGCCTGCGCTGTCGTAATAGTAATAGGTTGCTCCTGCGCCCAGCACAAGCCCGGCACAGGCAGCAATAATAAGGCTAGTAATACTGCTTTTATTAAGTTCCACATATTTAACCCCCTTTTATTTTTTGGTAAATCCACCAAAATAAATACGTGATTACTATTCCAATTATACCAGTAACAAGACTTATTACCAGCCCTTTTAATCCATTTTCTAAAAACATTTTTATAACTCCACCTTGCAAAGTTTGAAATACCTCGGATTTTCGCTTTCTTGTTCAGCTTTTTCGTTCCATAAATTCAATGTTTTTTGAGCTACAATAAGAATTGTTTTTAAATTTGATTCTGATGTCGTGCATTCTTCATTATTTAAGAATGTTACTTTTCTGATGATACTTGGCGGTAATGTCACGAACACAGGGAATTTAGTTTTTTCCCCAATTTCGTGGATATAAATTTCAATTCTTTTATCATTTACCATAAAAATCATAAGCAGCCTATCCTCTCTGATTTTATTTTTGTTTTTTCAATTTGTTTTTATGCTT
>ERZ1106943.2311-NODE-2311-length-16678-cov-4.811767_pt1 | contig 16678 bp, 22 predicted proteins | sample MGYA00403671_ERZ1106943 | MGnify/ENA primary metagenome ERZ1106943 (study PRJEB35170, sample SAMEA104062427) | human gut metagenome | biome: human gut; feature: human-associated habitat; material: faeces | place: Denmark | collected 2012-06-14 ...
CGGCCTCCGCTTTTTTGCTGCGCATTGGATGGCATTTTCCGTGCTTTTCTAATTCAGCAGCTTTTTCCGCTCCTTCCAGTCCGGCAGGTATCGCTCCAGCAGCGCGTAAAAGCCGGGGCCGTGGTTCATCTCCCGGAGATGGCACAGTTCATGGACCACCACCAACTCCACTGCTTCCTCTGGACAGCACATCAGGTAGCAGGAAAAGCACAGACTGCCTTTGCTGGAGCAGCTCCCGTAGCGTTTTCTGGCCGTGGTGATCCGAAGACCGGTGGGGTGGACCTCCATGATGGAACTCCAGTGAGCCACTTTCTCCGGCAGAATAGCCTGTGCCTGTGTTTTCAGTGCCTGAGTTTCCGGAGCATCCGGCGGCGGCAGAGTGGGGCGGGCGGCCTGCTTCGCCAGATGGTGGGCGATCCAGTCCTTATGTTTTTCTACAAATGCGTCGATCTCCCGCCGGGAGATTCGCAGAGGGGCTCGGACGATCAGCCGCCCCTCTCGCGTCAGCTCCAGTGCCAGAGTTTTCCGGCGGGAGCGGATCAATTCATACGTGTTCATAAGAGCAGTATAGCATCTTCGTCAAGACTTTGCAAAAAATGAATAATTTTTGTACTAATTGTAAATTTTGCGGGACGCGTAATCGTTTTTATGATATTAGCATTGACATGTATCGAATAAAGGGTATACTAAAATCAGAATACGATTGAAGGAGGTTCTTCTATGCCTGCAAAAAAGAAAACAGCGCCTGTTAAGCTCACCGCAAATCCGCGCGGCAGCGCCCGAGTTTCTAAAAAACCGCCTCTGACGCCTGCACAGCTGAAGCAGATCGACGCGTATTGGCGCGCATCCAATTACCTCACTGCCTGCCAACTCTATCTGCTAGATAACCCCCTGCTGGAGCGGCCTTTGACCGCCGCGGATCTGAAGCAGACCATCGTGGGCCACTGGGGTACCTGCCCGGGCCAGAACTTCATCTATACGCATTTGGACCGGGTCATCAAGCGGGATGATCTGGATATGATCTACCTTTCCGGCCCCGGTCACGGCGGCAACGCCATGGTGGCGCAGGACTGGCTGGACGGCAGCTATACCGAGGTCTATCCCAACATCACCCGAGACAAGGAGGGGATGCAGAAGCTCTTCAAGCGGTTCTCCTTCCCCGGCGGCATCCCCAGCCATGTGGCGCCGGAGACCCCCGGCTCCATCCATGAGGGCGGCGAACTGGGCTATTCTCTGGCCCACGCCTTCGGCGCTGTGGCGGATAACCCCAGCCTGATCGCCGCCTGCGTGGTGGGCGACGGCGAGGCCGAGACCGGCCCGCTGGCTACCTCCTGGCACGGCAACAAGTTCATGAACCCCATCACCGACGGCGCCGTGCTGCCTATCCTGCACCTGAACGGCTTCAAGATCGCCAACCCCACCATCTTCTCCCGCATGAGCCATGAGGAAGTGGAGAGCTTCTTCCGGGGCTGCGGCTGGGAGCCTCGCTTCGTGGAGGGCAGCGAGCCTGCCGAGATGCATCAGAAGATGGCCGCCACGGTGGACTGGGCCATCCGTGAGATCAAGCGTATTCAGGAATACGCCCGTACCAGCGGCGACGCCAGCCGCCCCCGCTGGCCCATGATCGTCCTGCGGACGCCCAAGGGCTGGACCGGCCCCAAGGAAGTGGACGGTCACGTTCTGGAAGGCAGCTGGCGAGCTCATCAGGTGCCCATCTCCATGGGCCCCGACACGGAAAAGCATCTGCCCGAATTGGAGGAGTGGCTCCGTTCCTACAAGCCGGAGGAGTTGTTCAACGAGGACGGCACGCCGGTTGAGTTGATCGCCTCCTTCCCGCCTGCCGGGACCCGCCGCATGGGCGCGAACCCCCATGCCAACGGCGGTCTGCTGCTGCGGGATCTCCGCACCCCGGATTTCCGGGACTATGCTGTGGACGTGAAGGCTCCCGGCGCGGTGGAGGCGCAGGATATGTATGTTCTCGGCACCTACGTCCGGGACGTGATGAAGCTGAACCTGGACGCCCGGAACTTCCGCATTTTCGCGCCGGACGAGACGGCTTCCAACCGCTTGCAGGCGGTGTTTGAGGTCACCGGCCGCCGTTTCCTGGATGAACAGATCCCCAATGTGGACGAGGACCTGGACCCCGATGGCAGGGTCATGGACTCCATGCTCTCCGAGCACTTCTGCGAGGGCTTCCTGGAGGGCTACCTGCTGACGGGCCGCCACGGCTTCTTCGACAGCTATGAGGCGTTCATCCGCATCGTGGACTCCATGTTCTCCCAGCACGCCAAGTGGCTGAAAATGTGCAACGAGCTGCCCTGGCGGCACGATATTGCCTCTTTGAACTATATTCTGGCCTCCAACGTCTGGCAGCAGGATCACAACGGCTTTACCCATCAGGACCCCGGCTTCCTGGACCATGTGGCCAACAAGAAGGCGGACGTGGTGCGGATGTATCTGCCCCCCGATGCCAACTGCCTGCTTTCCTGCTTCGACCACTGCATCAAGAGCCGGAACTATGTGAACGTCATCGTGGCCAGCAAGCATCCCCGCCCCCAGTGGCTCACCATGGAGCAGGCGGTCAAGCACTGCACCCAGGGTATTGGCATCTGGGAGTGGGCCTCCAATGACGCCGGCGAGGAGCCGGACGTGGTGATGGCCTGCTGCGGCGATACCCCCACTTTGGAAACACTGGCCGCCGTCAGCATTCTGCGGAAAGAGCTGCCGGAGCTGAAGATCCGCGTGGTGAACGTGGTGGACCTGATGAAGCTCCAGCCCCATACCGAGCATCCTCACGGCCTGACCGATTCCGAGTACGACACACTCTTTACCAAGGATAAGCCTATTATCTTCGCCTATCACGGCTATCCCACCCTGATCCATGAGCTGACCTACCGCCGTCACAACAAGAATCTCCATGTCCGGGGCTACAAGGAGGAGGGCACCATCACCACGCCCTTCGATATGCGGGTCCTCAATGACATTGACCGATTTGATCTGGTCATCGACACCGTGCGCCGTCTGCCCAAGCTGGGCAACCGGGGCGCCTATCTGGTGCAGAAGATGAACGACAAGCTGGTGGAGCACCGCCAGTATATCCGGGACAACGGCATCGACCTGCCGGAGGTCCGGAACTGGAAGTGGGAGGGCTAACGCCGAAAGAACCCCCAATATGCGCAGGGCGGCCGGATCACGGCCGTCCTGCTTTTTTTCTGCGCCGCTGCGGGGATTTTTGCAAATTTCAAAGGTTTTAACCGGCAAAAATTGACAGCTTCTTAACGTCTGGTGTATAGTAGAGACAGCGCGGGTCTCCGCGCCTACTACATGATCGGAGTGTATCTATGCTTTCTGATATTTTCAGTAACCACCTGTTGATGAACGCGCTGTTGGCCTGGGCCACGGCGCAGCTCCTGAAGTTCTTTATCTATCTGGCGGTGAACCGCACCATCGACTGGAAGCGGCTTACAGGGGACGGCGGGATGCCCAGCGGTCACTCTGCCACCGTGACCGCACTGGCGGTGACCTCCGGTCTGGAATACGGCTATGACTCCCCCGTTTTTGCCGTGTGCGTGATCCTGGCCGTCATCGTCATGCATGACGCCATGGGCGTCCGTCGGGAGGCGGGACGCCATGCCAAGGCCATCAATGAGCTGCTGGAAATGCTCGACAGCGAGGAGACGCCGGAGGTGAAGCTGAAGGAGTTCCTGGGCCACACGCCTATGCAGGTGTGCTGCGGTGCGGTGCTGGGCTTTATCGTTGCTCTGGCCTTGGGGTGAAATGGTTGACAACAGGGGAAAAAGACGATAAAATAAGACGTTATGAGTTCAAAGGAGGCTGTTTGCCTCCAATTCTGGAATAAAGTTGAGGGAAGAATCATGGCACAGGACAAAAAAGTGGAACAGATCACCAGTATGGAGGACGATTTCGCCCAGTGGTATACGGACATCTGCAAGAAGGCGGAGTTGATCGATTATTCCAGCGTGAAGGGATTTATGATCCTGCGTCCATACGGCTACGCTATCTGGGAAAACATTCAGCGGATCATGGACGGGGAGTTTAAAAAGACCGGACACGAGAACGTGGCAATGCCCGCGCTGATCCCGGAGAGCCTGCTGAAAAAGGAAGGCGAACTGGTCAACGGCTTTGCCCCTGAGGTGGCTTGGGTCACCATGGGCGGCAGCGACAAGCTGGAGGAGCGGCTGGCTTTCCGCCCCACCTCTGAGACCATGTTCTGCGACCACTGGCACAGCGTCCTTCAGACCTACCGCCAGCTCCCCATGCTCTATAACCAGTGGTGCTCCGTGATCCGCTGGGAAAAGACCACCCGCCCCTTCCTGCGCAGCCGGGAATTCTGGTGGCAGGAGGGCCACACCATCCACGAGACCGCTGAGGAGGCTATGGCAGAAACGGAGCAGCAGCTCAACTGCTATGCTGACTTCTGCCGCGACGCGCTGGCCATGCCAGTAGTCAAGGGCCGCAAGACCGACAAGGAGAAGTTTGCCGGCGCTGAGGCCACCTATACCATCGAGAGCATGATGAAGGACCGTAAGGCCCTCCAGTCCGGCACCAGCCATTATTTCGGAGACAAGTTCTCCCGGGCCTACGATGTGACCTTCACCGGCCGGGACAACAAGCTGCAATATCCCTTCCAGACCTCTTGGGGCACCACCACCCGGCTCATCGGCGCGGTCATCATGACCCACGGCGATAACAACGGTCTGGTGCTGCCTCCCGCCATCGCCCCCATTCAGGTGGTAGTGATCCCCGTGGCGGCCCACAAGCCCGGCGTGCTGGAAGCAGCCGCTGAGATCAAGACCCGTCTGGAGGCTGCCGGCCTGCGGGTGAAGCTGGACGATTCCGACAACTCTCCCGGTTGGAAGTTCGCCGAGTATGAAATGAAGGGCGTGCCTGTCCGTGTGGAGATCGGTCCCCGCGATCTGGAAAAGGGACAGTGCTGCCTGGCCCGCCGTGATACCGGCGAAAAGAGCTTTGTCGCTCTGGACGGGCTGGAAAGCCAGGTGCAGAGCCTGCTGACCGCCGTTCACGACAACCTGTATGCTCAGGCGGAAAAGAACCTGGAGGACAACACTTTCGACCTGAACTCCTGGCAGGAGGTCAAGGAGATGGTGGAGACCAAGGGCGGCTTTGCCCGGACCAAGTGGTGTGGCAAGCTGGAGTGCGAGTTGAAGATGAAGGAGCTGGCAGGTGTTTCCAGCCGCTGCATGCCGCTCAAGCAGTCCGGCACTGAGGGCGTTTGCCCCGTCTGCGGCGAGAAGTGCACCACTGATATCTACTGGGGTGTGGCTTACTAAGCTGACTTTCTGCAAAATAAACGACCCCCGTCCTTTCTTCGGAAGGGACGGGGATCGCTGCCTGATAAAAACACCCCGGCTCTTTTCAAATGAGCCGGGGTATTTTGCCGTTGCTATGTCATTGATAGGAGTCCGCTAGTGCCTTGAACCGAGGCAGCGCCCGTTCAATCATTTCCGTCTGGACGCAATAGGCGATCCGGAAGTGGCCGGGAGCGCCGAAGCCGCTGCCGGGGACCAACAGCAGGTCGAATTGCTTGGCTCGCTCGCTGAACGCCATGTCATCCGGTTCCAGCGACCGGGGGAACAGGTAGAAGGCCCCGCCGGGCTGGACCACATGGTAGCCCATTTCTCGAAGTGCGTCGGTCAGCAGGGCGCAGTTGCGTTCATAGACGCCGATGTCCGCCGTCAGGTCACAGCATTCCGCCGCCACCCTCTGAAACAGGCTGGGGGCATTGACATATCCCTGAGAGCGGCCTGCACCTGCCGTCGCCGCGTAAACGGCATCAGCGTCCGTCACCTGCTTGGGGACCAACACATAGCCCAACCGCTCGCCAGGGAGGGAAAGGGACTTGGAAAAGGAGTAGCAGACGATGGTGTCCTTGTAGATCTGCGGTACCCAGGGGACCTCCACGCCGTGGAAGGCAATCTCCCGGTAAGGCTCGTCGGAGATCAGATAGATGGGGTGGCCGTAGAGCGCTTCCTTAGCCCGGAGGATCGCTGCCAGAGTTTCCAGCGTCTGGCGGGAGTAGACCACGCCGGAGGGGTTGTTGGGGGAGTTGATGATCACGCCCTTGGTGCGGCAGGTGACTGCCTGTTCAAAGGCGGAAAAGTCGATTTGAAAGTGCTCCGGCTCCGGGGGGATCACCTTGATCTTCCCCTTGACACCCTCGATAAACACCCGGTACTCCGGAAAGTAGGGGGCAAAGAGGATGTACTCGTCGCCGGGGCAGGTCAGTCCGCCCAATACACAGCAGAGAGACGCCGCCGCGCCTACGGTGAGGTACAGCTCGTCCGCCGTATACTGCTCCCCAAACCGACGGTTCAAGGAGTCAGCAATCCGCTGTCTGGCGGCGGGATCGCCGGGGGCGCTGGTGTAGCAGTGAATCGTGTCTGCCTGTTCCCGCAGCAGCCGGATGGCGGTCTCATTCACCTCTACGGGAGCGGGGACGCTGGGGTTTCCCAGTGAAAAGTCAAATACGTTTTCCGCACCTACCTCTGCGGCCCGCTGACGGCCATATTCAAACAGCTCCCGGATCACGGAACGGGCCGTGCCCAGCTGCAGCATCCGTTGAGAAACCATAAACACTCCTCCTGTCCTTCCCATCGGTTGATTTTACAACATGAACGGCAGTCTGCCGTATTTTTATTTTACTGCCCGGTCTGGCCGCTGTAAAGCGGCATCACCGCTCAATCGAAAGTGAAAAGCCGTGACTTTTTTGTGCCGTTTGACACAGGGGGGCGGAGGTCGGGAAAGGCGGTTGAACACCTTTGTAAAATATTTTTTCGGATGTCAGGAAAAAATAAAAATTGTCTTGACAAACGGGGCGTTTTAGGGTATCCTATATAGGCACTCAATCATACGGCTTCGGTGACATAGCCAAGTGGTAAGGCAAGGGTCTGCAAAACCCTGATTCCCCGGTTCAAATCCGGGTGTCACCTCCAGAACGAAACCCTGTAACCGCAATGGTTACAGGGTTTTTATCATGCTTGTTTTAAGGCGTTTACCCCATCTTTTACCCCTTACAGAAATTTTACCCCATTTTAGGAGCCGGAAACGGTCTTGATGAACTGCTCCATGCGGCTTGCGCTGTCCTGTTTCATTTGGTCTGTCACATGGCCGTAAACGTCCAGTGTGAAAGCGGCTGTGGCATGGCCTAAATTCCCCTGCACGGTCTTAATATCGTCCCCGGAGCGGAGCGCCGCCACAGCGTAGCTATGCCGGAGATCGTGAAAGCGGGCGTCCGGTCTGCCGATGGACGCAGCGACTTTCTTAAATGCCCGGTAAAGGGTCGGCTTTGTGATGTGGTTCCCGGTCGCATCCGTAAACACAAGGCCGCTTTGCTGCCATAGCGGGCCAGCAAGAAGCCGTTCCTTTGCCTGCTCTATCTTCCGATGCCTCAGACACTCCATGACAAAGGGTGCCGCCGTGATCGTCCGTGCCTTGCTGTTCTTTGTAGGAACAAGCTGGTATGCTTTCATGTCCTTGTCTTGATGAAGCTGCATCTGTTTGCTGATCGTCAGAATACCGTTATCAAAGTCCACACAATCCCATGTCAGCCCCAATAGTTCCCCTTGCCGCAGGCCGGTGAACAGGGTGATGAGAAAAGCATCCTCAAAGCGGTTTCCCTGAATGGCTTTCATGAAGTCTGCGATCTGCTTTTCATCAAGAGGCTTTATTTCCTCTTTCTGGACTTTTGGCAGCTTGCAGAAATCTCCATCCGCAGGGTTTAGTGGGATATATCGGTTGATTACTGCCTGCCGCAGAGCGCCATGCAAGACACCATGCACGTTCTTCACCGTCTTTGCGGACAGCGGAGCCGTTTCATAAACCGTTTTTCCGCCCTTCTTGACGATCTTTCCGGCCTTATCTCTTACAGGCACTTTCTTCCCGCTGGTCATGAGCGTATTGAAGTACTTTTGTACCGTGTGGGTATCCAGTTCTCCCAGCTTCACCGCCGCAAGATAAGGCTTGATATGGAGCCGTATATCATCCTTGTAAATCTTCACTGTGCGGGGCTTTACACCCTCAAGGTATGTATCCGCCCAAATGTCCAGCCACTCACCCAGGGTCATTTTACACGGTTCCCGGTATGCTTTATTATCCACCGCCGCCACAGCCTGTGCCAGCTTTTGCCGGACTTCCTTTTGGGTCTTGCCGTAAACGGATTTTCTGACCGGCTTTCCTGTGCCGGGATCATGCCCCACGATAAAGCGGGCCTCCCATGTGCCGTCTGCCCGCTGCCGGATGCTTCCGGACCCTTGCGCCGCTCTGGTATTTGATTTTCTTGGCATTGCAATTCCTCCATATTTCGTGTTATGATTGGAGGGCAGTAGGCCGTTGCAAGTTTACTGCCCCTATAACCGCTTCCGGTGTTCCAGCACCGGGGGCGGTTTTTTTATTTTTCTGATGGCCGCTTTCTTTTGATGATTTCATATTCCCGTTCCGCATTTTCTATTGCCCTTTTGTCGCAAGCTTTTACAGCATCCGAAAGTTTAATTGTCCTTGAAACAGCTTCTCGCATTTTATTCACAATCTGTTCCGTTTTATACCGTAAATAATTTTTCCCTGAAACAATTTCACACGTCCCATAATATTTGTTCGCCATCATGTACGCCCTATACTGCATTTTAGCGTCCTGTTCTTCCGTTAATAATCCAAGCCTCGGTTTAAATGTACTCATGTCCTTCGTGGTCAAATACAAAAAGTACATATCTTGAAAAGTCGCGGAACAGTGGCACAAAAATTCACTTATCATCTCGCACATCGGAGTTGCTAACTTTTTTGTCCTTGTTTCGTCTGCAACGTGCATCGAGTGTAAATAATTTGCGGCCTCAACTGTTAGCCCTGTGTATTCAACAGTCCCCATTGATTCCGGCAGTCTCGCTTCAGACAATCCCAAGAGGTAATCAGTTGAAACAGCGTATTCCTTTGCAAGAGCAATCAAATCTTCATAGTTTACTTCTTGTCCTCCTTTTTCGACCTTTGAGAGTTTTTGTTTAGTAAATGAGTTGTATCCTAGTCTCTTGTTCAAATTTGCTGCGATCTCGTCCAGTGTTGAATCTCCGCGCAGGGCAAACAGGCGTTTTCCGACAAGTTCCTTTATGCTATTTCCCATTCCGCTACCTCCATAGTCGCTTTTTTAGCTACCTTTCACCTTCTTTATAGCACCGTATATATCATTTGTCAAGAATTAAGATACCAATTGCGTATCGAATTCAATGACTTCGTGTGGTAAAATGTAAGCAATGAAAGGGGGCGAAACGAATGATTTTCGCACGAGGAAGTGAATTACGAAAGACGCGGCTCTGTCAAGGACTGACCCTCCGGGGACTTGGTGAACTAACCGGGCTAACTGAGCGGACAGTCCTTCGGGTGGAACAGGGAAAGGCCGTCCGCCCAAGCACGGCACAAAAGCTCTGCAGTGCTCTGTCATGCGACTTTGACGCGCTGTTCGAGATCCGGGAGGGTGAGGGGTGATGGACGGAATGAAGCCGCTGGCTGTCAACATGGCCCAAGCTGCCCGGCTGTTGGGTGTCAGCCGTCCAACAGTGTACCGGCTGGCGAAGCTGCCGGGCTTTCCAGTCGTTCACCTCGGAGGGTGTACCCGCGTGTTGGTGTCTGATCTTCAAGACTGGGCGCGGCAGCAGGGACGGGACAGTGATTTATAATGGCGGGCAGTATTTTCATGGTGGAGGGTGTCACATTGACCTATTTAGACCGATTGAACAGTTTTAACAAGTGGCTGCACACTCACTATTTGTCAGGCAATGCCACCCTACTTTTTTACCGCCTCCTTGCACTTTTCAATGAAGCCGGATGGCCGAAATCAATCCAAGTAGACAATTTCCGTCTCATGGGCATGATCGATACTCGAACAGAACGGGTTGCCATCTTGGCACGGGATACATTGGTTGAGGCTGGCCTTGTCCGATACGAAAAAGGCAAGAAAAAATCACCGAACGCCTATTTTCTCATGGATTGTACCCAACAAAAAGTCAGTGTTTCCGACAGCGAAACAGTCAGTGAAAAAGGAAGTGGAAAGTGCAGTCATATAAAGACTAAGACTAATTCCCCCTTATATCCCCCACAGGGGGAAACGGGGTTCGGTGATGATCTGCAAGCAGCTTTTGAATCGTGGATTGCGTACAAGACGGAAAAACGGCAGGCATACAAACCCATTGGCCTTAAGACGTTGGTTGGACAAGTCCAACGCAATTCACAGGAGTACGGTGAAGCTGCTGTCGCCAACCTGATCCGGGACTGCATGGCGTCGAATTGGCAGGGGATCATTTGGGAACGGCTGAGGCAAATTCCCGCCGGGAAGCCGCAGTCTGAGCAACCGAAGCGCATTTATGACCCGGAAACCGGGGGATGGAGGTAAATCGTGGAACAATCTATTCTGAATGAGTACGGCGTTATAGGGTCTCTACTGGTTGACCCCACACTATTCCCGGAGGCTTCCGGGCTATCCGAAGATGATTTTACGCTTGTCCCGCTCTGTGAGGTATTTCGGGCTATGCGGCGGCAGTATGGCGAAAGCGGCAGCTTTGACGCTCTCACCATCCGAACGGAGGCTGGACAGCATTGCTCAGAAGTCACGGACACACTGCTGATGAAAACTCTAGAGATCACCCCCACCGCCGCCAACCTTTCCGCATACACCGCCGCCGTCAAGGAGGCCTCTTTGGGCCGCAAGCTGGCGGCGCTGGGGAATGAACTGCTTTCCTCCGAGCAAGCCCCAGCGGAAACGTTGGGCCACGCGCAAACGGTCATACAGGGGCTTGCAGAAGACAGCGGGGCCGGGGAAGCATTAACCGTTGCAGATGCTCTGAATGCCCTTTGTGCCCGGGTCGAGCGTCAGGCCGATGGGAAAGCCCCTTGCGTTCCCTCTGGCCTTGCTGGACTGGACAAGTTGCTGGGCGGCGGTTACATCAACGGCGGTCTACATATCGTCGGAGCAAGGCCAGCTGTCGGCAAATCCGCCCTCGCCTTGCAAATCGCACTGAACGCCGCCAAATCTGGGGTGAAGGTTGTCTATGCCTCGCTTGAGATGTCCTCTGAGGATTGTTCCGCCCGTCTGGTGGGCAATCTGGGCGGTGGCTCTGCGGCTCGGTTCATGTTTGGGGGGCAGTTATCTGAGGAGGAATACCGCCGGTTTGCAAGCGGGATGTCTCAGCTTTCCAAGCTGCCCATCGTGTTCAACCGCCGTTCCGGCATGAATGTCCGGCAGATCGAAGCCCTTTGCTTCCGGGAAAAGCCGGGGCTGCTGGTCATTGACCATTTGGGCCTGTTGGAGCCGCCGGAAAAACGCCTATCGCTCTATGAATCTACCACCCGGAACAGCCGTGCGCTCAAGTTGCTGGCTATGCGGCTCAATATTCCCGTGTTGTGCCTTTGCCAGCTAAACCGGGCTGCGGCTTCTGACCGCTCCGGAGAGTTCCGGGCTACCATGGCCAATCTCCGTGAATCCGGCGCCATCGAGCAGGACGCGGATACCGTGTGCCTGCTGCACGATCCGCCATGCGAGAGCAGCGGAGCGGGAACACCGTCTCTGCTGGAGCTGTGGCTTGATAAAAACCGACGCGGGCCATGCGGCCATGTCGACGCAACCTTCTACAAGGCAACCGGGAGGATCGTATGCTAACTCTTGAACAAGCCTGTACCATTCTGCGAGGCACAAAGCCAAAGCGCCGACGGCGTGACCGCTACCGGCAACGAGACGAATTACAGCATCGCTTTGCGCCCCTGCTGGATGTGTCAGACCGCGATAAATTCGAACAGCTGCTCAACGCTTATTTCCGGCTGTGAGCCGGTCAAAACAGAAAGGAAAGTTTTATGAACGAGAATAAAATTCTTCAGATCATTCCCGCCCCCGCCAATTTGCTTTGGGGGTTCGACGGCCATGTTTCCCACCCGGTAGTCTGCCTTGCTCTTGTGGAGCTGAGCAGCGGAGACAGGGAAATCCATGCTATGGGGCTGACCAACTGCGAGATCATCGAAGATTTGAGTGAGGCCGGGGCAATCCTGATGAATGAGTGAAAGCAGGGGATCGGTGACAAGCGGAAGAATGTCACAGCGCAAGGGTGCGGTGGGGGAACGGGAGCTTACAGACCACCTCCGCCGCGCCGGGTATCCCGTTTCATGGGGCGGGAACAGGACATACGGGACTGTGCCTGATGTGTTTGGCCTACCCGGTATCCACATTGAGTGCAAGCGCGTGGAGCAGTTGAACATAGCAAAGGCAGTAGAACAAGTTGCACGGGACGCAGAACGGTTTCAGGATGGTTCCCCGGCAGTGTTCCACCGCAAGAATAAAGCCCCATGGCTCGTTACCATGAGGCTTACCGACTGGCTTTCCCTGTATGCCGCCGCACAAGATCACAACGCGCACGCGCGTTTTTTTATACATCCCCTATCCGATTTTTCTATGAAAGGAGCCACTATGAACGTTTGGGACACCGAGAAGCCGGTTACCGTCAACACCGGCAAGAACATCATCGAATATTTCCGGGAGGGCCGGAAGCTGAGCGTATGCAAGCCGAACTGGATAGACAAGGACGGAAACGAAAAGCGGGGCAAAACAGTCATCCTTGATTTGGACGCTGTGGCAAGCACCTCCGCCGCCATCAAACTTTTGGAGACCGTACTCACTGCCGTAAAGGAGAGATAAGCTATGCCCAGAAAGAAAACAGAACCCGAAGTAAAAGAAACGGTGACGCTCTCCGTGGAGGTCAGCCAAACAGTCTACGAGCAGATTTGCAGAACCGTAGAGGTCTGCGGCTTTGAGAGTGTTGAGGACTGGCTGATGGATGCTATCGCGGATAAAATTTGAAAAAGGCCTCCCAAAATGGGAGGTCTTTTACTATGCCAAACAGAGAAGTCATCAGGAACGGCCATAAATGCCCGTAGAAGCGAAGATGGGCGCGTGTATATTCCGATGGGGAAAATGCGTGTAGAAGCCATTTTATGGCATTTTGCGCGGAGCGAAGTTTTGCGTGAAAAACGAGGACATCCATCAACTTCTTTCCAATGGGGTACAATTCCCCAAGGCGATGGCTGATGACATCCTCGCTAAACATAGCATACCACAGGACGAGGTGGAAAGCAACGCGGATATAGATATGATCTCATCACGACGCGAGCGGAAACGTTATAAAAATAGACGCCGGAGACCGTGCCAATCCAACCAGCCTTGCCGCCAATGGCGTCGCCGGGACACAATTTCAGGCGTCTATTGGAGCACCCGTGGACGGTGAGAGCCGTGACCCGAAAGCTGCTTCTCTCGATGTCTCATTAGATGCTTCTTCTGGGGGGAAAGTCAACGCGGGCGTTCAACATGGGGAATACCCCCTGCAACTTACGGTCAAACCGGTTCCCGCGTCTGTGAGGGTCCGATAACATCCGGGGCCAGGTTGGCGGGTCCAACACCCGTGCCTTCCCCGAATGTATCAGACGTTTGCGAAGCAGTCCCCACAAATGCTGACACGGGTCGAGATCCCGCCGCAAATGTGGGAAACGGCTCCGTAAGGGTATGCATCCCCTCATTGCGCATTTTAGCATAGCGATCTGAATTTGTGAAGTCCGTAGATAGTCTTTTATAATTTTCGCGCTGCGGACACGCAAAGCCCCCCGCCCCTTTTTCCCCTACCCCAGTCCAGAAATGGGGCAAGGGGATGCGTGGAATATGTCCTATACCACGAGGAAGAGACACCCCCTGTTTTTCCGCTACCCCCCTACCCTCCACCATCCGGCCTCCATCTCTGGCCTCCTGAGCCGCCAGACAGAGAAGCCCCGGCCCTGAGCGGCTTGATCGCCCCCAGGCACAAACAAGAAAAGGCCGGAGCAATCGCCCCGGCTTTCCGCTGTCATAGCTGCATCTGGAATCGAACCAGCCGCACCTGTGCTATAAACACAGTGGCCCAGCCTCTTAACTATGCAGCAACTTCACGATATCTCACAAGATGGCTTCTGTCAAGCTTTGTCTTGCTCCATCTGGTTATCAATGGCCCGGTTGATAAATGCGTTCACGCTTTCCCCTCGGCCCTCTGCATGGGCCTTTATAATGTCTTTCTGACCTTTGGGGAGCGTCAGGTTAATTCTATCGTATGCTTTTGCAATCCAGTCATTCTTAGATTTAGCTGATGTTTTTCCGCCCATTCAATCACCCACTTTCTGATAATAGTATACGTCTATGTGCGTACTTACGCAATTATGCCTATTGCACAAATCTAGCAGTGCATACTTGTGCAATATCCCATCTTGCATACTTGCGCAATATGCGATATGATGTAATCACAGCGAGGGAACAAACGAAAACAGTTGAGACACCGGCAATCGTTGAAGCCTAACACCGAGATCACGGATAAGGGCGGAACGGTATAGGGAATGGGAAGCAATGAGGCCACAGCCCTAATGACCACCGCCGCCGGGGTTCCCCAAATTGAAGGAGGAAAGCATAATGAGTATCAATGAATTGGAAAGCAAGTGCCGGGAGCTGCGCCAGCTCCAATCCCTGATTGATGAAGCACAGGCGGAGGCCGATTCCATCCGGGACGCAATCAAGGCCGCTATGGGCGCTTCTGAGAGCATGACCGCCGGAGAGTATAAAATCACATGGAAGAGCGTGACCAGCGCCAGAATCGACACCAGCGCGCTTAAAAAGGCCCTGCCGGATGTGGCGGAGCGGTTCACCAAAGAAACTACCGTGCGCCGCTTCTCCGTAGCATGATGGGAGTGATCGCCGCCGTTACTGGGGCCATCCAGATAGCAAGCTGGGCGATGGCCCTTCTGGACGCAATAGAAAAGCCCTCTGTACCACCGCCGTCCAAAGCAAGGCACAGAGAGCCGTAACCACCAACCACCACAGGGAGGTTGATACCCCGATTGTATCAGCCTCCCGCCAAGAAAGCAAGGAGGATTTCACAATGAACAGAACCGAGTATATCCAGCAGAGGGCCGCCATTGATGAAGCTGCCCGGAAGATTGCCCTTGACCTGATCCGTGAGCAGTTCCCGGATGTGGAGTGGACGCCATCCGGTCAGTGCAAGCTCTGGCAGAACGGCACCCTTGCCCGACTTCACCCCGCCTATGATGAAAGTGCCCCGTGCGGAGGAGGAATGTTCGAGGTTAATTTTCTCACCGGCTCCGTACTCTACGCAGGCGCGGACTTTTCCAAAATGGCCACCGCCGCCCGCATTGACCCCGATGCCTATACAGTGGAACACCGTGGGGAAACAGTGGTGTTCACCGTCTGGCGCGGGACCGAAGCCGCCGTAATACGCTTTGAACGTGAAGCCTATACCGGAAGCATTGCTTTCCGGGCGATCCGCGAGGATGAACAGGGAGCCTTTATAAAGCTGGGTTCAAAAACGGTACGCAAGAGCGGAGAGGGCGCATGAGCGCCCCTCCCTAACAGTCACAAGGATAAATGGAGGATTTACTATGGAAAAAATCACAATGGACGAAGTTCAAATCAAACTGGAGCAGATCGCGGCCAGCTTGCAAATCGTTTTGGAGGGGATGTGCGAGGATTTTGCCGCAGTCCGGAACAGCAGCGGCGAAAACGCCAAATTTCTGTCTTTAAGCGCCTGCCAACGAACCAACACCGTTTATGCCCCCGCCCTTGACCTGATTTGCGATGCCCTTGCCGCACTGGAAACCAGTGTCAATGAAGCTGTAAAACAATAAAAGAAACGCCTATAAACACGGCAAAATTGTAATTATATCATACAAAAATCTTTCAAGAAATTGCTTATGCACTGGCAATAAGAAAGCATTTGTGGGAGGATATAACCAGTCAGGGGAAGCTACAACACATCGCGCGAGGACAAGAAAACGGCACATTTTATCAGCAATCACGACAAAGCAAAAGAGGGCGGCCACCATGGTCAACGATTTTTACTATGACAATCTGGAACAGATCCTCGCCTTTACCGGTGGGCGAAATCTCCTGAACATCAAGGACGTAAAGGCGTTCACTGGCATCAGGGACCCACGCACCGTCAGGAAGTACTACCCCATGGACCCCAGCGGCCATATCTCCGCCGCCACGCTGGCCCGCCAACTCTGCGGAGGTAAAAAGCAATCCCGGGTATAAGAAAAGCCTCGGAATGATCCAAGGCTTGACAGGACATGAGAATTTGCTATAATGAAAACAGAAAGGGCGCTGCGACAAGCGGTCAGCCTTTACGTTCTATTTCTTGCGAAATGACCGCTCGGGCAAGGGGCGGTCATTTTCTCTTGCAAATCTGAATAATCAGACCAGCAAAACCAATCAGTACCAAACAAAGCTGAAACAGCTCTGAATATGTAACCATTGACATCACCTCCCTTCCGGGAAGTGCTGACCGCCTGCCGTTCGTGCAGCGCCTGACCGCATTTTACCAATTTCTGCATATTCTGTCAAGAAACCCGCCTTGCCATATGAGAGCGCCCTGTCCTATGCGATCAGAAAACGAGGATCGCGTTTTGACCCACGCCGTGACCCACGAACAGAAAAAATGGGGCGGAAACAACGGAGAAAAGCGTATCTACGGGTGATGGAATTCTTCGGCAAATCCGTTTAACACCGCTGAAACAGTGCGGAAGACGTCCCTATCGAATCTTCACACGCATGAGGCCACTGGTTCGAGTCCAGTAGTCTCCA
>ERZ1106943.2313-NODE-2313-length-16663-cov-4.145653_pt1 | contig 16663 bp, 16 predicted proteins | sample MGYA00403671_ERZ1106943 | MGnify/ENA primary metagenome ERZ1106943 (study PRJEB35170, sample SAMEA104062427) | human gut metagenome | biome: human gut; feature: human-associated habitat; material: faeces | place: Denmark | collected 2012-06-14 ...
GATTCCATCACCATCAAAATCCACACCACTGCTCTGGGTAATGTAATTTGAATCACCAGGTAATTCTTTATCAGCGCCGCATGCCACAAGACTGAGCATCGCTGCAGTAAGAAATACACATCCCGGTATAAACTTAGCTTTTTTCATAATTATATCCATTCCTTTCGCTTCGCTCAGGCACAAAACATTATGAAAATGTTTCCCTGAGCCTTTTTTCTTTATAATTCTTCTTGTAGGGAAACTCGGTATAATACAAATCACGGGAAGGTGAGTGGGCTGTCTGGTTTGCCGGATGACCGCATAATTACATGTGTAGTCTGCCTTTTCAAGCACAAATAAGTGTGACTAAATAGCATAAACATCTTTGTCACTATAACTTTTGGAAGGTGGACACGCAATCTGTCTTTTTGTCATACCATAAAAATCAAAAAAGTTCCGATTTCATTTGGTTTATGGCAACAAAAGCATGACCAATGCTCTATCCCAGATTAGGTCAGGCATATCTAGATTGTTAACTAAACGACATTGGGTTCTGAATAGTTACATCCTTCAAGCAGCCTGGACAGGTGTCAGACCCCGGTGTCCCAATTATTCCTGCAAATAAATCTCAACTCTGTCATTTATTATTTTGGCAGTGTCCTGTGTACTCTTGTTATTATTACGCATACTTGCCAGTTCTTCTAAAATAATACGATTAATCACTCCGTACTGCTGTGGTTCCGGCTCGCAGCCTTCAAGAAATTCTGCCGCCTTGTTGAATAGAGACAGAATTTTTTCTTCATTGTATTCGCTTGTATTATATAAATTCATGTATATTTTATTTCCCGAAGCATCTGTTCTCACAAAATCCTGCACATTCATCTTTTGTATTCCTATACAGAAATTCATAATGTCAAGCTGAACCTGCTTATCCATAAGCTTCCGAATGTATAATACAACCTTTTCAGGATTTGTGATATTGGCATTTATAACCAACATTCCGTTGCCTGCCGGCATAATGTAATCTCCGCTCTTCGCATGATTCGGGAAGCCCATTATTATATAGTCTGTATCAGCCTTTGACAAATAATTCATCACAATAGGATAATCATTCAGATACGCCCATATAATGTCATTATCATAAGCATCTCCCGCCGGAATATCACTTACATCTTCCCTTGTCAATTCAAGAAGCTTTATAAAACGCTCATCATCAAAATGTGCTGTTTTTGTATCCCAGTCAATAATAAATGAATTGTTAAACGCACATTTCGTCAAACTATTAATCACAAAATCCGGCTCAAGATAATCCTTATTATTGAAAATATATGGCGAACGAAGTGATGTGTTTAATTTTCCTTCGGACATAAGCTCTACAATCGTATCAATCGTCCATTCTCTATCCTCCAATTGTCGTCCTACTGCCATTGACTCCACCCTTATGCCAACAGGCAGTCCATATAATGAATTTCCAACCGTTCCAAGTTCAAGAACTCCAGGTAAAATATCGGCAAAAAGTGACCTATCCATAAAGCTGTACCAGTCACACAGCATACCCTTTTCAATCAGATTATAATAGTCATCCATTGAGACATACATTATCTGAGGACCTTTTTTATTTGACAGCTCAGCCATAATTCTGTCCTTTTCCTCTTGTGAAGAAGCGTCAACATACTTGTATTGACAATCCGGGCTGTCCATTGAAGCAATTATCGCCGCCTTTTCCCCCTGATTACACGAACCCACAAGGTCTGCTACAATTATATCTTTATCACTTTGCAGCTTTTGCTCTGACACAGAAACCATATAGTGCTTATAGCCATATCCATCACTCTTTCCTAAGAACACACATACCGGTTTATTTTCCACGAAGACCACACTTGTATCATATTGTGCCAGCCCATTTACATCATATTTGAGAATCCACGTTCTTTCACCAGTATCAATATTCCATCTGACAAGCCCATCTCCCGAAATCATATTAGAGCTGTTCACCTGATAATATATATCGTTGTCCACCATGGCATAAAACTGATTAATGTCACTTGGTGCAGCATTCATTTCTCCTGCTTTTTTCCAGTCTCCATCTGAAAATCCGGCATAAAAAAAACACATTTTTTCTGTATCTTCATCGTAAACCGGAAGTATCAATTGTGCCTCATCCGTAATTATAGGTTCATAAAACATCTGTTTTCCCTGTACATCGCGCTCTAAAATAACATCTCCCTGCTGTGAAAAAATATAGAGCTGCTGTTCCTGGTATTGATTTAATACCCACAGTCTGTCCGTTGACACCGCATGACAGCTTGCACACGGCAGACATGGCAAAATCGTCTGCCCATACTCTTCTAAGCCAAGCTCCCCAAATATACTGTAAAACTCATTGACCGAATTATTTCCTTTCAAATCTGTAAAAATAATTTTATCCGACTTCTGGCAATACATTTCATCTTCAAATTCGTACTCAGCCCACCTGAACATGTAGCTATCATCCGCAAGCACATCTGCACTGACTATGTAGCCTATAGCCCCACTGACACCAATATCCTTCGGAGTGAATTTTATGCTCTTAACATTGCCGCCGCAATTACCGCTATCAGTATTTCCTGCATTATCGCCACTAACCGCGCTGTCATTATCATGACTATATACCTCCAATAAATATAAGGCATTCTCACCTGTGTCATATTCTTTGTTTTCATTACATTTTACTCCCAGAAACCAGCTGTACCTGCCATTTCCATCTGTCTGGATTTCTGCCGCCTCTTCCATATTGTCCGAATCAATATAATGCTCCCACCTGCTAAAATCATTCAGATAGTATGTTTCCTCAACCTTCAGCTCATCCGAAGCTGTAAACATGCTGGTTTGCCGGTCTGGTTCGGCAGATTCCCTCTCCTTTTGTTGTTCGGGTGTCTCCCGTTGATTTTTACATCCCACGTTGCAAAGAACTAATATTATAAACAATAAAAATAATATCTTTGTTTTTTTTATCTTCATTGGAGACACCCTCCCACTTTAATTATAATGTGTAAACTGAATGTAGCTATTTAAAATAATCCAGACTTTCGCAATGTTTGCAGGTATGCGATTCCCTGTGACGAACTCTTGTGGTTACAATTCCATGTCCGTTAGGACACGTCCATGTGTACTTGTCCTCTGAAATAGTAATATAGCATTTTTCATTTTTTAGCACACCATTCTCAGAATATGTTGCCGTGTGCGATTGGTGATTCGTCCATAAATGCTCTCCATTCGATATGAGTGTAGCATCTACTCCATAAATTGCGCACATTGAACATTGAGCTGCATAAACCACTGTTCCTGTTGATAACATTGCTACCGACAATAAACTCACAAAAAATAATTTTGTTTTTTTCATGTACTTTCTCCTTCTCCATATACATGCCTACCCAATTTTAAATTACCTTACTCTTCTCCCCATACTGTGCACACAGTTTACTATAAATTAATAGTATAGTTCCATAATAATCTCTTCAATAGCTTTAACCATGACAAATGAAGAAACTATATAGTTTCTTCATTTGTCATGGTACTTTACCTTCTTTTGTCTAAAATAAACTATATACAATATTTATTCAAAGGAGATAACACATTATGAATTTCAAAAAAATTTTTATAACATTTGATGCAGAAATTTTTTTCCACATTACTTTTCTCACAGTAGCGTAACAACAGCGCATATATGCCGTACACTGCCTTCTTTTTTCCAAGCAATGCATTGAGATGGGCGATATCAAGCAGCATATATGCTTCATATATTGTTATGCATACAAGCTTTTTCATCTGCATGTATTCCGGCATGGTAATGCAGATTGCTGCATCATAAAGTCTCTGTGCATCTCCTGTTTTTCCTCTAAGCTCTGCTATTCTCCCTTTCATAAATAAAATAAACTGATTGTTGAGCGGTATATCCTTATATCTGCTTCCATACCGTACAATTTTCAGCTCCGCGGTGTCAATTCTGCCATCCTTGATATCCTCAAGTATGTACAGTCTATCCATCATCTCGTCATAATCATTCTGCACAAGATAGGTTCCACAGCGCCCGGAATTAATCCCAAGTCTCTGGCAGATTGCTCTCAGAACATGCATTCCTCCCGCATATTCCCCGCTCTCCAGTTTGACATAGACACTTTTACTGCATATTCCGTTGCAGACATCATTAACGGAAAGCCCGCGCCTTGTACGCTCGTTTTCAATTACTTTTCCAATATAATTTTCATAAGTATCCAGCAAGCCGTATCTTCTCCCCAAAATTTATAATTCTGAATAAAATATAGTTATTTTAATTATAACATATATCAGCTTAACCTCAAATACTTATTAAAAAAAATTGAACATAATGCGTGAAATGCACTATGTCCGATTTTCACTTGATATTCCAACTATTTTCTTTATCACTGTGAGTCTTCAAACAGTATGAATATATTATTTTCATTGCGCAAATTAGATATATTTAATCTGTCTGCCGCATCACCAAGGCTGCTGATAGCCGACTGAATAATGCCATCATCTACCTGCTCCCAAAAAAATATTATATTCTCCTGAGTATCTACTCTGAAAGGCACATTCCCAACTGCCTCACTAATTATCTCTGTAATTGCCAGACTCAGCAGTTCTTCATCACTCATATCGTATGAATACTGTAATGAATTATCTGCCTTCTGTCTCATATAATCAGTTATGGTATCATCATGTATATCTGCCTGCATTTCTACTGTCTTCCACGCACCATTTTCATAATCTACCAGTTCATTTATCTCATACCACTTCCACTTGCTTCCCAGACAGAATGTGTACTTGATACATGTTTTTCCTTCGTATGTTGTAAGAGTGGCATATTCTGGTTTGGCAAGAAATTCCGTTTTTCCATTATATATATCTGTATGATTGTCAAGATTATCTATGGTATCCCAGAAATATTCCTCATATTCATTGGTATCACATGCAATTTTTACCCTTGTTCCATCACGCACAATGGTAAATATATGTCCTTCATCTGCTGTTTCGGGCTCAATCCTAACAAACTCATTATCCTCAAGCTTATAAACACTAAGGTATGAAGTGGCTTCTCCTGAAGATTTGAATTCCGGAACAAATACAAATATTTCATTGACGCCATCACCTGTTATATCCGCCCCCTGAATTGCATTTGAATAACTTCTGTTATAATAATCGCCATATACACCAACAATACATTCCAAATCATCATCTGAAATATTATAATTTTCCTTCATGCCAGCTTTCTCGCCATGTGACAGTGATGAATGGAAATATAATGTATGTCCCTTTTTTTCATCCATTCTATTTTTTAAATATATAAATGGTCCGCGATTCCATCACCATCAAAATCCACACCACTGCTCTGGGTAATGTAATTTGAATCATCAGGCAATTCAAGAGTCTCTCTTTCATCTTCAACATATTCCGCCATGCCCTGGGATGTAACAGTATGTTGGGATTCTTCAAGCCCGCTCTTTGAGGTGTTATTGCAACCGGTCATAAAGAAAAAAGATATACTTAATATAACTAAAGCAAAATACTTTATCACAGCTTTTCCCTCCTGTTGTGTCAGTTTTATAAATGGGACAGGTGTCAGACCCCGCTGTATCATATATCATAGATACATTTTCAAGACTGTACACCTCATCCCAACTGTTGTGTTCCTCATTATATCTGTAAGAAACGTCAGGCTTTTTCTCCGTCCCGTCGTCGATTGGGAGTACAGTGTTTTTGTATTTCGGCTGTACAGGTATGCTTATGTCTGACTGCACTGTCTCAGTACTCTTTTCACTTTTATATTTGCCTATGTATCTTACATTTTTTACTATTAATAGCATGACTTCATTATAAGCCATTTTTTATATCGCGCCATGACAAATTTGCATGTAAGCAGATTTCACATTTCACCCAACACGCAGCCTCAGACAGAAGCCATGAAACGGCGGCAGACACGTGCCTGCGGGTGGATGGTCTGTGGCTTGCTGTGTGATGGCTGCCCTTACGCACTATCTGTATTTATCGGTCAGCTCCCTGCTCAGCTTTTTGATTTTTTCAATCGCCGCATCCGACATCAGGGTAAAGTCCTCACTCTTAGCTTCACTATATAAAGCCCAATTAGCATTCTGCGATATACTTTCGTGTACCGTTGCATTGACCTCCGAATATGGAAAGAAAGGAGAGAACAAATACTCATCACGCTTATTGTATATATCCATATATGGCGTCTTAATGCAGTCATTAAGCAGAACAAGATATTCCCTACCCGGCTTCATTTCTCCCACAAAGGACATATTGATTGAGCGCATATCGAGGAAAATACAGTTAGCTACAAGTACATTAATCGTACTTCCGACAAGCTCCTGCCCGCCTCTATACACCCTGTCAATTCTCACGCACTGTGTTGCACATGCAAAATTATATTGGAGCCCGCTCTCGCAGGTCACCTTGAATATGTATTCGTTATCATCACCGGTTTCCCTGATTTTCTTTATGGTGTTATCTAAAAGTTCGTCAGGCAGAATTCCGACACTATACTCTTCAATGATTTCCTCACTGAAATCTTCAAAATGACTTGAACTCCACAATCCATAGCCCACGCAAAGCATGAACAGTACTGTCGTAATAATAATAGTATGCGAAAATCTAATCATACCTTCGTCAGCCTCCCATCAGACATACTGTATACTACATCAGCAAGCATATCTATATCTTCACGGTTATGACTTGTGATAATAATAATTCTGTTTTCATCCTTCATATTCAATACCAGTTCTCTTATAAGGCTGACTCCGCCTTCATCAAGAGAATTAGTCGGTTCATCCAAAAGTAAAATAGATGGATTATCCATAATTGCCTGTGCAAATACAAGCCTGTGCTTCATACCCAATGAATATTTTCGAAATGGTCTTTTATCATCCGGGTCAAGTCCCACCCTGCTTATATATTCTTTTATTATTCTTATGTCCGGCTTTTTGTTAATTCCCATAAGAAATGAAAGATTATCCACAGCGGACAAATCCGGATAGAGTCCGGCATTTTCAAGCATTATTCCCAGTCCCGGCAGCATTTCAAAATCCTTATGGAGTCTTCTGCCGTCCAGCGTCACTGCTCCCGAATCCACCTTCATCAGCCCGGACAGTGCCCGGAACAGCATTGTCTTTCCCGAACCGTTTCTTCCAACCACAGCATATATCAGCCCGCTCTTGAACTCAGCAGATACATCGTCAAGCACCTTTTTTTCTTAATTGTCTTTGAAGCTTTATCAATCTTAAGCAGCATTACCGTTCCCCCTTTTTCAATTTATCTGGTTCTCCGAATTATTTCCCATAATATCCATTTTTCGTATTGCAATTAACCATATCAGCACAGTCACAGAACATGCGACCAGCAGGTACAGCGCCGATACCCCCATATCAAAGTTCAGACCTCCGATATTAATTAATTCGTTAACTGCATCAATTGTACTGCTATGTATCTTAATGAACAGATGGCAGACCGGATTCATCCACAGCAGAAATGCATATTTTTTAAAATATCCATAACAGTCTGCATTCGTTGCTTCACCAACTGCACAATAAAAAGCTATGCATGCCATACATACAGTCTCCACAAGTGCAAAGCCTGCGCCGCTTGATATATATACAGCAATGAGGTTGATCAGCAGTGTTGTTGTCAGTGCAAACATTGTAAAGCAGAAAAGATAGAAAATAATAAAGAATATATCAGCCACCGTTGCCGCTTCAAGCTTGCCGGATAGCAGATTAAGTATAATAATCACAGCCAGATTAATACCAAGATAGACTACAATATCAAGCGCCAGCTTTGCAAATTCATGCAGAATCCACTTGCGTCTGTCGCCCATGCGTGCAAAATAATACACGGAGGCTTCACAAAAATGTCTGTAGATTTTTGTTCCGTACAGGACATGGATGAACGCAATGTTCATATAACAGAACATCAAATAGCTGCTGTTCGAAAATACAGCCTCACCATTTCCAAATGACATTCTGAATATCATATCGGCAATGCTTACATTATCTGTCGCCAAAAAGTATACTATAAAAGTAAACACTCCCCATACTGCCGGAATAATATATCCCTGTTTTCTCACAATATCCATCCCCCCGTTTTTTATATAGAATTCTATGTTCAGATAAGCTCGTCCTTTTTTATGTGTGCAGTCATAATACCCACGGAAAAGCAGATAAGCACTACAAGTGTCATTGCATACGCCATGTAATTTTTACCACTTATGAACAGACGTAATATCAGAAAGTAATTCGTTAAATACTCCAGCGAGAATACTGACTGGAAGGTCGAGCAGATATCTAACAATATATATACCGAAATCATGGTGAATATCGCATACTTTATTTTACTGTTGGAACTCACCGCCACATTGAATACGGCCAGTACCCCCGACACCATGCCAAACAATACTACTGCGAGCAGGAGCCATAGGAACCTGTTATTTATAAAGAGTTCTGAGAACGGGTAATCATATATTTCTACCGCTGTTTTGTATAATTCAAAATTTGTCGGGTCTCCGTGTGCTGATGCCGGAAGACATATAAAGGAGATTATAAGCTCTGCCACGAATGGAACTGTAAATATGATAAAGGTGCTGAAAAAGACTGCTGCAAACTTAGAAAAATAATAAGCGGACTTTCCCGACCTTGCCTCGATATATATCCGCATCCGGCTTCCGGTATCATTAAAAAATGACGTAGCTGTCGGAAGTACCACTAAGACCGGATAGAATGTCATCAGAAAGAATCCGCTTTTTGACCACCTAGACAGCGTGGTAATATAGGCAATATCATACATCTGCGAAATGAAGTGACGGTCAGCAGCCGTATTGACGTTGTTAATAAAATTCCACAGTACAAAAAAACACATTGCCAGCCATGTAATAACCGCACAAGGCCGCCTCAGCATTAACGACATTTCATTCCCGATGTTTCTTAATATGTTTCTCATAGTCGATCTCCTTCACAATTCATGTCCTACCGTGGAATAATATAATACTCTGACCATGCCCCCTCACCCTTGTCTGACTTGGTGTTAAATGACTCAATCAGAATCCTGCCATCATATTGACCATCTTCTCCTACATATAATTTCATTTCAATGTTACCATTAACCGGCTGATTATCCTCACTGTTACGTTCATCACTCAGATAATAAAGGTAGCGTTGTTGTGTATATTCAGAATATACCGGTGATAAATCTTTCTCATTCGCGATATCATATATGAATATCACTGCCGTATTGTCGGCAGAATCATATACATGTAAAACAAAATCCTTATTACCGTCACCGTTTACATCCATAAGGTCACTATCGCTTCTCCAATGCAAGGTAGCTCCCCACGGAACACTCACTCTTTTATCACCATATTCCATATACAGCTGGCCTGTTGAATTAATCTCCCACACAAGCCTTATTCCCTCCTCAGAAAAAACGAAATCCCATGTCTGTGAGTTCTCATTGTATACATAATCCTGAAAGGTGTCCTCATTTTTATAGCTCATATTCATTGATTTCTCAGGTTTCGGGGTGGCTGTCTTGGCGCGCTTAATTCTCTTGGCCTCGGTCGTTACCGCCATGTCCGAAAAGACATATTTTCCCTCATCAACGGAATAGTGGTATGAGAATTCAACCTCCAGCTTCGCCTCACCCGAGTTCTCATTGTAATTTATTTTTAATATATTTTCCTCATCGATAGTTGAACTCAGATAAGCACCTGCGTCAGCGGAGAAGAAAGACAGGGGCAGATTATCAGAAGATACATTATCAGTATGAACATAATCATCTCCATATCCGTCCCTTTGTGCTGCAAAATTAATACTCTGAATTACAGCGTCAGCATTCAGCTCCAGCACAACATTGTCATCTTCAATATGGTACGGAGAAATAACCGCACAGTTCGTCCAATCAAAAATATACTCGACACTATATTTTTCATTGGACACACAATAGAGCAGTTCCTTATGTCCATCACCTGTAACATCCCTCATTGCAAACATATTTGAACCTGCAATTAATATGATTGTAATAAAAAATAAAAATAATTTTCTCATTTATGTGCTCCTCCTCAAAAAAATGTATGATAACAGGCAAAACAGTTTTCGTCTGTTTTACCTGTTATCAAGATAGTTATTTGATAAAAATTAAGAATTTTTAGAATGATTTGTTGCAGAACACATTATATCCACCATCCCTATATGGATTTAAATCAGTCTTATATGTTGTAGTATTAATATTGCCTAATGGAACCATCCAACAATCATAATAGCTTACTCCGTTGCCAATTATTTTGTTTCCATCTGCATATGTATTTTCTAGTATACTTTTTACACTTGAAAAATAAAGTTTATTAACTACTCCATAGTACAATCCCGTTGGTAAAGTACGATTGGCGTCTAATAAAATTGCAGCTAATTCATTTGCATATACCCACTGTGGCTTAGAAGCATATGAACTAAAATTATTATACTTAACGCTTTCATAAGTAGAAAATTGCTTTTCACCTCCTGTAGTTTGGCTTACAACACTTACAGCATCGTTTACAGTACAAAAATCACTATTTTGAGAATCTATCCTATTTTGTATTATCCATGCAACACACTCTTGATCTTGGCTATATGTAGGAGACTCTAGCATGATAACTCTAGCCACTATGGTTTGATCAGAAAGCCCCACCGCCCTTGTCTTGGTATTAAATATATTTCTGCCCTCTGTGTATATTTTGGATGTAACCTCCCATTCATGGTATTCATCATAGAATAATTGTGCTGTTTCAGCACTAATACCATCTACAAAACGTCCGAGTTCTGGTATGTAATATCTTCCGTCAAAAAACCAGCCTGTCTCGTTTTCATATAAATTACCAGCATACCTAAATGAATTAACATTTCCAATAAAGCTTAAATCGTTGCTTTTATCAACCCTATTACCATGATTATCTACGGAATATACTTTATTTATAATATCATTAAAATATTCATATTCCACAACTCTTTCATTATCATATTGGATGCCTTCTATTATCATTCCATCATATACATATTCATACTTTTTTCCTGAATACTCAAATCCATCCAACATTACTGTACCATTTTTACTAGAATATATATATTTTACGACATCACCATCTTTATTTTCTGAGACCAGCCGCCCATCTTAATAGCAATACTGTGTTAATACACCATTAACACTTTTAGATACCCAAGTGTCCAACCATCTACATAATCTTCGGACCATACTTCTCCGCACCCCTTTGTTTCTTTTTTCTCTCCTCCCAATTCCTCTGCACATACATTTTCAATAAAGAGATGAGAAAAAGCAACCAACAATACCATGCACATTGAACAAATCTTGAATAAATAATTCTTCATAAAACAATCCTCTCTTTCTCTGTGAATTAAATGTGACAGCTGTTACAATTTTGCCATGTTGCGCATCAAGGCACCACCATTAATGGTTACGAATATTCTACCCCCTTCTTTTTGATTGCACCATGACATATCATGATACAAATTAATTTCATCATATGTCATGGCTAATAAATTTCTGCCATATATACTTAATCTTATCAAAAGAAAACAGGAGGATTTACCACTATGAAACTTAATAAAATAATATTTGTCCTAATCACTTCACTTGTTCTGTTATCTGATTTGCTCCCACCCGCACATAATATGTATGCGAAAGAAAATGGAAATGCAATATATTCTGTCAGCATGACCAGTGATTATGAAGATATTGACTATCGATATATTTCCCCCATCTACACAAGCCTGTATATTATCACGAACTTATATTCATTTCGCTCATTAGGACTATATATGTATATAGTAGCATCTATATATTTAAATATCAAGCGATTTTTATAATTCAGCCCGAATTATTTATTAACTTACCCACCACATAGCCTCAGACGAAAGCCGTGTAACGGCGACATACACGAGCCTGCAAGTGGATGGTCTGTGGCTTGCTATGTGGTGGCTGTGAATAATTCAACAAAAAAAGAGAGCAACATCACATCTCTGTGCTATATACTCTCTTCTTGTGACTTATCCCGGTTATTCTATATTACTCTTACCTTGACAACTCCATCCATCGCGTTCATCTTATCAATAAGCTCCTGTGAAGGAGTATCTGATACATCGAACATGGTGTATGCGTAATCGCCCTTGCTCTTATTGAGCATGTTGTCGATATTGATTCCTGCCCCACCTACAATAGTTGTGAAGCTGCTTATCATCGCAGGCATGTTCTTGTGGTTGATAAGGATTCGCGCCGTGCTCCTGCATACACCCATGTCACATGCAGGATAGTTGACGGAATTCTTGATATTTCCGTTCTCAATATAATCCATGAGCTCACGAACTGCCATCGCAGCACAGTTGTCCTCGGACTCCTCCGTTGACGCTCCAAGATGAGGGAATGCAACCACCTTCGGCTGTCCTGCAAGCTTGGCTGTCGGGAAGTCTGTCACATAGCGGGCAATCTTGCCTGAGGCGATACCTGACAGAATAGCGTCATCATTTACAAGCAGGTCACGCGCGAAGTTCAGGATGACAACGCCGTCCTTCATCTTCTCGACCGTGAGGCTGTTAATCATGCCCTTCGTATCATCAAGAAGAGGAACATGGACTGTTATATAATCGCACTGCTCGAATATCTCATCCCTCGTCTTTACAAGCTTAACCTCACCTGAAAGGTTGAGTGCGTGCTCAACTGAGAGGAATGGGTCACAGCCGTACACCTCCATGCCAAGGGCGATTGCAGCATCAGCCACAAGGACGCCGATAGCACCAAGACCGATTACTCCAAGCTTCCTGCCCTTAATCTCATTTCCGGCGAAGGCTGCTTTAGCCTTCTCCATTGTCTTTCCTATATTCTCATCCGTCTTATTATCCTCGACCCACTTCATTCCGCCTGCGAGGTCACGCGAAGCCATGAAGAGTCCGGCAAGTACAAGCTCCTTAACACCATTTGCATTAGCTCCCGGCGTGTTAAAGACAACCACGCCCTTGGCTGCACATTTGTCAAGAGGAATATTGTTGGTTCCTGCTCCGGCCCTTGCTATGGCAAGAAGTCCCTCAGGAAGCTCCATGTCGTGCATTGCAGCACTTCTTACAAGTGCTGCATCCGCCTGTGCAAAGTCATCAACTATCTCATACTTATCTGAAAAAAGCTTCATTCCCGCCTTGGAAATCTTGTTAAGACAATTAACCTTTACCATTATGCATTCTCCTCCTCGAATTTTTTCATGAACTCGACAAGCTTTTCAACACCCTCAATCGGCATTGCGTTGTAGATACTTGCTCTCATGCCGCCGACAGTTCTGTGTCCCTTGAGGTTTACAAAGCCCGCTGCCGCTGCCTCCTTGACGAACTTGGCATCAAGCTCCTCATTTCCTGTAACAAAAGGTACATTCATAAGAGAACGGTCCTTTGGAACTACTGTTCCCTTAAAGAGCTTGCTCTGATCAAGGAAATCATAGAGAATCTTAGCCTTCTTCTCATTGCGGTCCTTCATTGCAGCTAAGCCGCCCTGCTTTTTTAACCACTTGAATACCTTTCCGCAGATGTAGATTCCGTAAGCAGGAGGTGTGTTGTAGAGCGAACCGTTGTCCGCATGTATCTTATATCTTAACATTGTAGGTGTACCCGGAAGCACATCCTCTGTTATAAGGTCCTCTCTTATAATGACAATCACTACTCCGGCAGGTCCGATATTCTTCTGAACTCCGCCGTAGATAACGCCGTACTTTGTGACATCCACAGGCTCCGATAAGAAGCATGAGGATACATCGGCTACAAGTGTGTGTCCCTTGGTATTAGGAAGCTCCTTGAACTTGGTTCCATAGATTGTGTTGTTCTCACAGATATATACATAGTCGGCATCCTCAGGAATATCAAGGTCTGAGCAGTCCGGTATGTAGGAGAAGGTCTTATCTGCAGATGAAGCCACCTCTACAGCCTCGCCGTAGAGCTTCGCCTCCTGATATGCCTTCTTAGCCCACTGTCCTGTCACAATGTAAGCTGCCTTCTTGTTTTTCATAAGATTCATAGGAATCATGGCGAACTGCTGTGAGGCTCCGCCTTGTAAAAATAGTACCTTATAGTTGTCAGGAATATCCATAAGCTCCCTGATATCTGCTTCTGCTTCCTTAATAATAGTCTCGTAAGCCTTAGATCGGTGACTCATCTCCATAACGGACATTCCCGTTCCCTTGTAGTCAAGCATCTCATCAGCGGCTTCTCTCAAGACCTCTTCCGGTAATACGGCAGGGCCGGCAGAAAAATTATAAACTCTTCCCATATCATTGCCTCCTATAGTCACCTTATATGGCGCATTGTATTTTTTACACCCTGTTTATATGACACTCATTACTCCGGTTATAATATACCGGTTATGAAATCTGTATGTTTAACATTACAACAATATGTCAGCTTATTTCCTTGAATCAAATATTCAACCGCTGAATTGTCACAACACTTCGTGGAACATAATGTATAATGATAAAATATTCACAAGATGTTAAAGTGAATTCTAACTCATTCATATCAATAAGTCAATACTTTAATGTGGTAAAAAGCAAGCGTGTAAAACTAATTTACTTTTTTTTATGGCTTTCTTCACAACTGGTATGGTCTTTTTTTTCAAAACTGGCAGTTTTAAGAAGCCACTGACAATGCTATTGTATATTGAAGCGCTGAAGTATCACGATACAAAAGCAATATATTTTAATTTGTATCGAAAATAAATAATAAGGAATTCATCATGGTGAACAATTTATCCGGTATTAACCGTGGCTGCCAGAAGAAGCTCGCACTCATAAATGATTTCTGCGGCTTCGGAAGATGCTCCCTCACGGTATCCATACCTATCGTATCCGCAATGGGCATTCAGGCATGTCCTGTACCTACTGCCGTTTTTTCAAACCATACAGCTTATGAAAGCTTCTACAAGCACGACATGACATCGGCTCTTGGCAGCTATCTGAACGAATGGAGCAAGCTCAGCCTCAGGTTCGACGCTATATTGTCGGGCTACTTATCATCACCTGAGCAGATTGGCATTACCTCTGAATTTGCAGGGAATTTTCTTGCAGAGGATGGTATCTTCATTCTCGACCCGGTGATGGGAGACAACGGCAGGCTCTACTCTGCCTACAGCCCGGATATGCTGGAGCTTATGAAGAAGCTTCTAAAAAGCAGCGATATCATCACACCCAACCTGACTGAGTGCTGTTTTCTCACAGACACACCTTATGGGACTGTGAAAAAGCTCAGGGGTGCGGCACTTAATGAATGTCTCACCTCCATGGCACAAAGCCTGTCATCCGGAATGAAAAACGGACATGGCGGTGTTGTCATATCAGGTATTGAGTCGGAGCATTATATAGGAAATTTTGTTTATGACCCCTCCGCTGCAAATGATATTGGCAATAACGCCTCTGCGAAGCATAGGCTGATAAAAATGAAGAAGAGCGGTGCGTCCCGATGCGGAACCGGAGATATATTTTCAGCAATTATAAGTGCCTCTCTTGTGCGTGGCGGCAGCCTTGGGGATTCGGTATCCCTCGCAGCACATTTTATCCAAAAATGTATAACTGTAAGCGATAATTACAATATTCCGCTCACCGACGGGGTTGCATTTGAGGATTTACTGTGGATTCTCACACCACACAGTTCAGGCACAGTAGCTGCACAACATAATCTTTAAAAGGAGCCTACATTATGAAAAAGAATATTAAATTAGTTCGTATCATCATCGCCGCGGTGATTTTCATCGCAGGTCTTGTACTCGGAATCAACGGATATTCAAAGAGAATGTCCGACAGCTATGCAGATGCAAAAAGCATCATAAAGGCTTATAAGGAAAATGCCGACAGTGTAAGTGCCGGTGCATTAAAAACAGCTGAAGCAACAATAAATTCCACCGATATGCTCTACGCAATAGGTCTTGTGCTTGTCGTAATCGGCATTGTAATTTTCATCGCCGCCCTCACAGCACCTAAGGACACTAAGAACGTTCCAATCATTGTTCTCGCTGAGGCTGCCCTTCTCGCAGCACTGTGCTACGTCGGAGCAGGCTACTTAAAGATTGACATTCCTGTAGGAACCGAAAAGACAATGTTCCACCTCGGAAACGTGTTCTGCGTGCTCGCAGCACTCTTACTCGGCGGTATGTGGGGTGGTCTTGCGGGAGCAGTCGGAATGACACTCTCAGACCTTATGACAGGCTATGTTACAAGTGCACCTAAGACCTTCCTTCTCAAGCTGTGCATTGGCCTTATCGTCGGTCTTGTCGCACACAAGGTATTCAAGATTGCTAAGGAAGGCTTCCCTGCTAAGAGACTTCCTGTAGCGGTTGTTGTTTCATGTATCGCAGGTATGGCATTTAATGTTGTTGCAGACCCGATTGTAGGCTATTTTTACAAGACGTATCTCCTCGGTACACCTCAGGAGCTGGCAAAGGCACTCGCAAAGATTAACTCAATAACAACTCTTGTTAACGCAATCATCGCTGTTATCGTGGCTTCCGTTGTGTACCTTGCACTCCGCCCGGCACTCAAGAAAGCCGGACTTTTCCGCGAAATATAAAACTTGGGACAGGGGTCAGACCCCGTGTCCCAACT
>ERZ1106943.2322-NODE-2322-length-16610-cov-3.589973_pt1 | contig 16610 bp, 10 predicted proteins | sample MGYA00403671_ERZ1106943 | MGnify/ENA primary metagenome ERZ1106943 (study PRJEB35170, sample SAMEA104062427) | human gut metagenome | biome: human gut; feature: human-associated habitat; material: faeces | place: Denmark | collected 2012-06-14 ...
AATCAACCTACAAGCTTCGTAGGAAAAGGCAATAAAGAGCGGGAAAATACTATATGTAAGCAGCATGCTTTATTATAATAAAAGATGCAATCAGAACAAAGGAGAAGAAAACTATGAATTCTATGGAACGTGTTGTAGCGGCACTGCAGCATCAGGAGCCGGACCGTGTGCCGGTGTACCCTATTCTCTGCGGCATTACCCGCAAGCTGACCGGCGTCAGCTATCCGGAGTGGTCGCAGGACGCCGACAAGTGCGCGGAAGCCTTTATCAAATCGACAGAGGAGTTTGATATCGACTGTATCGTGACCTTGATCGACCTGTCCGTTGAATGCGCCGCATGGGGCCAGAAGCTGATCTTCGACGAAAATGAAGCAGCGCATCCCGACTACAGCCAGTGTGTGATCCAGGATATTGAGGACTATCCCAAGATCAAGAAGGTGGATTACCGTACCTGCGACCGCATGATGATGCACATTGATGTGTGCAAGAAGCTGGTGGCGGCCAAGGGCGGCGAAAAGCCCATTGTGGCATTCGTGTTCGGCCCGCTGGGCGTACTGTCCATGCTGCGCAATCAGGAAGATCTGTACATGGACATTTATGACGATCCCGACGCGGTAAAGGAAGCCGTCAAGGAGATCAACGAAACGCTGAAGGAATACTGCATCGCGCTGGCCGAAACCGGCATCAATGCGATCATGTTCGATACGCTGTTTGCTTCCGGTTCCATCATGTCCAAGGAGATGTGGGACGATATGGAGGGCGAGGCGATCGAGGAGCTGAGCAACGTTGTCCGCGAGTACAACTGCATGGTCATGATCCATAACTGCGGCGAGAAGATCTACTTCGACGCGCAGATCAAGCGCATGGATCCTGTGGCGATCTCCTTCCTGTATCCGCCGGATGACTGCGCCAGCTTTGCGGAGTGCAAGGAGAAGTACGGCGACAAGGTGACGCTGATCGGCTGTGTGACGCCTGCCAACGCGGTGTTTGGCACCGACGAGGAGTGGGATAAGCAGTGTACGGATCAGATCGACGCCATGGCGAAGGGCGGCGGCTTCATGCTGGCCACCGGCTGCGAATATCCGGCCAACGCCACATTCGACCGCGCACAGCGGATGATCGATATTGCCAAGACCTACGGGGTTTATAAAAAGTGATGACAAAGATCGACCTTATCAACGGCTTTTTAGGAAGCGGAAAGACGACATTTATCAGCCGGTATCTCCCGTGGCTGGTGGCCCGCGGAGAGCGCGTAGCCGTGATTGAAAACGAATTCGGCACGGCGGGAATGGATACGGCAATTCTTTCCCAGACGGGAGCGCAGGTACGGGAGCTGTCCGGCGGCTGTGTCTGCTGTGGACAAAAGGTGAATTTCTACCGGCTCCTGCGTGAGCTTTGCGCCAGCGGAGAGTGGGACCGCGTGATCGTCGAGCCCTCCGGCGTGTTCAACTGCGATGATTTCCTGGACATCGTGGAAAAGGTAGATGTGCGTGTGTGCGGCTACCTGAACGGTATCATAACGGTTCTGGCGCCTGCCGACATGGAGCTGACGTCACCCCAGCAGCAGGAAATGCTGTACAGCCAACTGCACAGCACCGGCGCGATCCTTCTGAGCCAGCGTGACGGCCCTACTGAGGGAATGAGTACGGTCGTCCGGACATGGGTCGATCAGATATTGGCGCAGCGGGGATGTACCAGCCCGTTTCTGGGCCTGATAGAAGATACCGCATGGAATAAGCTCACCGATGCGGAGATGGCGGAGCTCTCCTGTGCCGGTTGGCGGCGCAAGGAACATTGGCGTAGCCATATGAACCACCAGAGCTTTGCCCAGAGCCTGTCCATTTTTTCAAAACGAGCATGGGACGAGGCTGCTCTGACTTCCGCGCTGACAAAGGCAATGGACGGCAGCTGCGGCACGGTATATCGGATCAAGGGCTGCGTTGAGGGCGCAGAAGGAGCGCTGTATCAGGTGAATGCCGCACCCGGTCAGTTAGGGCTCCAGTCAGCAGCAGAATGGCCGGGCGGCAAAATGCTCAATGTGATCGGGCGTGATTTAGATCGCGCGGCGCTGAAAACACTTCTGACATGAGTGTGGTACAAGTTATCTCGTAAGGGGAGAGAAAAGAAGGCTGCTTGAATTTCCGTTCAGGCAGCCTTCTTGTTTCGACCATTAACAGTGCAGCGGAGAGGTTCGCTACAAACCTCTCCGCTGCACATATTGTTAGGGGGATCACTCTTCAATACCGGCAATCGTCTTCGCCAGCTTCTTCTTGCCCTGGATGTTGCCCTGACGGGCGATCATGACACGCTGGGCCTGGGGAGAGCCTGCGCCGTGCAGGGACTCGGTACGATAGCCGACCGCCGCCGCGCCCAGACACATATTCTCCAGGAAGCGCAGCACCTTCTGCCGGTTCTCGGTGCTGACGCCCTCGTGGGTGGCGAAATACTTGTTGCAGATCTCGCTGATGGTCTCGCCCTGATTGCCCACAGGCAGATCGGAGTTGAAGTCCTTTTCGCTGGGCATGGTGACCATCAGGCCGCCCGCGATATCCTCAGCCAGACGCACGATCTCATAGGGGAAGCGGGTCACGTTCTGCTTGCAGACGTTGGCCAGCAGCAGGTCGATCTGATAGTTGCCCGCCTTGGTGGGGCAGCCCTCGCAGGAGCAGGCGATGCCGCAGGAGTACAGCGTCTCATTCAGATGCGTCATCTCAATGAGCTTATCCTTGATGTGGCTGGCCTTCTCCACGCCGTTGTACTCGGCAGCCAGCGCCGCCGCACCGATGACCACATCGCCCACGCCCACCTTGCAGCCGCCGTAGCTCTGGCGGTGGTACCCGGCGAAGCGCTCCACCATCATACCGGCAAACTCATTTTCGCCGTTGAGGAACACATATTCGTTGGGGATAAACACATGGTCGAGGACGACCAGCGCTTCCTGCCCGCCGAACTTGCTGTTGCCCACGTCGATGCAGCCTTCCTCCAGCTTGCGGGTGTCGCAGGACTGGCGGCCATAGATCATATAAAGGCCCTCGGCGTCAGAGGGGCAGGCGAAGGACACCGCGTAGTCCTTGTCCGCCTCGCCCATGGCGATGGTGGGCATGAAAATGTGCCAGTGGGAGTTCACCGCGCCGGTCTGATGCACCTTGGCGCCATTGACCACGATGCCGTCAGGGCGGCGCTCCACCACCCGCAGGAACAGATCGGGATCCTTCTGCTGGTGGGGCGCCTTGCTGCGGTCGCCCTTGGGATCGGTCATCGCGCCGTCCACCGTCAGGTCATTGTCCTGCACCATAATGAGGAATTTCTTGAAGTTCTCGTGATAGTGTGTGCCGCACTTCTCGTCCACCTCATAGGTGGTGGAGTACACGGCGTTGAAGGCGTCCATGCCCACGCAGCGCTGGAAGCAGCTGGCGGTTTTCTGGCCCAGCAGCCGCTGCATCTTCACCTTCTTTACCAGATCGTCCGCGGACTGATGCAGGTGGGTGAAGCGGTTGATCTTCCGCCCGGTGAGGTTGGAGGTGGCGGTCATCAGATCCTCATACTGAGGATCCTGCGCCAGCGCGTAAGTCATAGCCACACAGTTGATGGAGGGGCGGATGATGGGATGATCCACCCAGTTGTCGATCTTTTCGCCGAACATGTAGACACGGGTGTTCAGCTTGCGCAGGGAGTCGATGTACTCTTTCGCGGTCATCAATGCCATTTTCGTTTCCTCCTGTTCTTATTCCTTTGCCAGCTTGACGTAGCCTTCATAGCGCTCTTTGGCGTCGTTGGCGGCCTTGTGATACAGGGCGTCCGCCTTCTCGGGGAAGGACAGCTTCAGGGAAGCGTAGCGGTTCTCGCCCATGAGGAACTGCTGGAAGTCGCCGGTGGGTGCCTTGGAATCCAGCTGGAAGGGGTTCTTGCCCTCGGCCTTCAGGCGGGGATCATAGCGGTACAGGTGCCAGTAGCCGCACTCCACGGCCTTCTTCTCCTCGATCTGGCTCAGACCCATGCTGGCCTTCATACCGTGCTCGATGCAGGGGCAGTAGCAGATCACGATGGAGGGGCCGTCGTAGGCCTCGGCCTCACGGATGGCCTTCAGGGTCTGGGCGGGATCGGCGCCCATGGCCACCTGTGCCACATAGACGTAGCCGTAGCTCATGGCCATCAGGCCCAGATCCTTCTTCTTGGTGACCTTGCCGCCGGCGGAGAACTTGGCAATGGCCGCGGCAGCGGTAGCCTTGGAGGACTGGCCGCCGGTGTTGGAATACACCTCCGTATCCAGCACCAGAACATTGATGTTCTTGCCGGAGGCCAGCACATGATCCAGACCGCCGTAGCCGATGTCGTAGGCCCAGCCGTCGCCGCCGAAGGCCCACACGGACTTCTTGGTGAGGAATTCCTTGTTATTGCGGATGAACTCGGCCTCGTCACTCTTGTTACCGGCCACAGCCGCCAGCAGCGCATCGGCTGCCATACGGGATTCGGCGGCGCTTTCGGCCTTGTCGATATACTCCTTGCACACCTCAGCGGCCACGCCCTTGTCGGCCAGCGTCTGGGCGGCAGCCTTCAGCTGGCGCTTGATGGCATCCTGACCCAGCAGGTAGCCGTATGCGTACTCGGCGTTGTCCTCAAACAGGCTCATGGCCCAGGCGGGGCCGCAGCCCTTGCAGTCGGTGCAGTAGGGGGAGCTGGGGGTGGAGCCGCCGTAGGCGGAGGAGCAGCCGGAGGCGTTGGTGATGTACATATGGTCGCCGAACAGTTGGGTAACCAGCTTGATATAGGGCGTCTCGCCGCAGCCGGCGCAGGCGCCGGAGAACTCGAAATAGGGCTTGGCGAACTGGGAGGCCTTGACGGTCTTGTCGCTGACGGCGTCCTTCTTGATGGTGACGCTCTCCACGGCGTATTCCCAATTCTCCGCCTGGCAGAGCTGGCTCTCCAGCGGCTGCATGGTCAGCGCCTTCTCCTTGGCGGGGCAGACATTGACGCAGCTGCCGCAGCCGGTGCAGTCATAGGGAGAGACCTGCATGCGGTACTGATACTGAGCCAGGCCGGTGGCTTTCCTGGTCTCAAAGCCGGCGGGAGCATTCTGCTGCTCGCTCTCGTCCAGCAGCACGGGACGGATGGCAGCGTGGGGGCAGACGAGGGAGCACTGGTTGCACTGAATGCACCTGGTCATATCCCACCGGGGCACATCCACAGCCGCGCCGCGCTTTTCGTACTTGGTGGAGCCCGCGTGCCAGGTGCCGTCCTCCAGACCGTACTTCTTCATGACAGACACCGGCAGGCAGTCACCCTCCTGGCGGTTCATCACGTCCACCACCTCGCGGATGAAGTCGGGGGCCTTGCGCTCCACGGGGGTATCCTGAGCGGTCAGCCAGGCGGCGGGGATGGCTACCTCCACCAGTTCGTTGATGCCGTGCTCGATGGAGGCGTTGTTCATGTCCACCACGGCCTGACCCTTCTTCTTATAATAGGTCTTATAGATGGCGTCCTTCATCTCGGCCACCGCCTGCTCCAGAGGGATCACGTTGGCCAGCTTGAAGAAGGCAGCCTGCAGAATGGTGTTGGTGCGGCTGCCCAGCCCCAGCTCACGGGCGATCTTGATGGCGTCGATGGTGTAGAACCTGGCTTTCTTCTCCGCCAGGGCACGCTTCATGGCGGCGGGCAGATTCTTCTCCAGACCATCCATGTCCCAAGCGCAGTTCAGCAGGAACACGCCGCCCTCCTTCAGGTTCTTCACCATGTCGTACTTGTGGACATAGGAGGGGTTGTGACAGGCCACAAAATCAGCGGACTGGATGAGATAGGGGGAGCGGATGGGGGTCTTGCCGAAGCGCAGATGGCTCTGGGTCAGGCCGCCGGACTTCTTGGAGTCATAGACGAAGTACGCCTGACAGTACAGGTCGGTGGCGTGGCCGATGATCTTGATAGAGTTCTTGTTGGCACCCACGGTGCCGTCGGAGCCCATGCCCCAGAACTCGGCGCTGGTCTGACCGGCGGGAGAGGTGTCGATCTCACAGGTCACATCCAGAGAGGTATGGGTCACATCGTCCACAATGCCCACCGTGAAATTGTTCTTGGGCTTTTCCTGCTTCAGGTTATCCAGCACGGCGATGATCTGGCCGGGGGTGGTGTCCTTGCTGCTGAGGCCGTAGCGGCCGCCCACGATGACCATATCGCTGTCCAGCTCCTTGTATACGGAACAGATATCCTGATACAGCGGCTCGCCCATAGCACCCGGCTCCTTGGTGCGATCCAGCACCGCCAGCTTCTTGCAGGAAGCGGGGATGGCGGACACGAACTTATCGGCGGTGAAGGGACGGTACAGATGGACGTTCAGCAGGCCCACCTTCTCGCCCTTGGCGGTCAGGTAGTCGATGGCCTCCTTGGCAGTCTCGGCGGCGCTGCCCATCAGCACCACCACACGCTCGGCATCGGGAGCGCCGTAGTAGTTGAACAGCTTATACTCGCGGCCCGTCAGCTTGCTGATCTCGGCCATGTAGTGCTCCACCGCGTCGGGGATGGAGGACACCTTCTCGTTGCAGGCCTCGCGGCACTGGAAGAAGATATCGGGGTTCACGGTGGTGCCGCGGGTGGCGGGATGCTCCGGGTTCAGGGAGTTGCGGCGGAAGGCCCGCAGGGCATCCATATCCACCAGGGGACGCAGCTCCTCATAGTCCAGCGCCTCGATCTTCTGGATCTCATGGCTGGTGCGGAAGCCGTCAAAGAAGTGTAGGAACGGCATCCGGCAGTGGATGGCGCTGAGATGTGCCACCGCGCCCAGATCCATGACCTCCTGAGGGGAGGAGGACGCCAGCATGGCAAAGCCGGTGCTGCGCACGCCCATCACGTCGCTGTGGTCGCCGAAGATGGACAGGGCGTGAGCCGACAGGGTGCGGGCGGAAACGTGGAACACACCGGGCAGCATCTCACCGGCAATCTTATACATATTGGGGATCATCAGCAGCAGGCCCTGGGACGCGGTGTAGGTGGTGGTCAGCGCGCCGGACTGCAGCGAGCCGTGCACCGTACCGGCGGCGCCACCCTCAGACTGCATCTCCACGACCTGTACCGGCTGGCCGAACAGGTTCTTCTTGCCGTTGGCGGCCCACTCGTCCACGTGCTCCGCCATGGGGCTGGAGGGTGTGATGGGGAAAATACCCGCCACTTCCGTAAATGCGTAGGATACATACGCGGCGGCTTCGTTGCCGTCCATGATGACCGCTTTCTTCTTGTCCATAATGAAAGACCTCCTCGTGTAGGTTTTTTACAAGATTAGGGCATATTTGCGAATTTACAGTTTCTATTTTACTGACTGGCCTGTAAAAATGATTTGCTTCGTTTCGCTTTTTCTTTGCCGTTTCTCTTGCCTTAATGTGGGGCGTTCGTTTTGACGTCAGACGGTACGGAGGGGGTGGACACTATATAAAATTAGTGCAGCATGACCCGGAGAAAAAAGAAAGCTGAGTATCCGATAAGCGGCAAAGAAAAAGAAAGATTGAGCAAAGCGAACGGCGGTGACATTCGATACAATGACCTCAGATGGTGGGTCGCGGCAATGAATTGCAAGTTGGAACACGACCCCAATTTTACGGATTATTATTTTAAGGAGGATATCACAATGGATATGAGTTATTTGAAGGATATGCCTATCGCGATCCTGGGCGCCGGCGCTGTGGGCAAGACCATGGCTGCTGACTGCGCTCTGGCCGGCAAGGAAGTCCGTCTGTGGGATCAGCCCCGCTTCGCCAAGACCAATTTCACCAACATCGAGAAGACCGGCATCACTCTGGCTGGTGCACAGTTCAGCTACTTCGGCTATCAGCGCAAGGGTACTGTGAAGATCGCTCTGGCTACCGACGACATGGCTAAGGCCGTGAAGGGCGCCGGCATCATCATCGTGGCCGCCGTGGCCGTGGCCCATGAGACCATCTTCCGTGAGCTGATTCCCCTGCTGGAGGACGGCCAGGTCATCCACATCCTGCCCGATAACTGCGGCACCTTCATCTTCCGCAAGCTGATGCGTGAGATGAACTGCACCAAGAAGGTCATCGTTGGCGCCTGGTACACCGCTCCCTATGGCATCCGTATCGTGCGCCGCGGCGGCGTCGTCACCAACGAGTGCAAGGTCGAGGACCGTATCACCACCATCCGTGGCTGCGCTCTGCCCGACACCGACACCGACGCTTTCATGGCTTCCGCCTGGTACATTCCCGCTTTCGGTGCTATCATGGATGCTGACGGCGAAGTTACCATCTCCAAGAAGGGCGAGGAGTTCCACCACGGCTTCGTTCGCGGCAACACCGTTCTGGACATCAACCTGTCCAACGTCAACCCCGTTATCCACGTTCCCGGCGCCGTTCTGGGCGCTGCCGTGATGCAGAACTTCGATACCGTTCTGGGTCAGGATAAGAAGAACTACTCCCTGTACGGCTTCGCTCTGTGCCCGGCTATCGCCGAGGTTCAGGCCAAGTTCTGGGAGGAAGAGAAGGCCCTGGCTGCCAAGATGGAAGTGGGTCTGTGCACCGTGAACTATGAGGACTTCTTCTCCCGTACCACCATGTACGGCAAGGAGTACATGGGCCCCGACTTCGCAGTGCCCTTCACCGAGAAGTACGAGAACTTCTACGGCGACGGTCCCTTCGATCTGGAGAACCGCTACATCACCGAGGATGTGCCCGTGGGCTGCTACCTGATGAGCCAGCTGGGCAAGAAGTACGGCGTAGCTACCCCCATCATCGACTCCATGATCCTGCTGGCCAGCACCATGCTGAAGCGCGATCTGGCCGCCGAGAGCAAGTACACTCTGGATTATCTGGACATCGGCCACATGAACCACGAGCAGCTGCAGGCTTACCTGCGCGAGGGCGTGTACACCGCGAAATAAGCAGACACCCAGCGACCAACGTTTTGTTTTCATCCTAGATGATAGTACGGCAGAGATTTGCCAATCTGCCGTCTCCTACCTCCTCATACAAAGAGAAATGCGCAGACACTGTCTGCGCATTTCTTGCCTTGAAATATATTATGTGCTACAATGCGCAGCGGCTTTGCCGCAATGACGCATGCAGCAAGCTGTGTATTATGAAAAGGACAGAAGCCTATGAAAACGGAGACCACAGAACTATTCAGATCAGAAAAGGTCAGCAGGATACTGTTTAAGCTTGCGCCGCCTGTTATGCTGGCGCAGCTGATACAAGCCCTGTATAACATCGTTGACAGCGTGTTTGTAGGCCGGTATTCCGATTCTGGACTGACAGCGCTGTCGATCATCTACCCGATGCAGCTGTTGATGATCGCCTTCGCCGTGGGCGCGGGGGTAGGCATGAATACCATCATGGCGGCGAGATTCGGCGTCGGACAGGACGGCGAAGCGGAAGAATACGCCGGTGTTGGCACACTGCTGGCGGGCGCTATGTGGCTGCTGTTTGCCACAGTCTGCTGGCTGATCCTGCCGGCCTATGCACGGATGTCAACCAACTCCGAGACTGTGATCGCGGACATTGTGCAATATGGCCGGATCGTCTGTGTTTTCAGCTTCGGATTGTTTTTTGAAAGCACCTGGACAAAGGTGCTGCAAGCCAACGGCGACATGAAAACGCCGATGATCGCGCAGATCCTAGGCGCTGTGACCAACATCGTTCTGGACCCACTGCTGATTTTCGGGTATCTGGGGCTTCCTGAGATGGGGATTCGCGGCGCTGCGATCGCGACAGTTACCGGACAGGCGGTTGCCGCACTGTTCGTATTTCGCGGAGGCTTCCGCCGCATTCCGGGTAAAGAGGTATATCTCCATCATATCGCAAAGATTTTTCAGGTGGGGATCCCGAACATCCTGATGCAGTCGGCCTATACATTTTACATTCTGGGCCTGAACCTGATCCTGTCCGGATTTTCAGATCAGGCTGTAACAGCATTGGGCCTGTACTACAAATGGCAGACTTTTTTCTTTATCCCCTTGTGCGCGATGCAGACCTGTATTGTTCCGGTCATAAGCTTCAATTACGCGGCGAAGGACATCGGACGCTGCCAGAAGGTGCTGCTGACATCAATTTGGATGGGAACTGCGCTTATGGCTGTTGGGACGCTCTGCTTTGTCACGTTCCCTGCTGCGTTGCTGCGGGTATTTACGCAGGATGCGCAGGTCATTGCGATCGGAACCTATGGATTCCGTTTTATTGGCGTCAGCTTTATCCCGATGGTAATGGCTCTGATATTTCCGGTATTCTTTCAGGCGGTAGGCGCTGGCCTGAAAAGCTCTCTGCTGACGGTGATCCGGACGGTGGTGCTGTTTGTCCCGTTGGGCTATCTGTTCTCTCGTTGGGGCCTTCGCTATTTCTGGTGGACGTTCCCGGTCACAGAAATGATAACAGCGTCGGTCGGCATTCTTTTTTATAAGCAGTTTCTCAAAAGCTGTCGTGTCAGGCTGTCGGGAACCGGTGCTCCAGTGGGGACGTCACGATCATCGTGACCGGTAAACACCGCTGATGCAGGACGCAATACCAGTAAAGAGCCTTCTGTACGATCTCTATACTGCTGGAATGACGCCAAAGGTGTACCGTGAAGTGTACCGTGAAGAGATCTGTCTCAAGCGGGCTATGTAAAAAAGTGAGCCAGGCAGGAGTTCCTGTCCGGCTCACTTTCTTAGTATAAATAAGGTAAAACCGTCATGTTTTTATTACCAGAGCCCCATAACATGCTGCATTAGCAGACTGACAGCGGTAATGCCCGCCCAGCAGCAGGCACCCAGCAGCAACGGCTTTCCGCCGCTTTTCACCAGCTTGACCACGTTGCTGTTCAGGCCGATGGCTGCCATAGCCATGATGATGAAGAACTTGCTCAGTTCCTTCAGCGGCTGGAACACCGCCGACGGTACGCCCAGAGACGTGCAGATTGTGGTGACCACCGACGCGCAGACGAACCACAGGATGAACATAGGAAAGGCGTTCTTCAGCCGGAAGCCGCCCTGCCCTTTCCCAGCCTTCTTCGCCTGGATCAGCGATAGCACCAGCGTAATGGGGATGATGGCCAGGGTGCGGGTCAGCTTGACGGTCACGGCCTTATCCAGCGTCTGGCTGCCCAGCTCCCACATGCTGTCCCATGTGGAAGCCGCCGCCGTGACGGAGGAGGTGTCGTTCACCGCCGTACCGGCGAAGATACCGAAGGACTCGCCGGAGGTAGTGTCAAAGCCGATGGCCTGTCCCAGCAGCGGGAACAGCAGTGCTGCCAGCACGTTGAAAAAGAAGATGACCGAGATAGCCTGCGCTACCTCTTCGTCGTCAGCGTGGATCACCGGCGCGGTGGCGGCGATGGCGCTGCCGCCGCAGATGGAGGAGCCTACGCCGATAAGGGTGCTGATATTGCCGTCGATATGCAGCAGCTTGTGGAGGACGAAGGCCACCAGCAGCGACGTGGCGATGGTGCAGACGATGATGGGCAAAGACTGCTTTCCGGTTTCCAGCACTACACTCAGGTTCAGGCCGAAGCCCAGCAGCACCACGGCGGTCTGGAGAATTTTCTTGGAGGTGAAGCCCACCCCCGGTTTGCAGGCCGCGCCCGGTGTCCAGAACAGGGCGATGACCATACCGATGACGATGGAGAACACCGGGCCGCCGATGACCGGCACCAGCTTACCCAGCAGCCACGAGGGCACGGCGATGGCAAGGCACACCGCCATGCCGGAAAGATATTTCTTGATGGTTTGCATATTACGGTATCATTCCTTTCTACTTAAGGCACAAAGCTTTCCCTATTATAGCGAGTGGTACGGTTTTAGGCAAGTGGTATAAAGTGATTGAGAAGTACATCCCGTGCATGCTTTGACAGGCGCGGGATATCTGAGTGGCTTAATCGTGTGGGGATGGAAGCGCCGGGGATACGTTTTGTATCCCCGGCGTTTCCTGCCTAAAAGAGGTGAATGGTAAGGAGTAGAGAAATGGATTGATAGATTTACAGCGCCATGCGGTAGATCTCAGCAGCGATCTCCGGAGTCAGCTTGACGAAGTTGCCGTGGTTGGGAGCGCCATGGAACATGTTCTCCACCATGACGGGGATGTCTTCTTCCTTGCCGCCCAGCTCGTTGATGGTGGCAGGCATGTTCAACTCGTTCATGAACTCGCGCACGCAATGGATACCTTCCATAGCGGTGACTTCAGGATGCTCGAAATCGTTCTGGCAGCCGAAGACGCGGGTGGCAAACTTCACAAACAGCTCGGGGCCGTTCGCCTTCATGGCGTATTCCATCCAGTAGGGGAACAGCAGAGCCAGGCCAGCGCCGTGGGAAGCGCCGTAAAGGATGCCGATCTCGTTATCCATATGGTGGGTGCCCCAGTCCTGTGCACGGCCAACGCCGGTGCTGTTGTTCTGCGCGACCATGGCGGCCCACATGATATTGGCGCGAGCCTCATAATCGTTGGGGTTCTTCATGACGCGGCGGCCTTCCTTGATGATGGTCAGCATGACGGCTTCCAGCATACGGTCGGTCAGCTCGCAGTCCTTGGTATGGGAGAAATAGCGCTCCAGGCAGTGGGCGAAGATATCGGCCAGGCCGCTGGCGGTCTGATAAGGAGGTAGCGTCATCATCAGTTCGGGGTTCATGATGGCGAACAGGGGACGCAGGATATCGCCGTCAGCGCAGCGCTTATACTGGTGGCCGTCCTCGGTGACGAGCGTCACCACGGAGTCTGTGGAACCTTCAGAACCGGAGGCGGCGATCGTAACGACGCAGCCAACGGGGAGTGCCTCGGTGACGGGGCCCTTCTTGCCGCAGTAGAAATCCCAGAAATCGCCATCATACTTCACGCCCAGTGCAATGCCCTTGGCAGAGTCCATAACGGAGCCGCCGCCGATGGGCAGGATGAAATCAACGCCCTCGCGCTTGGCCAGCTCGATGCCCTCGTAAACCAGATCGGCGTGGGGGCTGGCTTTGACGCCGCCCAGCTCTACATAGGCGATGTCCTCTGCGTCCAGAGAAGCCTTGACGCGATCCAGCAGGCCGCTGCGCTTGACACTGCCGCCGCCGTAATGGATCAGAACCTTATGACCGCCGTAACGCTTTACATACTTACCGGTCTCATTTTCGGTACCCTTGCCAAAGACGAAATAGGTGGGGCTATAAAAAGTAAAATTATCCATAGTGACCTCCTGAAAATCATTTGTCCGGACGGCGAATGAGCACCTGCCGGTTATCTTTATTCTATCGTGTTCAGACCATACAGAATGTGCCTGTCTTCACCTGTTTTTTGCCGAATCTCATCTTTCTGTCCATCGCGTGAGACAGTATGTGCCGAAAGCGGCAAAGTTCACACGAGAAGCAGCAAACCATCCCGACACTGCTAATGGTATAATTCTTACAAAATAATGGAAGGAGGGGATCGTTACGCAAAGTAGACTCGATCAATTCTATGAGCAGCTCAATGACTGCCGCTGCTGCGGTGATCCCGTTGAAGTGGAGACCTTCCTGCTGGATTGTATCAAACAGAATCGCCCTCAGGACGATGTGGAATATATGGTGGCCGTCTGTGATGAACTGGGCAGCTTCTACCGCGAGTGTGAGCAGTATGACCATTCGCTGGCGGCCTTTGAGCGGGCGAAAACCGTAGCGGAAAACGCAGGCGCGACGAAAAGCACACTGTATGCCGCGACGCTCAACAATATGGCGGGAACATACCGGCAGATGCGGGATCATGACAGAGCGATCGAACTGTTTCAGACGGCGAGAAAGCTGTATCACGAACTCTGCGGAAAGGCGAGCACCGCCTATATCGGCTTGCTGAATAATCTTTCTCAGACCTATCAGGAGGCGGGACAGTCCACCTTGGCTCTTGCCTGTCTGGAAGAGGCCGTAACGCTGATAGAAAGCACACCTGCGCTCCGATTTACACTGGGGATTACATACAGCAATCTGACAACGCTGCACTATGCTGCCGGCGACCACGAACAGGCGACACGCTGTATGAATCGTGCCTTACAGGAGTACGAGCGCTGCCCAGACGAGAACCGGTGGCACTACGTGGATGCGCTTAACAGCATGGGTGGCTTTCTGTATGCGGAGGGAAACTACTGGCAGGCGATCGCGCTGTACCGGAAGTCGGCGTCCTATACGCTGCGCTGTGAAGGGGAAACGCTGGAATACGCGGCGATATGCCAGAATATGCGCTGGTGCTATGAGGGCTTGGGACAGCTGGGGCGTGGGCTCTCCGCGCTGAAGGAGGCTGTTCGGATCTATACCAGACTTCTCGGCGCTGACCATGAACGGACCCGCACGGCGGCGGATGATCTGGTTTGCCTGAAGCAGCGGATCGAAGGAAACGGTATGAAAGTACAGAAAGGAGCGACCGGTGATGGAAGAGCGTGAAATGATAGAGATCACAGGCGCTGCGGAGAATAACCTGAAAAATATCCGGCTTCGTATTCCCAAGGAACGGCTGGTCGTGCTGACCGGCGTCTCCGGTTCCGGTAAAAGCTCCCTGGCCTTTGATACGATCGCGGAGGAAAGCCGCCGTCAGTGGCAGGAGACGCTGCCGCTTTACCTGCGGAGCCGTATGCCGCATCACAAGCGGCCCAACGTGGAGAAAATTCAGGGCCTGACCCCCTGTGTTGTCGTTGACCAGAAGCCGATGGGCGCCAACGCCCGCTCTACGGTCGGAACCGCCGCAGATATCGCGCCTTTGATCCGTATGCTGTTCTCACGTGTCGGCGCACCCAGTGCGGGCGGCTCCATGGCATACTCTTTTAATCACCCTCACGGGATGTGTCCGGTCTGTACCGGTCTGGGGCAGGAAACGTCCTTGAACGAGGAGGCAATGTTCGACCGAGATAAAAGCATCAATGAAGGTGCCATCCGCTTTTCACAGTTTTCCAGCGGCAGCTGGCAGAGCATTTACTTCACCAATAACCCTTATCTTGATCCCGACAAGAAGCTGCGGGACTATACGCCGGAGGAGTGGGAGGTACTGCGGATCGGCACAAAGGAGCCGTTGATCATCGACCACATCTATAAAAATACAGGGCAGGTCTCGCACCTGCCCTATGAGGGTGTCGTTATGCGGTTTAACCGCCTGTATCGGAATAGAGACATTGCGGGCCTGAAAAAGAGTGTGCAGGAAGAAGCGCTGTCCCTTATGTGCCGCCATACCTGTACCGCCTGCGGCGGCAGCGGCCTGAATCCGGCGGCACTGGCTTCGCGCATCAACGGATACAATATCGTGGATTATAACGATATGCAGGTGTCCCGTCTGATCCCTGTATTGGAAGCGATAGAGGATCCGCTGGGTGCTTCTTTGGCGCAGCAGATCTGTGTCGGTCTGCAAGCAATGGTTCGGCGATGTCGATCCCAACAATCATGCAGAGACGTGGTCGAAATATTATCTGAAAACCGAAACCACCCACGAAGCGCATTGGGGCTGCTGCGGCATGGTGGAGAAAGCCGAACCGCACGATTTTGATGAAGAAGGCGTATGTAAAGTCTGCCAATACGGCTGCCGGCACACCGGCGGCACGGCAAACTGCATGGAGCCTGCGCACTGCGAGAAATGCGGCGACCCTTACGGTGATCCTGACCCCAATCATCATGAATATATCATGATTCATCCAGATGATGACAATACTCATACGGAAAAATGCAAATGCGGCAAAATCATATCGGGACCAACGGCGCATACATGGGAGAGCGGCGAATGCACCGTGTGTAATGTCAGCCACCAGAACCACACGGAATCCGGCTGGATCGTTGACGAAACCCCCACCGATGGCAAAGCGGGCCGGGGGCATAAGGACTGCACCGTTTGCGGTATGTTGCTCGACACCGGCGATTTTGACGCTGTCACCGCCGGGAAATTCCCGGTCGGACATAACTGCTCCTTCGGCAACGACCTTTCGATGCTGTATGCGATTCTGAAATCCACCCTGAACGGCTGCACCGACATTCGCCTTGCGGTGACAAAGAACGGCGCGGAACAGGTGCTGACGCCGACCGAGTGCGTCATCGACGGCGAGACCTATTTCTGCTTTTCGTACCGCGGTGTTGCAGCCAAGGAAATAGGCGACACGCTGACAGCGGTACTGCAGTTTACCCGTGACGGCGTCGGCTACAGTGGAACTGTGGATACCTACAGCCTCAAGGCATACGCCATGGAGCGACTGGAAAACTCGACCAACAGCGAATTCAAAAAGCTCCTCGTTGACCTGCTTAACTACGGTGCGGCGGCGCAGACCTACTTCGGCTACAAAACCGACGCGCTTGTCAACGCCGACCTGACGGACGAACAGAGGGCGCTTGCATCAAAGACCTACAGTCTTCCGGATGCGGCGGAAAACGAAGCCGGTGCAAATTCCGCCTTCCCTGCCGCCATTACCGGAAAGAACATCCTCTTCGGCAACCGGATCACCCTGCTGGTGGCAACCGACTTCGGTCAGGGCTGCGACCTCTCCGGCGTGTCCCTGCGAATCCGCTACACGGACAGGGACGGCAACGCGGTGGAAAAGCAGATCGGTAGCAGCCAATTTCTCTACAGAGCCGATGCAAAAGGCTATGTCGCCTACTTTGACGGTCTGTGCGCATCGGAATTCCGCACAAAGCTTGAACTGACGCTTATTAAGGACGGAAAGGCAATCAGCGAAGC
>ERZ1106943.2333-NODE-2333-length-16525-cov-4.283424_pt1 | contig 16525 bp, 17 predicted proteins | sample MGYA00403671_ERZ1106943 | MGnify/ENA primary metagenome ERZ1106943 (study PRJEB35170, sample SAMEA104062427) | human gut metagenome | biome: human gut; feature: human-associated habitat; material: faeces | place: Denmark | collected 2012-06-14 ...
AACTACCGGGGCGGACGGCGCTGAAACTAAAATTAAAAAAGGGGCCTTTCGGCCCCTTTTTTATCCCCTTTTTTGTCCGTCAGGACAGCTCCTCTGTCTGCGTGGCAGAGACATTTACGGCCAAACCGTTCACCTCCACCCCCTTGCCCACAGGGATCATGATGTACTTTTTCCCGTCGATCATGCAGGTCTCCACCAGATAGCTGAACTCCGGGTCCACGGACACGGTGATCTGCTCGGTCTTTACTTGGAACTTGCCCGGGTCGATGAGATTTTCCGGGTTGAGCACGGCGTTCTCGCCGAACTCCTCTCCGCACTTCTCCTGGAAGGCGGCGATGCGCTCCCGCTCCACCCCCTGGTCGGCCAGGATCATGCCCACGTCGGCGGGGGTCAGAGTGGGCGGCTCCGGGTCCTTGCGCTCCTTGTGCTCCTGAAGCTGGTCGTGGATGCGCTCGTGGATGGCCTGGAGCACCTCCATGCTGCACTGATCCTCCAGCCCCTCACACAGGGCGGTCTCAAAGGCCATTTTCTGCTCCCCGGCGGACATGGGCGCTTCGGTGTGGAACACCGCGTCGATGAACTCCTGGTGCAGCTGGTCGGGGCGGCGTGTATAATACAGGGCGTTATAGATGTTGGCCGCCCGGTCGTCAAAGGCGGGGAAGAGGAAGCCCAGCTCGGGCGCAAGGGCAATATGTCCGGTGGAGCTGGGGTGGAAGAAGTTCTCGTCGGTATCGTAGCGCAGCTCGAGCGTCGGTGCCTTCACAGGGCAGATGGCGCAGACAAAATACTTGTAGACGTCGCCGGAGGCGTCCGCCTGCAGCTCGTCATCCTTGCCGCGGTAAGGAACATCATAGGCGTCGGCGGCGAGGAGAATGAGATAGTTCGTCTCACCCATGCTCAGAGATTCAATAATTTTGCGGCAGAGCGTTTCGCGGGCGTTCGCATCCTTGCACTCCGTCTGGCGCAGGGTTTGGAGCAGGCGGTGCTCGTCGCTGTCCGCGACCTGCGCGGTGGAAAATTCGATGTCGATGAGGTTGCGCCCCAGCGTGCCGGAGAGCGTCTTTTTGAGCAGCCCCAGATACATCTCCTGCTCCTCCTGCCGCATGAGGCCGAGGGAGGCGTCGATCCACGAGATGACCTCGCGGTTGGAGTTGACATAGCAGCCGAAGATGCGGCTGAAGTTATTTTTATCGAGCCGGAAGCGCCGGCGGATCTCGTTGAGTTCTTTCTGGTTCATTTGCTTCTTCCTTCTCTCACAGAATATCACGGAGAGAAATTGTACCACAGCGTCCCTCGGGCGGCAAGAGGGACCACATCGATCCATACGGAGAAAAAAGGATGGCTAAATTTGTTTATTTCACGCCGGAGGAAAAGGCGAGGGCGCAGAATACCGACCTGGTGTCTCTGCTGCGTGCCCAGGGCGGTGGTTCGACCGTTCCAAGCGTGAGGGTAGCTATGCCATCCGCTTTGTCCAACGCTAAATACGGATGTGGTTTCAGGAACAGACTGGACGATGGCTGGCACCGCCTGCACGGGAGCCTCACACCCCTGCGGCTCTCACAGATCGCCCCATTGCCCTGCGGCGGTTCACGGCCCGTCAGGACCGCTTCACGCTCGGACTGCGGCTGGATGAGTGCAGCTTTAGCCCTGGTGTGCAGAAACGCAACAATTTTCCGCAAAAGTCAAGAGTAAAAGCAGAAAAAACTAAAATATTTTTTCAGAAGGCTTCAAGCGGCTTCGGCGACGTATCTTTCAAAGAGCGATCCGGACGTTTCAAAGCCTAAAATCTCGCGCGGGTAATTGTTGATCCACGTTTCGACGCGCTGAATATATGCGGCGGTTACTTTCCGGAAGTCTGTTCCTTTCGGCAAGAACCGCCGTATCATTTTGTTTATGTTCTCATTCGTGCCGCGTTCGTATGCGCTGTACGGGTGGCAATAGTAAACCTTCGTGCGCTTCCGGTTTTTGCCGTAGACGGATTTTTCAATTCCGGCGCAATCCATGAATTCCGATCCGTTGTCAAACGTAATGCTTTTGAATATCTGTGAAAACTTCTTCCCGAAGCGTCGTTCTAACTTGTTCAGCGCCGCCACGACGCTGGCGGCGGTCTGATCCGGCATTTTGATAATAATTTCGTTCCGCGTCAAGCGCTCCGAAAGAACGAACAAGGTTTCCTTCGTCCGCTTCTTCCCGCATACGCAATCGCCTTCCCAATGTCCGAAGGTCTGCCGATCGTTGATTTCCTGCGGGCGTTCCTCTATGCTTTCGCCCTGCGGCGCGCGGGCGGCTTTCTTCCGCTCCACCTTGTCATACTTCCGCTTCCGCTCCCCGTGTTCCGGCAAGCTCTCGCGGCTGATCCCGTAGAATATACCCTTGTCGATGTAATTATAGATCGTCTTTTCGCTGATCTCCGTTTTGAAGGTCAGCCCCAGCCGCTTGATTTCTCCGACGACGGCGGCGGGGGAATAGCCTTCTTCGCCGATCTTCTTTTCGATGAAGGCGGATAATTCGTAATCGTTGCCGATCTTCAATTCGCCGCCTTTGGCTTTTAGGTTCTCTTCATAGCGCTGTTGCGCGATCTCCGGCGAATAGCGTTCTTCGGTCGTCAAGTCGGAATTCAAATGCGTATAGCGTCCGCGCTTCAACTCCCTGTATATCGTTGTATTGTGGACGTGCAGACGGTCAGCAATCGCGCAAGGCTTCAAGCCCTCTTTCAAGCCTTTTTCGATTTTTAGGCGGTCTGTCCATGTTAAGTGTTTGTGCATTCTTCCTTCCTCCAGCTTCCGAATATGACAAAAGGGCGGCATTTCTGCCGCCCCTGCCGATAGTTACTTATCCCGCGCCGCTTCGCAATACGCCGCAATAAACTTCTTGATTTCCGTTGTCGGCGTTGTCCCGTTGTCCGCGCAAGCCTTTTTGAATTCCTCCAGCACTTCCGGACGAAGATCAAGCGGGAAGCGGGCGTAATGCGTCCGAATGTGTTTCTTTTGCGCTGAATAGTCCTTTTCGTTCATTTTGTTACTTCCTCCGCTTCAAGGATAAGACGATAGCAACGATCGACAAAGCAATGCTAATCGCCACAAGAATATAAATCGCTGTATCCATGCTCCATTGACGTTAAGCGTTTTTTGTGTTATACTTATCAAGGCAAGGGGGATTTCTCCCCCTGCCCGTTACCTTGTCAGCTTTTCTATCAGAAGAAGAATTGCAATTACAAGGTTTACGATCGCGGTAATAAGATTGATTGTGCTTGCTGGCTGGTCTTTCTTATTGCCGCTTTTCTTTTGCTTTTTCTTGCTCAACGTCTTAACCTCCTTTCTGTCTATTATTATACTATATACGTGCGTATATGTCAATAGTCTTTGCGAAAAAAGCAGAAAAAAAATAAGCGGCGACGGGATCACCCCGCCGCCGTCATTCGTCTATGCCTAAAAGCCATTGCACCGAAACGCCCAGCACTTCCGCAAATATCTTCAATTCAAAGTCGGATACGAAGCGCGTACCGATTTCAATTCGGCTTATGCTGTCCCGCTCCATGTTGATCCCTTTCAACTGTATTTGTGCGGCTAAATCCTCTTGACGTAGCCGCCGGACGACGCGCGCTTCGCGCAATCGGTCGCCGCAAATGTTCTTTTTGCCGTTGTAATCGTATATCTTCATTTCCGCCGCGATCCCTCTTCATTCTGATTATTTGCAAACGGTGTGTAAATATTCCGCTTTATTCTTGATTTTAGCGCATGACGGGCGTATAATTGTGTTAAAGGTCAGAATGGGCGAATTCTGCCTTGAAAATTTACATTTAAGAAGGGGGATTTGCTCTAATGTTCGTCAGCTTTACAAAGACATTGAAGAAGATGTCCGGTTTCCGGCTGGGCTTCGGTGTGCGCGTGAATAAGCGAAACGCGCCGTTGTGGTGCTTCGCTATGCTCTTCGCCGGAATGTTCTATTTGATGTGGTATATGATTATCGGTGCGGGCTGGTGTCTGTACTTCTTCTTGTGGGCGTTTTACAAAATTTATTACTATCTATTCAAGGGAATTGCGGTCGGCTGTAAGAAGCTGTATCAACTCATTAAAGGAAAAACCGCCGCGCCGTCGGAAGCGTCGGTCGAACCGCCGAAGGAATGAACCAAACAAAAAAATCCCCCGTGCAAGGCTCGAAAGCCCGCACGGGGGATTGTTCTTTATGCGGCGGAAGGCTGAAAGGGGAAGCGCGATCCGCCGCGCGGTCAATTACTCTTTGTTGCTGTCGGTATCCGCCGGAATGCCGGAAATAGTGAAGTAGTCCGGAAGATTAAAGACGGCGGCTTCGATCAGTTTATCCAGCGTTTCCGCGTCGATCTTGAAGCCCTTGCTATTCAGAAATTCAACAACGTATGCTTTCTTCTCTGCGCCCCTGCCGCTTCCGGTGTAAAGCTGTTCGGCGGCTTCGACGGCAACCGTTACCCACATTTTGATTTTCTCAAACTGTGCGGCGGTCGTCTTGCTTCTGATCCACGGGATCACGAAGGCGGTAATAATTGCCGCGATAAGAGCGATCACGGCGTTTGCAATGCTGGTAAGATCAATAGTCATTGTTTGTATCCTCGCTTTCTGTTATGTCGATTTTTTCTTTTTTCTTGATCCTGCCGACGATTACTTCGGCAAGACGCTTCATCATCATTGCGCCGCATTCGATCACGACGGCGCGGAAATACCATTCGATCAGAACGGTTTGTTCCTGCCGCGTGATAAGGAATGAAACGTACTGCGCGACGATGAAAGCCGCCGTTGTAATTGCGATCACAATAACGGCTTTCGTTGCGAAGCGTTCGTCAGCCTTGAAGAAGCGGCGCTTCGCCACCCGCTTCCCGCTCGAAGGTTTGTTTTTCATTGCGTCCCCTTTCATAGCGCAATTAACGCACGGCGCGCGTTGTGTAACGCATACCGTGCGTTGTGCGTGTGTTAAACAAGCGTTAGATCATCGACGTTCACCGCCGCGACAACCGTTCCGCCGTAGGTAATCACGGCGCGCTTTCCGGAAAGCTCTTTGACGATGTGATCGCGGGAATAGACGAAGGAAGCAAGGCTTCCGCCGGAATAGGTTTTCGCGCCCGCTTTCACGCGCACTTTGCTTCCCGTTGTGATCTTCCGCGCCGATGTCCCGCCGGACGTGCCGGAATAGGTAATGAAAGCGTCGTCGTGTCCCGCCTTCTTCAACTTCTCCAGCATAGCTTCCGCGTTCTTCTTGACGCTGAACGCGCCCACTTGAACCTTGTAATACTTGCCGATCTGCACGATGTACGTATCGAAGCCTTCCTTTTTCAGCTTCGCCGCGAACGCTGTTGCGTTGTCCTTCTTCTCAAACGCTCCAAGCTGGACGCGGTAAAGGTTCTTCGCGTCGCCCTGCGGCTTCTGCTCCGGCTTCTGTTCCTCTGCCGGAACGCCCAGCCGCCTGTTTACCTCCGCCGCGATCTTGCCGTGTCGGTTATACAGATAATCGCCGGGGCAAGACTTGTTCGCGTAATCCCTGTGAACGGTCATATTGCACCCGTTCTTGTGGTTTACGCGGTCGTCCTTGCTTGTACTCCATACCAGCTTTTTGATCCCGTTCCGGCGGCAAATATCTTCGACAAGATCAAGAAGCGCCGCGTATGCTTTATCATTCACGGCGTATGGGTGCTTCGTGTCGCTTGCAACCTCGATCGTGATTGCGCGGTTATCGTTCGCCGCCGAAGAACTGCACCACGAACGATCGGCTTCATCGACGTAAAGCCCGATCCGCCCGTCGTAGCCGATCCCGTAGTTTGAACTTGCCTGTCGCGAAGTCGGCTTGAAGATTTCGCCGATCCTCTCGGCGGAACATTGCCCGACGACGCAATGAATTGTGATCGTGTCGATCTTGTGATTTCGTGGGCTGTTCTTGTTCGGCGAAATCAGCGTACACGAAATAAGTTTGCTATTGCTCATTGCTGAACCCTCCTTTGCAATGAAGAAGCGGCGGGGTCGCTGGTGTTACTCTGCTTGATCCATTCGTTTTTCGATGTGGTCAAGCCGCTTGTGTGCCTGTTTCGCCGACGCTTCAACGTCGGTCAAGCGCGTTACGAACTCCGTATTCGTCTTTCGCTGTTCCTTCTGCTCCGCCTTGATTTCGTCCGTGTTCGCCTTGATGTATCCGATCTCGGTTAAAACGGTCGCGTCGTGCTTCACATTGCTTTCCTTGTCCTTGTCCCTGTTACGAACAAAAGCGATATAGCCGAACACGATAGCGCATACGGTAGAAAAGACGGAAAGAACCGTTGTGAAAGTGTCCATCGTTGATCCTCCTTCCCGTTAGGTTACTTTTTCCCATTGCCACAAGCCCGCCGTGTCCGGCGGATAAACGCAATTCGGCATATCTGCTTTTGCAAGGTATACCGCGCCTTTGTAGCTGTAATACAAGCCGGAAACGACATTAACGACGATCCCCGCCGTTTCCGGATACGGGATCGGATCGTCAAGCGTTCCGGTCGCTGAAAGCTCGATCAAGCGATAGTACGCGAAGGTGGTTTCAACGGGATAAGCCGCCGCGTTCGACGTGTGCGCCGCTTTGATCTCGTAATACCGCCCGTTGTGCTTGATGATTTCGCCGACGGTGTTGTAAGCGTGATTGTCGGCGTATTCGTCGTATTCGATCACTTCCGCCGATTGCAGGATCGCCGCGTCGGAAATGACGTTCGTTCCGGCGGCGCGATCCTGCACGATCTGCGCTTTGAAGGATAGGGCAAGCAAAGCGGCGGTTTGCTCTCCCGCCGCTTTGACTTCCCGAACCTCTTTTTCAATTTCGGTGGAAGCTCCGCCGTTGCTCTTCTTGTGAATTACGCTCATTCAAAATTCCCCCCGATCCCCGATATCCAGCAAGCGGTCAGCGCGTCGCCGCGCTGGACGGTTACGCGGATATTCATTCCGTGTTGTGCCGCCGTGTTGATCTTGTTTGTGAAAACGTGTGCAACGCCTTGAATAACCGCGTTCGTGCAATCCTCCCAAACGGGGGACGCGTCAAACGGATTATTCGTAACTTCAACCTTGAACGTGCCGCCCGCCGGAATGTCGCGCGTTACCTTGACATTTGCGCGTGTCGGCTGGCTGTTGGCTTCCAGCGGCGCTGAAAGCGTGATAACGAAGCCCGCAATCGACTTCGTGAACGTCAGCGTCCGGACGGCGCTATTCCCCGCGCTGTCGGTCGCCGTAATCGTGATCGTGTGCTTTGCGTTCGTAAGCGCCGTGAAGGTGTTTCCGGAAACGGAAAGCGTCTGCGTCGCGCCCAGCGTGATCGCGTTCTTCGTCGCGATTGTCTTTCCGTCGATCTTTTCAACAACGTTCACCGTGTCGCCGTCCGGATCGGTTACGCTGTATTGATAGGTGAAATCGGCGCGCTTGATCCCAAGATCGGCATTACTGCCGGAAATCACGGGCGGCTGGTTATGAATTACGGCAATATCTCCGCTTGTGGTGTATGCGGAATAATTGCCGTAGCTGTCCTTTGCGCGGACGCGGTATTTTAACGTGTTCCACGCGGTCGATACCGCTTCCGTGAACGTCCTGCTTGCGGACGCTTGAACCTGTGTCCACGCGCCGCTGTTGTATGAGCGCTCGAAACAATAGGTCAGCGCGTCGCCGTCCGGATCGGTCGCCGCCGCGCAAGAAATGTTGATGTTCTGCCCGCTGTAACACGTTGCTGGCGCGGTAATGCTGGGCGGCGCGGAAGGCGCGGAATTGTAGATTACCGTATAATTTCCGTCGCTGTTCGGGCTGTCAGATACCAAGATAGAAGATTTAAGATTACAAAGCGGGCGAACGCCACCGATGCCGTCGTACGCGTTGTCGCTGCTCAAAGAGCCGCCCGAATAGACGTAGCGGACGCCGTAGGCGTTCGACGAAGTAGGCGTTCGTAGCCACCAATACCAGCCCTTTGACGTGCTGAAATTGGCGTTCGTGTACTCCGAATTGTTCACGCATTGCGCCGTAGGATAAGCGACGCGGGAAGCGTCGTTGCTGAATAGCGCAAGAAGCGTTCCTTCTGCGATATTGTTTTCATTCGCAAGCCCCACTTCGGTGGTGGACGGAAGGAACATTTTTGACGTTACCGTTTCATAACTTCCGCCGTCGGTAACGGTGTTCCTTGCGACGGTCTGCGTTGTTGTCAGAAGCTCCGCAACGAACTTCGGATCAAGCATAGCAAGGAAGCCCGCCCACGCGTCGTATTCGTTGTAATTGTTCCATACGTTCGCGTTTGTGGGCGGCGCGTCTGCGCTGTGCTTTGCGCTGTACCATGCGCCCGCCGCCGCGTTACTGTTCAGCCATTGCAGAATGTTTGAATGCTGATAGCGGTTATTGCCGTATTGTTTCCGGTCGCCGTTGCTGTTGTTCGGTTCTTTCGCGTCGAAACACATTAACTGAATGATTTTTTCCGTAATCAGCGTTACGGAATTCGACGGGTAGCCGCTGTGGTTCTTGTCGGCGATCTTGAAAACGATCTTCGATCCGAAGCGCGATTGATACGCCGAAAGAACCGGAACTTCAATCTTCGCACCCACCGACAAACTGCCTAATGTTTTTGACATTGTGCCGCCTCCTTTGGTTTTATTAAGCTGTTGTAATAATGATCCGTCCGCCGGATCAAGTGATAACTGTTTCCTTTTTCGGCGTGTCCTCTCCAGCTTTGATAGGATTGTTCAACGGTCTTTGCGTCGATCCGTCCCGCCGCGTGAAGGGCGGCTAATTTCTTCAACTTCCGCTTCATATTGTTCTTGCTCCGGCGGCGCACCTTGCGGATCACCGCGCCGCTTTCGGTCAAGTATGTATGAAAGCCCAAGAAATCAACGCCGTGTTTTAAGGGAAAGATATTTGTTTTCGCATTCAGCGAAAGCCCGCGCGCCTGTACGAACGCTTCAATCTGCTTCCGGCACTCCTGCAAATATGCTTTGTCGTGATGGATCAAAAAGAAGTCGTCCATATAGCGCCCGTAATATTTGATACCCAGCTTTTCCTTTACGAAGTGATCCAGCCCGTCAAGGTAGAGAAGGGCGAAAAGCTGTGAAGTTTGATTGCCGATCGGTATTCCGACGTTGCCTTCGGTGCTGTCGATGATAAGATCAATCAGCCACAAAACGTCCGGATCGGTTATCTTCTCGCGGATTAAGGTTTTCAAAACGTCGTGCCGGATCGAATAGAAATACTTTGAAATATCGCCTTTCAGTATCCAGCCGTCAATTCCGTTCTTTCTGTAAAACCTCCGCATGAACTCTTGAAGCCTGTCTAACCCGTAATGCGTACCTTTCCCCACCTGCGACGCGTAGTTATCGCGAATGAACGATCGTGTCAAAATCGGTTCAAGCACGTTATCGCAAAGCGAATGTTGAACAACCTTGTCTTTGTAGCTGTTCGACATAACCACGCGGCGCTTCGGTTCGTATACCTCGAACGTGTTATACGGGGACATGGTATAACTTTTCGTTCTGATCTGCGCGCTTAATAGGTTCAGCGCTTCAAGAAGATTAACTTCAAACTTTGCCGCCGCTCCTTTCCACCTCTTGCCTTGCCGCGCCTTTCGGTAGGCATTGTATAGGCTTTCAAAGCTGTATATCTTTTCAAAGTCTGTCATAATAAAAAATCCTCGCTGTTTATAACCTTTGCCAGCCGCCGGAAGGCGGTATGCTCCGGTATCGGCGATCCTGTATTCGTCCCCGCCGTGGATAGCGGCGACGGGATACACCTTCCTTTGATGGTGGTATTCTGCTTTCGGCTGTGCCTACTCGTTCACATAGTCCACCGAAGCGGGCGAACGCCATTGTTGCCGTTGTACGCGTTGTTGTTGTTCAAAGAGCCGTCCGAATTGACGTTGCGGACGTTGTTGGCGTTCGACGAATTAGGCGTATCAAGATGTACCCCGAACGTTTTTCAAGCTCTCGTTTTGTCCCGCTTCTTCCACGCGGTCGTCATGTACTTCACTTCAAGCGCAAGTTTTGACCAATATTCGCAACTGCTCATAGAAATAAAGCCCATTTCCTGCGAAAGCTCTATGAAAAATAGAAGCTCCTTGCAATAGGTCAGCGCCTTTGCTTGTAGCTTCTGCCGTTGTCTGTATTCCTGCGCGTCCCGAAGGTCTAATTCGTTCGCTTCAAGGACACATTCGTAAATGTCCACCGCTTTATCCTGTATGCGGTTTACCAGCGTGAAGCGGTATTTCTTCGGGTAGCGCTCCGTCGAATTCGTGATCGTGAAGGTGTGCTTTACAAGGTCTTTCGCTTTCACAATCACGTTGAATTCCGTCGGTTCTTTCCGCTCCCGCTCCGGTCTTTGCATAAATGCACCGTCCTTTCCGCATTCGCTCGATTATCGCGGTATCGTCGGCGCACCCGTCGAAATCGAAGCCCGCTTCGGTAACGGTCAGCGTTGCCGCGTTCCCTGTAACCGTTGTTCCTGTGATCTGCAATACCTCCGCGCCGCAAGCCGCGCATGGCGGCGAAAGCTCCGCAAAGATGTTTCCGATCACGCACGACAATTCCGCCGCCGTGCAAGCGTACCGCGTCAGCATTCGATCCTCTGCAAACTCTCGTTCCAAATGCCCGTAGACGTTACGCCGTCGAGATCATCGAAGAGGATCAAGAACGGATTTGTCGTAATGTCATTGAAAAGCACCGCTTCCAGCATATCCACGCGCGCGTCAAGCGCGTTCGTGATGTTCAGAAGGTTTGTTGCCGCGTTATCGTCAAGGACGGTTTGCAAGCCGTTAAACCATGCGTTGAAATCCGCCGCCGCCTGTGTTTCAAAGTCCGCCATGTGTTGCTCGAACGCGTTGTATTGCGCGTCGCCCTGCAATTTCAGCGAATTCATATACGAAACAAGCGTGTTGTACTCCGCCGCCGAAAGGGATTGATATTCAGCGAACCACGCTTGAAGCTGTGCGTTAAAAGCCGCCGTGTCGATCTGCTGAACGACTGCGGCAACAACGCCGCAAAGCGACGTGTTCAAGCGCTGATCCGTGATCTTGCTTTGCGTGATTGCTGTTACGCCCGCGCCCACGTAGATGTCCGCCAGCGCAAGCTCGTAAACGTCCGCGTCCCTCTGCAATGCGGGCGCGGTAGGGGACGCGCTGAACGAAGAAGATTTGACCTTCACCGACATAACGCGGTTTGTTAAGTCCCAGCGGACGACAACGCGATCAACGCGGTTCAACTGTCCGTCCGCCGTGTCAAGCTCGACGGTAAGATCGCCCGTGTTGAAGTAGAAGTAACCGTTGATCCACGCTTTGCCCGTTTTTACGTTCAGCTTCATTCCGTCATTTGCGACGACTTGAAGCCCCGTCGAAGGGACGGGGAAAACGCCGTTCCCGATGAACGAAGCAAAGTATTCCGCCCAATCCTCCGCCTTGTACGTGCGATCGTGCGAAACGCTGTTGAAGAAACTTGATTTTTCCATGCTGTGAAGCCCTCCTTTATTTCGTAATCTGCCGAATTTGTGTCAGAAGCGCGGGCAAGCTCTCGCCGAAGGTAATATCTATTTCTTCGCCGCTGGTTTCGTAGGTTTCCGCAATCTCCGTTATGCGAACGTCAATGCGGACGTTCCAGCGCTTATTGATACACGTTACCCGATCGCCTAAATCGTAATCCGTGCCGTACTTCAAATTCGCGTTCGTGTTGATCTTCGATCCGAAAGCAAGCGTTTCCGCGTATTGCTCCAGCTCTTCAACGCCGCGCGCGGAAAGAAGCGCTAAATACTGCGCCGTTGTAAGCGTTACGGTCTGCCCGCTCTCGTTTTCGTATTCCTGCACGATGTCCGTTGCATTGATGAAAACTTCGTCGCGGGAAAGCCCCGTCGAACTGCCGCCGACTTCGGCAACCTTCCGCGTTACGCCTTCTTTTTCCTCTCCGCCGATGTAAGCCGTTGTTTTAAGGTTTTCAATACTGTTCGTGTATTCCTGTTCCACGATGTTGTCAAATTCCTGTGAAAAGATACAAGGCGCGTTTCCTGCGGCATTTCCCGCCGTAAGGTCGCGCCCTTTGTAAACGGAAAAGGTGTGCTTTCCCGTCCGTGCGTTTGTTGTAACCCGAATACCCAGCTTCGCCGCCTTCGCCGCCGTTTCCGCCGCAAGCTGGGCGTTCACGTACTGTTCGGAAGTATAGTCGATCTGCCCGCTTCCGGTGTCTGCGTCGGTCGTGGATATGCTGAAATTCGGGATATTGCGCGCCGCTCCTGCGTTCGTGCAAGTCTGCTTCACAATGGCGTATAGAATGTTCTGTGTCGTGTCCTTCGTGATGATCTGCGTTGTCAAAATGCGCTTGCCGATCCACGAAAGCAGGAACTTTCCTTGAACCTCTATTTCCTCCATGCCCTGTGAATTCTTCGTGATGTGAATATAGCGGATTTCCGCCGCTTCGTTGCCGCCGCGCTTGATGATGATATTTTCCTTCACCAGCAAGCGGGCGTGATCCTCCGTGAAGGGAACAAGCAACTTGAATTCGCCGCAACTCCAATAACGCCGCGTCCATATCAAGGACGAAATCTTTTCGACGATCCCTTGAAGTGTCATATCGCGGCTATAAACGTATAATTCCACCGCGCTACACCCCCAAATACAAGTTATTGTGATAGATCGAAACTTCGAGATTTTCGGCGTTCGCGTCCGCTGAATAACGGAAGAGATTGTCGCCCACGGCGATCTGCAAATACGAACTATCAACGTCGAGATAGCGGAACGCGTCAGTAATTACGCCGCCACGGTTCAGCTTCACGGCTTTTTCACCGTAGCCCGTGGAAACGGTTAAAACGTCGCCCGCTACAAGCGAAATATTCAGCTTGATAAACTCCCGTGTATCGACGTTCAGCAATACGGGATTTGTAACCGCGCCGATCGCGCGGAACTCGATCCGGATACCGCTTTTCACGTCGCCGGAATTGTAGACGTTCACAATCAGCGACGGCTGGCGATAGCCGATTTCCCACCCGTCGTAAAGCTCCAGCCCGTCCGGAACTGGAAATTCAAAGCCGCCGATCCACGTTGCTATGTCCTCGCGTGTTTCCGTTTCCTCTCTCCAAAAAGGATTAAGGCACGAAAGATTGACCGTGAATTGCTCGAAGATCGGCTTCCGTTTGAAGATCGGCGCGTCGTCGATTTTGCACCCGATCACCCGCCGGAAGTCGCCGAAAACATACGTCAACGTTGCTTCGTACTGCGGATTTAATATGCGGTTCAGTTTCCGGCGTAGGTTCTGCGCCGCTTGCTTGTCCCGCTCCTTGATGTAACCCACGATGTCAATATCGCGGCTTTCGATCCGATACCCCAAGTACGTGTCGCCGTCCTGCCCCATGCTGTTTGTACTATAAATAGCGTTCCGCACGTCGGAAAGTCCGGTAACGTCCTTGAAGTTTACGTGATACGAAGAAGCGGGGGAAAACTCTATGCTTTCCCCGCGCTCGTTCGTGTAGATCAATTTTTCTTGTGTCCTCATGCCATAACCTCCCGCGCAATCTGCCGGAACTGCCGCGCCGCCTGTCTTTGCTGTTCGGCGTAGCTCGTTTCGTTTGCATAGATGTTTTGCACGACTTCAACGGAAGGCGTACTGCCGCCGCGCTTGTCGCGCCCCTCTTCGGAACGGAATTCGGGAACGGCGTTCGATGTTTCACGGCGGATCGTGCTTTCAACGTCGCGCATTTCGCGGGCGAAGCCCTCGCCCAAGCCCTGCGCCATGTAAGAGCCGATACGGGCAAAAACCTTCGACGGGGAATTGATTTGCATTTCTGCTTCAACTGCCGCCACGATCTCTCTCATCATTGACCGCACTTTGCTTTCCAGCCAGCCGGACATATTTTGAAAGCCCCGCCAAATGCCGCGCACCATCTCTTCGCCCGCCGCCGTGAACTCCGATACGTAAGAGCGAAGGGCGGTAATAATGGGCTGAATGATTTGTGCAACCTTGCCCGTGATCTGCGGGATACCCGCGATCATGCCTTGCGCTATGCTCTTGTCGATGTTCGTTCCTTCTGTTACGAACTTTTGATGTTGCGCCGTGAATGCGGTAATAATGCTTTGTACGATCTGCGGGATTTTCTGCGTGATCTGCACGATCGCCGTTACCATTCCGGAAGCTATGTTCTTGTCGAAGTCCTGTCCGGCTTGATTGAAACGCTGTGCTTGCGCCGTCAATCCGGTAATAACCCGCTCGACGATCGCGTTCACCGCTCCGGACAAGCCTTCAATGTTCGCAATAATGCCGTTGTTCACGGCGTTTACTGCTTCCGCCGCCGTCAGCGCGCCCGCTCCGCCCATTGCGGCGGTCATATCGCCTTCAACGCCGCCCATGTTGTCGGTGAAGCCTACGCCCACGCCGTCCGCCATGTTGCCGCCGATTTCAGCGAATACCGTTGACGGGGAATGAATGCCGAAGAAGTCCTTGATACCCGAAACAAGGGACGAAGCCCAGCCGGATACCTTTTCCCACAACCACGAAGCCGCGCCGCTGATACCTTCCCACAAGCCGTGAAGAAGGTTTGCGCCCGCGTTTATCATTTCGCCGCCCAGCGACGCGAACGCTTGCACAATGCCGGAAACAATCTGCGGAACTGCCTTCACAATTTCAACTATGATCGTCGGCAAATTCTGAATGAGCGCCACAAAAAGCTGAACGCCCGCCATAATGATTTGGTCGATATTCCCGATCAGCGCGTTTACAATACTGCTGATTATCTGCGGGATCGCTTGAACGATCGTCACGATGATTTCCGGCAACGCCTGTATGAGCGCGACAAGAAGATCAATTCCCGCTTGAATGATAAGCGGTATATTCTCCGTAAGTGCCGTTATAATCCCGTCTATGATCTGTGGGATCGCTTCTACGATTGCGGCTATAATTTCCGGAAGGGCGGTAACAAGCGCCGTCAGAAGGTCGATACCCGCTTGAATGATCTGCGGGATCGCCGATAGCAACCCGTCGATAAGGCTTGAAATTACTTGCGGAAGCGCGGCAACAATAACCGGTATCGCGTTTATAATTCCTTGCGCCAGCCCTGTTATAAGCTGTAATGCTGCGTCGATCAGCAACGGGATATTGTCGATCAGCGTTTGCACGATTTTCATTATAACGTCAACGGCGGTCGGAACAAGCGTCGGAAGGGCTTTTGCAATTCCCGTCGCAAGCTCCAAAATTAACTGCGCCGCCGCTTCAACAAGCAACGGCAAGTTTTCAATCAGCGTGTCAACAACCGTCATAACCGCCTCAACGATAACGGGGATCAACTCCGGAATAAGCGATAGAAGCGTTGACAATATCGACTTGAATAGATCGACAACCGCCGTTAATATCGTCGGAAGCAGTTTGCCGACATTCTCCGCAACGCCGTTTAATAGCGTCGGAAGTGCCTTCACGATGTTTTGCACAACTGGCGTTATATTGTCGATTACGTATCCTAAATATTCCGCTACGTCGTCAACCAGCTTTTGAATATCCGCGTCCGCGTTGCCAAGCCCCGTAATAAGGTTTGACCATGCGGCGGAAAGCGAATTCATAGAGCCTTGAATTGTTTTCGTCGCTTCCTCCGCCGTTGTTCCTGTCACGCCCATTTGATCCTGTATTTCGTGAATAGCAAGGATCATTTGGTCGAAGGAAACATTATCAAGGCTTGTGATCTTCTCTTCAAGAATGCCGCTGTCATTGATAAGCCGGATCATTTCGGATTGCGTACCGCCGTAACCCAGCTTTAAGTTATCCAGCATTGTGTAATTCTGCTTCGCGAAGCCTTGATACGCGTTTTGAATGGCGGAAATGTCTGTCCCCATCTTGTTTGCGTTGTCCGACATATCCGTAATAGCAAGATCGGCAAGTTTCGCCGCCTTTTCAGTATCGCCGCCCAAGCCGGATACAAGCGCGGCGGAAAAGCTCGTTACGGTTTCCATGTAGTCGTTTGCCGAAAGTCCCGCCGTTCGGAAGGCGTTGTCAGCGTTTGAAAGCGTCGTTTCCTGCGCGGAAATAAGTTTGTCATATTCTGCGCGGGCTTCGTCAACGCTCTTCCCGACGCTTTTTGCGTATTCCTCCAGCGATTTTCCGCCCGCTCCGAATAGTGTTTCAACGCCGCCGACAAGCTGTTCATAATCCGCATACGCGGTCACAACTTCAACGCCCAGCTTGACCGCCGCCGCGCTGATCGCCGCAAACGCCGCCGCTGCCGCCGCGCGCATGGGCAAATATGCTCTATGGCGGCGGTCTCGGCTGCGCCGCGGCGGACTGCGGCCCGGCGGCGCTCTGGTACGAAAACGCCCGGGAGTGTCCCATCGTCCCGTGGTCGGGCGACGCGCTCGCCGCGGCGGGCGCGGAACGGCTGTGGATCGAAACGGAGCACGGCGCGGAAAGCCTCTTTTCGGATGGCGGCGCGTGCAGCGTAACGTTCGGCTTCGGCTATGCCCGCTGGGAGAGAACTATCGGCGGGAACCGCGTTTCGGTCACGGCGTTTATCGTGCCCGATACGCCGGTGCGTGTACTCCTGCTCGAGAGCGTCGAGCCGTGCAATATGGC
>ERZ1106943.2334-NODE-2334-length-16519-cov-7.688593_pt1 | contig 16519 bp, 16 predicted proteins | sample MGYA00403671_ERZ1106943 | MGnify/ENA primary metagenome ERZ1106943 (study PRJEB35170, sample SAMEA104062427) | human gut metagenome | biome: human gut; feature: human-associated habitat; material: faeces | place: Denmark | collected 2012-06-14 ...
GCGACCCTCATATTATAGCACAGTCCCGCACTTTTGTCAAGCCCTTTTTCAAAAATTTCCGCTGTTTTTCCGAAATTTCTCTTGTTTTTTCTCTGTCAGACCAATCTGCGCGTCTCCCCCGCCCCGATCTCAAACACATCTGCGCCGTATCGGATATACAGCGTTCTTGCACTCGGATTGGTCACGGTCTTGCAATCCGCCGACCACTCCATGCGATTCCAGTCCCGCACATAGTCGTAAATCTCGCCGTTCGTCGCGTACCAGACATCGTCTCTGCCGCCCATATATTCCGCGAAGCGCTCGATGACCTCCCAGTTGTTTTTCTCCTCAAACTCATAGCTGTGACCCCAGAGATAGAACAGGTGCGCAACGCCGTGGCTTCCGTCAATCTTCAGAAACTGTTCGGCGTATTCCATCAGCTTCGGGTGAGCATGGTGGCAGGTTGCGGGCATTCTGAGCCAGTCGGTGGGGATCTCAAAATTCCCGGTGCTCTCCGTCGTCCGCGCATAGTGGATTCCGCAGTCGCGCAGAATCTGCACAACCTGGTCATTCACGACCTGCGTTCCGAACGGGTATGCCATTCCCTGCACCGTATGCCCGAACATCGCCTCCAGATTTTTGCGATCCTCGATAATTTCCGCCGTTGCCGCCGCAATCGGCAGACGGTGCAGGAACGGATGGTTCATGCCGTGCACCGCCACCTCGTGCGCCGAATTTCCATACAGCGCCAATGCCTGTGCCGCAGTCATTCTGCGATGAATCGTCCCCGGCTGCCATGTCGTACCCTCGGGCGAGAACAGCCCCGAATTGAGGTTGAACGTACACTTCAGACCGTGCGCGTTCAGAATATCAACCAGTCGGATATCCTGCTCCACGCCGTCGTCATAGCTTAACGTCAACGCCTTTGCCTTTCCTTCCGGAAACCGCATATCCACACTCATTACCATTGTTTTTCTCCTTTTATACCGTCGTTGTGCCGCCCGGCGCGGCTTCGGCGAACCTGTCGATTGAACATCAAATGCAAAAAACGAAAAAGGAATCGCTTCCGCGATTCCTTTTCTTCGGCAACGCGGATACAATCCGACTTCGCCATCGGGATAAAATTGGTGACCCGTAGCAGAATCGAACTGCTGTTACCGCCGTGAAAGGGCGGTGTCTTAACCGCTTGACCAACGGGCCATGGTAGCGGAGAATGGACTTGAACCCTTGACCTATCGGGTATGAACCGATTGCTCTAGCCAGCTGAGCTATCCCGCCGTAATGCTTTGATATTATATCACAGCCGCGAGAGCTTGTCAATACCTTTTTATTATTTTTTTGACATCGCCGCGTTTTTTTATTTTCGGCGGTACTTTGATTGACTTTTTGATTTTAAAAGTGTATAATATAAACTGAAACTTTTTGCATATCGATCATCCGAAAGGACGGCTCATGCCGTTTGGTAGATAACACATGGTTTATACTTTCAAAGGCGGGACACACGTCCGCGAATACAAAAACACCCGCGCGCTTGCCGTTGAGAATATGCCTGCGCCGCCCACGGTGGAGATCCCTCTCTCTCAGCACATCGGCGCACCGTGTCAGCCGACCGTAAAACCCGGCGACCGCGTGCTGCGCGGTCAGCTGATCGGCGCGGCAGCCGAGGGCTTGGGATGTCCCGTGCATTCAAGCGTTTCGGGAACAGTGCGCGCCTTCGGCACCCGTCCGAACGCACAGGGACGCCCCGTTCAGACGGTCATAATCGAAAACGACGGTCTCATGGAGCTGTCCCCCGACATAAAGCCGTTTGAAAAAAAGCTCGGCGACACCTCTCCCGAGGAGATCGTGGATGTCATACGCCGCGCGGGCATCTCCGGCATGGGCGGCGCGACCTTCCCGACATGGGCAAAGCTTTCCGGCGCCATCGGCAAGGTGAAAAAAATGATAATCAACTGTGCCGAGTGCGAGCCTTTCATAACAGTCAACCACCGCCTTATGCTCGAGCATCCCGACGAGATCGTCGGCGGCGCAAAGATACTCCTGCGCGCGCTGGGGCTCCCGCACGGCGATATTGCGATCGAGGACAACAAGCTCGACGCAGCCGACAGCATTTCGGCTGCGATAGGCGACAGTCCCCTTCTGCGTGTGCGGATAATGCGCACAAAATATCCCCAGGGCGATGAAAGGCAGCTCATTTTTGCGCTCACCGGACGCGAGATCCCCGAGGGCAAGCTGCCCGCCGACGTGGGCTGCGTCGTATTCAACGTTGAGACCTGCTCGGCTATCTACCGCGCGTTTGCCGAGGGAATGCCACTCATCGAACGCTGTGTGACGGTGGACGGCGACTGCATAGCCGAGCCGCGCAACCTGCGCGTCCCTCTCGGCACCTCTGTGCGCGAGCTTATCGAATACTGCGGCGGTCTTACCGACGTGCCCTTCAAGGTCATAAACGGCGGCCCCATGATGGGCGCCGCGATATGGGACTTTGACGCGCCCATCGCAAAAGGAACCTCGGCGATTTTGGTGTTTTCCGAAAAATTTGCGGCAATACACGACGATTTTGCCTGCATACGCTGCGGAAAATGCGTAAAGAACTGCCCTATGCACCTAATGCCCGTCTATCTTGCCCAGTATTCCATGGCAGGCAAATACGACGAGGCGGCAAAGCTGCACGTTATGAGCTGTGTTGAATGCGGCACCTGCTCCTACAACTGCCCCGGAAATGTTCCGATAGTGCAGTACATACGCGTTGCCAAGGGCGCGCTGCGGAGCAGAAAATAAGCGGAACTAACCGGAAAGGCAGATGATACTGAAATGAATGATAAGATCGGATATCCCGAACGGCTGACGGTATCGCCGTCGCCTCACATAAAACGGACAGACACCACACGCTCGATAATGCTTGACGTTATAATCGCGCTCATGCCCGCGCTTTTATGGGGCGTTTACGTTTTCGGGCCGCGCGCTCTCGTCGTCGTACTCATCTCGGTCGCGTCGTCGGTGCTATTTGAATACCTCGTGCGCCTGATACTGCACCGCCCCTGCACGGTCGGCGATCTCTCTGCCGTAGTGACCGGCTTGCTGCTCGGTCTCAACCTCCCCTCCGCCGTATCGTACTGGATACCCGTAGTCGGTGCGTTTTTCGCCATCGTCGTGGTAAAACAGCTTTTCGGCGGCATAGGAAAGAACTTTCTCAACCCTGCGTTGGCGGGACGTGCGTTTCTTTTCGCATGGCCCGGACAAATGACGGCCTTCCCCGCTCCCTTTGACCGGCTCGACTGGCGGGTCTTCTCCTTCACCGGCAAGATCGACGCAATAGCCGAGGCAACGCCGCTTGCGTCGCTGAAGGCAGGCGAGGTGCCCGGCACATCGACCCTTGACCTCTTTCTCGGGCGCTGCGCCGGTTCGATAGGCGAAATATCGGCTGTGCTGCTGATAGCCGGCGGGATATACCTCATCTGCCGCCGCGTAATCACCTGGCACATCCCCGTTGCATACATCGGCACCGTCGCGCTGCTGACCTTAATATTCCCCAAGGGCGACAATGCACTGGCGTTCATGCTCAGCGAGCTTACCGCGGGCGGCCTCATGCTCGGCGCTATATTCATGGCGACCGACTATACGACATCGCCCGTCACATCGGCAGGCAGACTGATATTCGGCGCGGGCTGCGGGTGCGTTACCGTCTTCATCCGCTATTTCGGCGGATATAACGAGGGCGTGTCATTTGCGATACTCATGATGAATATGCTCGTATATTACATCGACCGTCTTACCGCGCCGCGCGTTTTCGGCACGAAGCGCGGCAAAGAAAAGAAAAAGAAGCCCGAAGAAACACCGAAGGAGGCGGCAGGCAAATGAACATAAAAAGCGAAACAATGCTGCGCCGCACCCTGCGCATTGCCCTCTCTCTCACCGTTATCTGCATTTGCGTTGCGCTTGCGGTGTCGGTCTCGTACACGCTGACGCGCGACAAGATCGAAGAAAAACGGATAGCCACCGAACGCGCCGCCATATCTGCGGTGTTTGAGGCGGACGGAATAGAATACCGCTCCCTTGACGGCGCGCCCGACACAGTGAGCGCGGTGTTTGAGGTCAGCTCGGCGAGCGGCGACATCCTCGGATGGGCTGTTTCGGTGTCACCCTCCGGATTCGGCGGGAACATCGACATGATCGTCGGCATCGGGCACGACGGAAAGATCGTGGGCGTCAACATAACGGCGCTCTCCGAGACTCCCGGGCTCGGGAGCCGCGTCAATGACGCAAATTATCTTTCGCAATACATAGGCATCAGCGGAAAGCCGGCGCTCGGCACCGATGTTGACGCGATCTCGGGCGCAACGATATCCTCGCGCTCGGTGCTTTCGGGCGTGAACCGCGCGCTTGCCGCGGTCGTCGGCATGGAACTCGTTCCCGCCGAATAAGAAAGGAGGAGACAGAATGACCGAAGAAAAAGAAAAACACGGCGGTTCGCCCGCATGGCTCGGACGTGCATTCAAAATATTGAAGGACGGAGTTATCGACAATAACCCGGTCCTCGTCCAGCTTCTCGGAATGTGCTCGACCCTCGCCACCACCACCTCAGTCAAAAACGCGTTCGGCATGGGGCTTGCCACCTCGGCGGTGCTCATCTGCTCGAACGTGATGATATCCCTGCTTCGCCGCGTGATACCCAAGGAAGTGCGTATAGCGGCATACGTCGTTATAATTTCCGGCTTTGTGACGGCTGTCGAGCTGCTTATGAAGGCATATCTGCCCGAGCTTTACGACGCGCTCGGAATATTCATTCCGCTCATCGTCGTCAACTGCATAATCCTTGCGCGCGCCGAGGCGTTCGCCTCCAAAAACCGCGTGCTGCCGTCGGCGCTTGACGGCATCGCAACGGGAGCCGGCTATACGCTCGCCCTGCTGCTCGTTTCGACGGTGCGTGAGATACTCGGCTCCGGCACCTTCTGCGGGCATCCCGTATTCGGCGAGAGCTACTCGCCCGCAGTCATATTCGTGCTCCCCGCGGGTGCGTTCCTCACGCTCGGCTTTATAATCGCCGTCGTGCAGAAGCTGCGCAACACCGCCGAGGACCGCGCGCGCCTGCGCCGCCTTTCGGACATAAGCGAAAATACGAAAAAGCCCTCCGCGGGCAGCCCGGAATGACCGGAGGGAGGCTGACATGAATTTTACACAGCTTACCGTTACCGACGTGCTCCTTATGATGATGAGCGCGATATTGGTCGAAAACTTTATATTCTCGAAATTTTACGGCTGCTGCCCCTTCCTCGGCGTGTCGGACAGTCCCGATAAGGCGCTCGGCATGGGCATGGCTGTCACATTCGTAATGACGCTCTCAAGCGCCGTGACATGGGCGGTATATTATCTGCTTTTGCTCCCATATGAGCTTACATATCTCAAAACGGTGGCGTTCATTCTCGTCATCGCGGCGCTCGTACAGCTTATCGAAATGTTTTTGCGCAAGTTCGTGCCCGCGCTTTACAGCTCACTCGGCATCTATCTGCCGCTGATAACCACAAACTGCGCGGTGCTCGGCGCGGCACTCGTCAACATTCAGGAAAATTACGGCTTCATACCGTCGGTGTGCTACGGCTTTGCCGCTGGCGTCGGCTTTACAATGGCTATTGTCATCTTTGCGGGCGTGCGCGCACGCCTTGAGATAGCCGATCCGCCGCGCGCCTTCCGCGGGATGCCGCTGATACTCATCGCCGCAGGGCTTCTGGCAATGATATTCTCCGGCTTTTCGGGGATCAGCTTCGGCAAATAAGGGGGTATCGCAAAATGAATTTCACTGAGATCCTGATACCCGTGCTGATATTTGCCGGCATGGGACTGATACTCGGCGTGCTTCTGGCTGTCGCCTCAAAGATATTTGAAGTAAAGAGCGACCCGCGCGCCGACGAGATACTTGAGGTCCTTCCCGGCGCCAACTGCGGCGGCTGCGGAAAGGCGGGCTGCGCGGCTCTTGCGGCTGCGATAGCGGCGGGGGAAGCTCCCGCAAATGCCTGCGCCGTGGGCGGCGCTGCTGTCGCCGAAAAGATAGGCAGGATAATGGGCGTGGAGGTCGCAGCTCCCGTCCGTATGAGAGCGCAGGTGATGTGCTCGGGCGGCTTTGACAACGCGCATTTCAAATACAACTACCGCGGACCGCACGACTGCATTGCGGCAGAGCGTCTCGGCGGCGGCGATAAGGTATGTCCCAACGGATGTATAGGGCTCGGCACCTGCGCCGCGGCATGTCCTTTCCGCGCGATAACGGTAGTGGGCGGTGTTGCCGTGGTGGATTATCACAAGTGCGAGGGCTGCGGCGTCTGCGCGAGAGCCTGCCCCAAGGGTATAATAAAGCTCATTCCGTATGACAGCGCCCACTGGGTGGGCTGCGCGACCAAAACGCGCGGCGCCGAGGTGCGAAAGTTTTGCGATGCGGGCTGCATCTCATGCCGCCTGTGCGAAAAGAACTGCCCTGCGGGAGCAATTACCGTAGACGGCTTCGGCGCCGCGATAGACTATTCAAAGTGCACCGAATGCGGACTTTGCGAAAACAAATGCCCGCGCCGCATAATCTGGTCGGCGGTGCGCAAAAACGGCGAACTGGTGATGTCCCGCGGAACGAGCGGCAAATAACGGAGAATTTCCGTATGATCCGACAGATAATGAACGTCCTCCCCGACGCATAGCGTCGGGGAGGACGTTTTATTTATCGACCTATTACTTTATGAAGGTGATCTCGTCGAAGATCACATAGGAATCGGCATCGTAGGTATAGCCGTCTGTGTAGCAGCGCATATTTTCAACGAAGAATTTGTCGTTGAAGCGCTCGGTCGCGGTATCCCAATACTCGCCGTCTGTCTGGGTGAAGGATGTCGCGGGAACGTAGATCCAGCCCTTGAAGTTATCCGGTATCTCAAGGCGGCAGGCGTTGATGTTGGTGGTCTGCGTCCATGTACCGTCCTGATAGTACCATGCGATGGCGGAGCCGTTCTGACCGTCGGAACCCTTGGAGCGGATGCTGTTGACGTTGATGGTGACGGACGCACACATCTTTTTACCCTCGGCGGGCTTTATGTGCGAGAAGTCAACATAAAACAGAATGCCGCGTGCGCCGGTGACCATATTGACATTCTGAGGGTTGATCTGTATCTCGCCGCGGCTGTCCTTTTCGTCAGCCTTGCCGGCAAAACGGAATGCCTTGCCGTAAACGGCGCCCTCTGTCTCGTCAACATACTTGAGGCTGCCCTTGGAATTGCCGCCGACCTGATAATCCTCGGCGTTGTCGCCGCACATCATGCGGGTAAGAATAGAGAAATCGGAATTGTCGGGGAGCTTTTGCGGCATTGCCATGCGCAGAATGGTCATTTCGCTTTCGGAGATGGTATCGACGGCAAGAGGCGGGTCGGTCTCCGGAGTGGTGGTCTCGTCATTCTTCTTTGTGGTGTTGTCGGGCTTTGCGGTGCTCTCGGCGGGAGCCTTTGAGCTTTCGGACTTGCCCGCCGTGGTGTTCGCGGGTGCAGCGGAAGAGCCCTCGGGCGCTTTTGTGCCGTCTCCGCCGTTTTCCTTCCGGCAGGCGGTAAACGAGAAGAGCATAAGGATTGCCAGAATAACCGATGCAATGCGACAGAACTTCATTTATTGATCCTCCTAATATCCTGAGCCTGTTTGTGTTTACGCGGGCAACGTACGCTCGGCACCCGAGCTGCGCTATCTGCCCGCCGTGTGCTCAGCTTTGATAATATTATATCATTGCGGACCTCATTTGTCAACACTGTTAATATAATTGCAATGTATTAATGCAGATTCGTCAAAACGGCGTATTGCGGCGATTTGACTTTACATACTGTTGAAATACAGCCACGGATGTGGTATAATGCGTGTATAATGATTCCGTTAAATCAGAAAGGAACCGTAAAATGAAAAGATCGATCGCGCTTTTCGCCGCGGCAATGCTGATATTCTCGCTCACACTGCTCTGCGGATGCAAAAAAGACGGACAGGAAATACCGCCGGATACGACCGCCGCCGAGCGCCGCGAGATATCGCTTGCGGAGGAATGGTATATCGTGCGTCCCGAGCGCTCGGACAGCTCCCTGCGCGACGCGGCAAAGGGCATACAGTCCGCCCTTGAAAAAAAGACAGGCAAAAAGCCGCAGCTCGCCGACGACTGGCTCGCCCCCGGCACAGCGGCGCCGGAATATGAAATACTTATCGGAAATACCGACCGTCCCGAGACAGCAGAGGCGCTCGGCGCGCTCGGCAGCGGCGAATACACCGTGCGCGTTATCGGCAAAAAGATCGTTGCCGTCGGCAAAAATGCGGAGCTGACTCTGCTCGCCGCCGGACAGCTTGAAAAGCTCGTCTCCTCAGCCGATCCGATATACAGCGACTATATGTTCGTTGACTCAAAGCAGTATGAGATATCATCGCTGACGCTGAACGGCACTCCGATAGAAAGCTTTACCGTTTCTGTGCCCAAGGGTGCAGATATGTCTGCCGTTGCGGGAACGCTGACCGCATATATCTCGGAGCACGCAGGCATCGACCTTGCGACGTCCTCGTCACAATCCGGCGGGCACGGCATAATCATCGGCAACGACAGCAAATGTGCCTACGGGGATGCAAAGGTCTACTTCAAAGACGGCAACCTTTATCTTGACTGCGGCAGCGCAAGGGCGGCAGCGGCGACCGTCGAATACTTCATATACAAAATGATCGGCGGCAGGACCGGCGACGTGGCGCTCACGGTGCCCGACGACGGAAGCACCATATGGTCGCTCACGATGCCCGAGCGCGATGTTTACATAGCGGACCCGTCGCGCATGCCGCTGCTTTTTGAAAATTCGTGGCAGCCCGATCCCGCAATGACCGACTGGAACCGAAAGATCGACCGCCTGATGTGCAACGACAAAAAAAGCATATTCACCGTCGCGCACCGTGCCGATTTTTTGCGCTATCCCGAAAATTCGATAGAAGCCATCATAAGCACATGGGCAATGGGCGGCGACTGCGTTGAGATAGACGTACACTTCACCAAGGACGGTGTGCCGGTCATAATGCACGACGCAAGCCTCAAGCGCACGACGAACTTCGCGCTCATGGCGGGCAAAAACGGGCTTCCCACCTCGGATAAGATATCCGACTGGACGGCAGAGCAGCTCTCAAAGCTCTGCCTGCGCGAGGGCAGCGGCGGCGGTGACGCAGCGCTGACGCCATACAGGATCCCGACGCTCGAAGAGGTGCTGAGAGTCGCAAAAAACAGGCTGTTCGTCATCTGCGACAAACCGGATCAGTGGAGATATTGCGATATTCCGGGCATAATGAGCAACAGCCTGCCGAATTATCTGCTCCCCACAGCCGAAAAAGCAGGAAACGTCACCTCGCTGCTCATTTCCTACGGCACGATCGGCACATCGTCCGCCGAAACGCTGAGCGCCGTTGATGCGCTGAAGATACAGCAGTATATCTACGAAAAGACCGGAGAGAAGACATATTTCCTCCTGCGCGGGTGGACGACACGCAACACCGCCGCGCCGTATGCGGGGCAGCTTGCCTCAAAGAGCCTGACGAACGCCGCGATACTCGTCAACGGCGCGTTCGATATGTCTGCAAGCGCCGATATAGCCGATCTTGCCGCACGATATCCCAAGTCGCTCCTTGCCGGCTGGACGATAACCGACGAGAGCGACAACGAAAAGACATGGGGCAGGATGTATAACCTCGGAATGCGATCGATAATGACGAACGATATAATGAAGCTCGTCAGATTCGCAGCGGAAAAGGCGGGAAACTGACAGCAAATGGCTGACAGCCCGGAAAAACAGACCGCATTCCGGCTTTTCAAAATTCACCCCGGCAGGTCTTGCTCCGGCAAGACCTGCCGGGGCGTTTTTCCACCTCGCTCCCGACTTCTTCTCCGTTCTGAAGCGCCTTCAAATACTTGCCGACGTTGACATACGCATCCGCCAACTCCTCAGAGCTCTGCTTGACGTCCTCGATTTTGTCGATATCCTCTTGCCACGCCTCGCGCATCCTTTGCGACGCCGTATTGACAGCCCCGATCCCCGCAGTGAGTGCGGCAAGCCCCGCTGAGATCCATCCGACCCCCGCCGTTAAGCTCAACGCTCCCTCTGCCATAGCGATTGCGCTTACGACAGCCGTAATGCCTCCCGCGACCGAGGTGAGCGCACCGACGATTTTTGCAGCTTGGGGATCGGCGTTCTTTGCGACAGCGTTTAAAGCCAATTGACCCGCGGCGATCGCACTTGTAAACAGGGCAGTCTCGATCGCCGCCTGTTTGGTCGCCCAGATGTACCCCCACTCGGTCGGTTTCTTGCCGTCAGCCTCCATTTTCGTGATGTAGGCGTCCAGCTCGGGATTGGCTTCGGCCATTGCCTCATGAAATTCCTTCTGAGTGAGCCCTGCTGTTTTCAGCCCCGAATTGTACAACCTTATGGCGTTTATGGCCCCCGTAAATGAGCCGTTGACCGATTGACCGAGCTGTTTCATGAGAGCCTGAGTCTTGAACCGTTCTCCCATCCTGAACCAGTCTGACGCACTCTCAAACATCGCTTGATTAGCTTTAACGAAATATTGTGCCTCGCTGCTGGCTCTTTCCGCGAGGTCAGAATAGGCATCCTCGGTTTTCAAACAACCGTCATTTACAAGCCTCGCGTAAAACTCTATCTCATCTACATCTTTTTTCAATGCAGACAGGAAGTCTTTTTCCCATATTTCACCAGTATTAAACGTTTTGCTGATTTGCGATAGTTTCTTAACAATCGAACCTTGCGGCTCTTGAAACCGCTTGACAACCATACATAAAAGTGATAAACTTATCATCAACAACCAGAAGGAGAAAAGAAACGATGCAGAACGCCCAAAATATTATTATTAAAGCATTGGAGGTATTTCCGAACACCGAGCCGAAAGAGATTACCTTGTCTATCCGAGACATGATTACGACGCTCGACAATATAGGTCGTATTGGGCATACGCGCCCGTTCGGGGGGGCAGCTATTAACGTGAACTGCACCGTAGAAGGTATGCAGTCCGGGCAGCCGTTTAATCGCACAATAATTGATGGGAACGGCGCACAAACCATAGATGCATATGGCGTATTCTATGTCAGTTGGAGGGGGCACGTCCCCACCCCCGACGAAATCGCCATGTACAAGCACCTTTTCAGCCTCGAAGAGTGTGCTAAGCCCATCGAGGAACGAATCAAAACCATCAAGGAATACTTCCCCAACGGAGTCGAGGGCGTTCTTATGCCCGATCCGAACAACATCCCCGAAGCCGACCGGAAATATATCACTCACCCCACAGACACGCCGTCGTACACACGACCGGTCACTCCTTCGCACACCTCCGCCGTCCCCGTCAAAAACAAAGACTACACCCCCCACTGCCCGATCTGCGGCTCTCCCGATATCGAAAAGATAACCTTGGCGCAGAAGGCATTCGGGGGTTTCATGTTCGGGCTGTTCAGCAAGACGGCAAGATCGCAATTCAAGTGCAATAACTGCGGCGCAAAGTTCTGAGTCGGAACGCCAAAAAAGCCCACCGTCGAGTGGGCTTTTGGTCGTGGAATATGAGCATCCAAGTGCGGTATTTACAACTCGACCTTTTATGAGTCGCGTATCGAGTAGCGACAGACATTTGCGAACCGAATAACTTATACCCCGCGCCATCGGCAAGCGGCAAACATTTACTTACTGAAATGTCTCACGAATCATTTTTGCGCCTTAGACGCATGTATGCACGCGCTGTTCCGTTCGACTTGTTTCCAGAGACATTTCGCTGTCGCATGATTTCATCGTAATCGATCTTTCGAACTGTGATTCTAATTCCGGAATCAATGCGAATCTTGCGGTGCATTTTGTCCAAGAGGTCTTCTCTTTTCATGCTTTAACTCCTTTCAATAATATTGTGGAAACACAATGCCCTTTTGTATTTTTTCAGCAAACAATATCAAATCAGCATATCCCATTATATATCTGTCCACGATCCGTTCCAATTGCTCCTTGTCTTCTTCAATAATTGAATTATGGCAAGCGACGATTTGCAGTAGCCCAACCATATCATGTCCGGCACAATATATGGGTATTCCTATGTATTGGGAGTACTTGCCCCTTGATTTCGAGCTGGGAAAACAAAAATGCTCTGAAATTTCTTTTGCATTCATTAAATATGAGACCGCAGGGTTGTTTTCCTTGAATAGCTTGGCGAAATAATAATCAGAAGCCTTCGAATGGGATATGCTACGCTGATATAAACTTGGACGGTCTGTTCCGCTCCCACCGTATGAAATCATAAGGTATCCTTTCGTCCTTCCTTCTGCGGGTATAATATAACTCACGGAGAAACTTCCACCTTTACAGGCAATGCTTCTTACGAAGCTATATAACTGTTCACAAACAAAGTCGGATATCTTGTGACAATTCCATATGGTCAAATTGATTTCTCCCGTTTTGCGCCCATTCTCCACTAACGAATATATGCTGGCAGCCGAATCACGGTAACAAGCTTGCAGGTTTTCCATCAACTGACTTGCCGCGTCCGCGTACTTGTTTTGCTTGTTAGCCTTTGATTCGCTTCGCTTATATGCTATCACACAAACAGCTTCCACCACAAAAGAGATACCAAATAATCCTCCCCAAAGCCATGTTTTTCCTTGGGGCTCTTTTTGAGATATTTGACCAAAGAAAATGCCCGCAAATGTTGCAGTAGCAAGACCCAACAAGTAATTAACAATGGCCTTAACAGCCGGACGGTTAAAAAAATCCCAAGCTCTTTCATAAGTCTCATTATCCCCCACAATAATGTCTCTATTGTATAATAATTATACCATTAATCAACATTAATTGCAAGAGTTCGAGACAAAATATCGATACCTTCTCTTCCGCCTCTGTTGCCACTTGCATTTCCACCACCCCTATGCCGGGGTCAAGACACGCGAAAGAGAAGGATGGATCTTCACTTTTTTAACCGTCGCGTTTCGGTCGTTCCGAGCGCATATTATCACGGACATCGTTGCATATATCCGCGACCGCCTGTTGTCGCTTCTGTGAGGGCTTCTCTCCGTGAGAGCTGTCCCTGCGGACTGCCGGAGCGTAGCATTGCACCCGTTATATCGTGTTTTATAAAATTCACCCCGGCAGGTCTTGCTCCGGCAAGACCTGCCGGGGCTCTTTTCCGTCCGACGCGCAGATCATGCAAATAATTATGATATTTCGGCTCCGCGCGCGACTTTTTTCTTTCAATATGACGATAAATTTCCCGTTCGCACTTGTAAATCACACCCCGGTATGATATAATAATTCAGTATGTGATCGTGACGCCGCCGCAAGCGGCGCATATATATTGGAGGAATATTGTGAAGGAATCAATAAAATTGCGCTCAGGCGCCGCGGTAACGGCTATCCGCGGTCGTGAAGCGCGGGCAAAGAATTATCTCACGCGTGCAGACCTCGCCAAGCTGCACCTGCAGCCCGGCGCGCCTGTCGCGTTCGAAGAGACCGCCGACGGTCTGCGCCTTTGGTTCGACCCCGAAAACGTTACCGAAGCCGACCCCGAGCTGTGGTACGCTCCCCGCGCGCGCCGCGAAACGCTCGCCCTCTCGTCGGGAGATGTTATCGAGCGTGTCAGCATCCGCCGCGCCGCGTCGCTCGGCTATTATACCAAAGAACGCCTTGCCGGCATGAAGTTTGAGGTCGTTGAGGAACCTGTGGCGTTCGCGCGCCGCGCAGACGGCACGCCCGTTTATCTCTACGACAAGGCGACCACCGTCCGCATGCCGCTGCTCTGCGTAAAGTGCGGCAAGGATGTCAGATACCGCAAAAAGCTCTGCCGCTCCTGCTATGAAGCGGAAATGGCGGTGCGCCGCGCCGAGGGCAACGCACACCGCGCACGTCATTACGGCATGGACCGCTCCCGTGTGCTCTTTTTCGACCTCGAGCTCACCGGGTTCTATGACCGCGACGAGATAATTTCGATAAGCATCTGCGACGCGAACGGCAACATGATAATGAACACCCTCGTTCGCCCCACGCACACCCGCAAGTGGAACAAGACCGAAAAGATCCACGGCATAACCCCCGCAATGACCGCAGACGCGCCGACGCTCGAAGAGCTGACGCCCCGCATCAAGGAGATATTTGCGGGCGCCGACCGCATAATCGCCTACGGCGTTTCGACCGATTACAGCCATATCAAATATATTTACGCGACCGAGGAGGAGCGCCGTGCGCTCTGGGCAAAGATACGCTGCTGCGCAAACGAATTCGTGCGGTACATACATGAGTGCCGTCCCGAAGTCGAACACGCAAGCCTCACAGACGCCATGGCGTGCCTCGGCATCGAATGGGACGGCGTGGCACACACATCCATTGCCGACACCATCGGCTGCATGAAGGTATGGGCAAAGCTCTTCCCCAACTATTACATCGAGACCGGCGCCGCCGATCCCGATCCCGAGGACGGGAATACCGCCAGGATCCCCGGCTATGACGCCGACAACGACGAGAACGAGGACGACGAGGAAGAGTCAAAGCTCGACCCCTCCGAGCGTTCGACCCTGTTTGACATCGACCTTTACGCACTTGCGGCCGACGACGGCTCTGACGACGAGGCTGACGACGACAAAGAAGATAACGAGGGCAAGAAAGACGACGCCGAAGCCGACTGATGCGGCACGGCAAGGAAGGAAGCTATCAATGAGTGAGACCGAAAGACGCCCCGGCGCCGCCGAGACCTCGGCAGCCGCGGCAGATGACGCAAGATTCACCCTGCTCACAACGGCACGCGACAACGCCGAGGGCGCGTTTATCGAAAGCGTGCTGCGCGGAGAGAATATTCCATATGTCACACGCCCGCACTCGCGTGAAAGCTGGAACCGCGTCATGATGGGCTTTGACCTCGGCGGCATCGACTTTTTCGTGCCCGAGGATATCCTTGATGACGCGGCTGCTCTGCTTGCCCCTGCGGACGATGCGGAGGAGTGCGCCGACACCGACGACGGAGAAAACGAATAATGTCAGAATTCAGAGAAATACTGCTTTGCAAGTACGGTGAGATCTGCCTCAAGGGCGCAAACCGCAGCTATTTTGAGACGCTTCTCAGCCGTGAGCTGAAATACCGCCTTCAGCAGGTGGGCAAATACCGCGTCATAAAGGGCAGAAGCCTTGCGCGCATAGAACCGGAGGATGATTCCTCCGACATGGATGCCGCATGGCGCGTTGCGATGCACACCTTCGGCATCATCGCCGTCAGCCGCTCGGCATATGCCGAAAAGGAGATAGGCGAGCTTTGCCGCACCGCAGTCGAATATCTTTCGGACACGCTCTCGGCTGCCCGCACCTTCAAGGTCGAAGCACGCCGCGCCGACAAGAGCTTTCCCCTGCACTCGCAGCAGATATGCGAGGAGATAGGCGCAGCGATACTCGGCAACTATCACAACCTTAAAGTGGATGTGCATCACCCCGACGTGACCGTTATGTGCGAGGTCCGCGAGGAGGGCGCATACATCACCGCAGGGCAGCAGCACGCCGCCGGAGGGATGCCCGTCGGCTCGAACGGCAAGGGGCTGCTCCTGCTCTCGGGCGGCATAGATTCACCCGTTGCGGGATGGATGATGGCAAAGCGCGGAGTAAAGCTCGAAGCGGTCTATTTTGAATCCTTCCCCTACACGAGCGAGCAGGCAAGAGAAAAGGTAACGGAGCTTGCGCGGCGGCTCACGATGTGGTCGGGCAGCATATTCCTGCACGTCATATCGCTGACGCACATACAGGAGGAACTGTCACGCGCCTGCTGCGAGGATTATTTCACATTGCTCCTGCGCAGATACATGATGTCGATCGCCTCCGAAATAGCGGCAAAGACCGACTGCGGAGCGCTCATTACAGGCGAGAGCATGGGGCAGGTCGCGTCGCAGACCATGCAGGCGCTCGCCGTAACGAACGACGCCGCGGCGCTGCCTGTCTTCCGTCCCCTCATAGGAATGGACAAGGAAGAGATAATCGAACGCGCGCGCATGATAAACACGTTCGAAACGTCGATACTTCCCTACGAGGACTGCTGCACCGTCTTCACACCGAGACACCCGAAAACACGCCCGGAGCTTGAAAAGGTGCTGGTCGAGGAAAGAAAGCTCGATTTTGAGGCTCTGCGCGCCGAGGCTGTCGCGTCGGATAACGTGATATACCTCAAAGCGGACTTCAGGGACTGATAAAACCTCAAAAAGTCTTGTATATTTTCCGCTCCGGCAGAAGATCCCCGGAGCGGAAAAATAATAAAAATGCACGAAAAAGCCTTGACAACCAAAGCGGAATAGTGTATAATATTCTTCGTCGGTCAAGGAAAGGCGCACGCACGCCGCTCCGCAGCGCCGGCAAACACCCTTGGAGATGTACTCAAGAGGCCGAAGAGGCGCCCCTGCTAAGGGTGTAGGTCGTGAATAACGGCGCGAGAGTTCAAATCTCTCCATCTCCGCCAGAAAAAGGAGACGGCTTCAGCCGCCTCCTTTTTCTGTTTGAGAACTGTA